>Ga0325411_1002604_pt1 | contig 20459 bp, 13 predicted proteins | sample PopdelMetagenome_13_FD_206181 | JGI IMG/M metagenome (GOLD analysis project Ga0325411, IMG submission 206181) | Populus deltoides microbial communities from Bellville, Georgia, United States - Xylem-PdIQD-R4 | ecosystem: Host-associated > Plants > Phyllosphere > Stem > Wood/Secondary xylem...
CCAAATATTAATTAAATAAATCAATAATTATCTATATAAATAAAAACACATCATTAATAATAACTAAAAGAAAAAATAAAAATTTAAGAGATATATATAAATTTAAATATTTGATCTTGTAAAATAAGATATTTATTCATGTTTAATGAATTTACTTATTAAAATTAATAAAATATAATAATAATAGAAACATATATGAAACTGAGTAAAGAAAAGAAAAGAAAAAAAATATTATGCGAAGCCGGACATATGAGAAATATCATTTCAAAATAATTATTTTTTATATAAAATAAAGCTTATCTATATAAAATTAAAAAAATTCTTCAAAAATTAAATACAAAACAAAACAATTTTTTTCTTAAAATTTCTATAAAAAAAAGGCCTACAAAACTTGTAGTTTAGGTTATGAGACTACATAAACCGATAGAAAAGACATCAAAGATAACCACAAAATTATTTTTTTATAAAAAAATAATGTAGAATGATAAAAAAATAATGTAGAATGATAAAATCATAAAAGAAAATAAGAAAAAATATGATCCATAATCCTATTAGCTCTTAAAAATTGTGTTCTATGTCATTAGATCGGAAACATAACAAATAAAAAAAATCACAAAACTCGATCATAAACAAATTAGATGTCGAAGGATGAAACCAAGAAAAATCTCAATCACACAAACAAATGTAATTAAAAGAAAGATGGTGAAAATCAAAATAAAATAAATAAATTAGAGGGCATAAAAAAATTTAAATTGGAGAGTTAAATTGAAAAGAAAAAAATTATAATAAAAGAAAAAAAATCAAAAAAATGAGAGCTAAATTGAAAAAAAAAACTTTGATTGAATAATGAAATTGAAAACTAATAAAACTTTAATGAAAGAGCTATGAAAAAAAAATCAAAAATCAAAAGAATAAGGAGCGAATAGAAAAAAAAATATATGATAAATTGTAATTTAAGAACTAAATTGAAAACATAAAATTCTTTTCTTAAAGGGCCAAAGATGAAAATAAGCAATAAAAAACATAAAAATTGAAATTGAAAAAAAAAAAGGACAAAAATGCACTTTCTATGATAAAGAAAGAGAAAAGGAAAGAAAACAAGAAATGACCATCAGTGACAAATCATCCATCATCTGCCATCACGCTCCACACTAGGAGAAAGAGGACACAATGGCACTTCCAAGTACATGAAGAAAGGACAGGTTTGACCACTAGATAGTGTCACATACACTACCCAAAGGGCACCGCCTGCTAACACGTATTGAAACATCCTAAAAATTTAAGTCACAATTTTATGATCATTTATTTAAAATTACTAATTTTGAAACGGTGCATTTTTTTTTAAAAAATAAAATTCGGTTAAGTCTCCTTTGTATTATTAATACATTTTTTTTTGTAAAATTAATATTTTGATATTACATGGAACAACTATTTAAATCTAATTAGTCCATCACATAAATCATTTTCTTTTAGAAAATAAATATGGTTAAATAAGTATACAACAAGACTATAAATCAAGTTAACGAAGACAACTTCATTGAATTACATCATTCATAGTTAAATAAGTTTTTTTTTTTTTTTGCTTAAGATAGGTTTTTAACCGGATTTTTACATTCTCCCCTTCTAAAAGAAAAATTTTTCCTCAAAATTTGAGCCTCATATATTAATCCATAAACAATTTGGGCTATTTATTCTTCATTTATGATTCTTTTTTCTAAGTCATCTCTTTGATTTGAGAGTTTCTCCATAATATTTTTATCATCAAAATCCTCTTGCTTCTAAGTTCCTTCTCACTGTGGTCAAACACTTTCTCTAACCTTAACTCAAATGTCAAATCTTCATCGATTTCTAGGGGAATTTGTGGCAGAACCCAAGGTAGATTCACTTCGGCCTTTCTTAGTATGGAGACATGAAACACGTCATGGATTTTAGTCAGATGTGAAGGCAAAGCCAATTTGTAAGCCATATATCCAACCCTTTAGGTGATTTCAAAAGGTTCGTTGTATCTTGGCGCTAATTTTTCTTTCATGTTAAATTTAATATATGTTTCCACGAGGTGACCTTTAAAAATACATTATCCCTAACATTGAATTCAAGAGTTCTTCTTCTGTTATATGTATAGCTCTTTTGCCTATCTTGAGCCAATTACATCCTTTCTTTATGGTCTTTATCTTTTATGAGGTATCAATTCTAGCCCTAACAGTTTTCTATCCCCCACTTCTTCCCAACATTCGAGTGTTCGACATCTTCTACTATACAAAGCTTCATAAGGAGTCATTCCCATTGTAGCCTGGTTGTTGTTGTTGTTATATATGAATTCTACCAGGGGTAGGTGATCTTCCCAATTACTACCAATCTCCAATATACAAGCCCTCAATAAATCTTCCAATACGTGAATTGTTCTCTCAGATTGTCCATCAGTCCGAGGATGATAAGTCGTACTCAAATTCATCCTCGTTTTTAGAGCCTGTTGAACATTCGGCCGTAATCGAGAGGTAAATGTAGGATCTTAATCCAAAACTATTGATATGGGTACTCCATGTAGCCTCACCATTCCATTCACATACAACTTTGCTAATTTTCTACTAAATCTATTGTCTTCATTAGCAAGAAGAGTGCAGACTTAGTTAATCGATCCACAATGACCCAAACAACATCGCTGCCCCTTTTACCTCTTGGGTAACTCTGACACAAAATCCATTGTGATATTTTCCCATTTCTGTTCAAGTATTAGCAGTGGCTGCATGAACCCCACCAGCTTCTGGTGTTCCACCTTTACCTGTTAGCACACTCCATACTTAGCCATGTATTCTGCCACTTATTTTTTCATATTTGGTCACCAATAAAATTCCCTTAAGTCCCGATACAATTTTGTACTCCCAGGATAGGTTACGAGTCTCAATTCATGGGCTTCTCACAATACTTCCCTTTTTAAGGTCTTGTCTTCAAGCAAATACATTCACCTCCCATAAGCTATTATTCCATCTTTCAAAATCTGGAAATGAATCTCAACCCTTGACTTCACCTTGTCCCTTATCTTACCTACTTCAACATCTTTTTGTTGAGCTTCTAACAAAAAGATTTTATAGGACCAGTCTCTATTTTGGTATTAATCCTTCTTAATTCCAATAATTCTCTTTCATCACAATCATTTGGGTATCATCTACCTTATTTTTATGACTAAGAGCATTTGCGACAACATTTTCTCTTCTCGGGTGATAATCAATCATACAATCATAATCTTTTATCAATTTCACTTAGTGTCTCTGTCGCATGTTCAGTTCATTCTAAGTCATTAAATGTCTTAAACTCTCATGATCCATAAATATTTGGACAGACCCATATAAGTAGTGCCTCCAAAACCCTTAGAGCAAATATCATAGTGGTTAACTCTAAGTCATGCACTAGGTAATTGCTCTCATTAGTGTTTAAATGTCTTGATGTATAAGTAATCACCCTACAGTGGTGTATCATTACGCAACCTAAACCCTTATTTAATGCATCGCTGTAAATCACCAATCCTTTAGTTCCCTCACTGGTACAGTTGTAAGCTTCCTCTTTAACTCTTGAAATCTCTCTTCGCACTCTTTGGTACATTTCCACTTCGTCTCTTTCCAGGTCAATCGGGTCATCAATATAACTATATTGGAGAATCCCTTTTCTAAATCTTCTGTAATATCCTGCTAACCTAAAGAAGCTATAAATTTCTATCACATTCCTAGGTCTATCCCATTTCAGTACTCCCTCAACCTTTCTAGGATCCATAAATATTCCTTCTACTGATATAATGTGCCCTAGAAAAACTATTTTTAGTCAAAACTTACTCTTAGTCAGTTTGGCATACAGTTGATGCTTTCTTATAGTCATTAATACATGCCTCAAGTGTTGTTCATGCTTTGAATATGAGCTAGAATAGACTAAGATATCGTCTATAAGCACTACTACAAACTTGTCTAATTAGGGTAAAAAAAACTCAATTCATTAGGTCCATGAACACTGCAGGTGCATTTGTTAACCTAAAGAACATTACTAAAAACTCGTAATGTCCATAACGAGTTCTAAACATGATCTTGATCACATCCAGTTCCTTAATTATTAATTGATAATACCCAGATCTCAGGTCTATTTTCAAAAATACCCTGGTTCCCTTGAGTTGATCAAAGATGTCATCTATCCATAGAAGCAGATATTTGTTTTTCATTGTTGTCATGTTCAACTATCTATAATATATGTAGAGCCTAAAAAATCTTGTCCTTTTTCTTCACAAATATCACTGAAACTCCCCAATGTGAATTATTTGGACGTATAAATCCTTTATCTAGTAATTCCTAAAGTTGAATCTTCAACTCAACTAATTCAGCCAGTGCCATTCTATATGGAGATTGGGTTATTGAGGACATATCGGGCAATACATCGATAGATACTTCCACCTCAATCTCTAATGGTACCCCTGATAACTCAAGTGGAAACACATCTTAAAACTCTCTAACTATAAGGAGATGTGCCAATTGGTTTTCTTTCTTCTTCAACTCTAATACATAAGTAAGATAGGCTTCACATCCCTTCTTCATCAACCTCCTTACAGTTATTGCTAAGATGATACAGTTTGGGATGATGTTTCTTTACCCTCTAAATATCACTCTCTTGTAATTTTTGCAAAACAATCCATCTATGCCTATAGCTACTCAAGAAGTCCATACCCAAAATGACATCAAACTCATACAACCTTAATGGTAGCAAGTCCACTCTAATCTCACACCCTATTATATCAACCTTGACTCTTTTATACACATAATCAATACATATATTTTTCCTCAAATGAGTACTTATAGTAAACCCAATTTCTACTCTACATGGATTCTTTTCTAGTTTTCCAACAAGTGTATGTGCTTCAAGAAAAATGGGTAACCCCAAGATCAAATAATACATGCATAGACAGGAAATTTAACTATAAAATACCTACCACTACATTAGGGACTACCCTAATCTCCTCCTATGTCATATAGAACACCCTACCTTGAGTCCCGACACCTTATACCCCTTTAATCTAAGCTTGAGGTCGGCCTCTACTATTGCTGGCCCCTGACCGTGCCACTTTGATTAGTTGATCCACAATTGTGACTTGCTGTTGACTCTGAGCTGGTGTTGGTAACCTTGAATAAACTTTGTTCTTCTAGGGCAGTTTCTACAAAATGACCCTAACCTCCGTAATTCTAGCACCCTTAACTTAAATGTGGGCAATCTCATCATTTATGCTCCCCCCGTAAATCTAACTCCATCCTGGCAACGTAGAACAATCCTTTGGATGCCTTCACCCACACTAAGCTCATAAAGGATAAGTGACCGTCTTCTACTCTAAAACCCCTCGAGTGAAACTACTTCTCGGGTTTAGTTGTCCCCTTGTCGACCCCACCTTAGTGCTCTAACTGTATCTTGTGGTTTGCCCTCCTTTTTTTCTAAACTAGCTAAAATGCCCTTTATTCTTTTTCAGAGGTGGTGGCTTACCCACAGAATAGTCTATATCCTTCTGCTTCCCAAAACTAGGTTGACTCTGCTAGCCCTCTCTCATACACGCCTTTAGGGCCTCTACCATTTCTATAAGTTCTTTGGTTGTTTCAAATTTAAAAGCTATTAACCATTACCTCAATTCTTGTTGTAAACCATCTCGCAACTTCTCAATCCTATAATGCTCCATAGGAACATAGTGCAAGGCAAACATGAAGAGATCATAAAACCTCCGTAGGTTGTGACACTCCAGCCTGTCTTGAATCAATGTCATCCTCTAATGCAAATGATTCCCTTAATCTTGTATGACAAGACATTAATGGCATATGGGAAGCAGTATCCTTAAAGGGATTCTATCTATGTCTCTCCTTGGTTCTTTCATGCTGAACCCATCTCCTTATAAGGGAATGATTTGACAATGCACATTTCCTCATGTGAACCATCCTGATACCAAAACAATTATTTGTTAAATTCTCATTTAAATTATTAAACTCAGACCCGGGCTCTGATACCAACTTAAACATCCCAAAAAATTTAGTCACAATTTTATGATCATTTATTTGAAATTACCAATTTCAAAATAGTGCAATTTTTTTCTTAAATGTTTTTTAACAGTCTCCTTTGTATTTTTAATACCATGTTATCGACTCAATAATTTCTCAACCTATAACATCATTAACAATGCACGTCTTATCCTACAGAATTTTCATAACTTAATCATAGCATTAGCTTCCAATATTTTTGTAGAATTAATATTTTGATATTACATGGAATACATATTTCAAGCTAATTAGTCCATGACATACATCATTTCTTTTAGAATAAAAATATGGTGAAGCAAGTATACAACAAGACTATAAGTCAACTTAATGAAGACAATTTTCTTGAATTGCATCATTCATAATTCAATAAGTTTTTTTTTTCTGCTTAGGATAGGTTTTTAATTGGGTTTTTACATGTATTGAGCATGCACCATCTGCTTTTCAAAATAAAATTTAAAAATTCAATATCAAAATATCAAAACACCCTTTATTACCCTGTAAGTTACAAATAAACTCGTGTGAAAGGACAAAAACACCCTTAAATGCACATCATATTTTTTTTAATCTTTTTTAAGGGAAGAAACTTATTTTAAATGTAGCCTAATAACAGAAAAATCAAAAGAATTCTTGGTCAACATCTCTATTTTTTTTTTATCCTTAAGGGCAAATAAATATTTTTATTGTTTTAAAGTTTATGAAAAGATGAAAACATCATCAGTCAACATTTCTAAATTTTGTTGACTTCAGGGGTAAAAATATAATTTTACCATGCAAAAAATTTGAAAAAGACTCAGATACCCCCAAACAATCTTTTAATGACCAATGAGCCATTTGAAAAGATCAAATTACCCTCAAAACCAAGGCCACGATTTTTTTCCACTCAGGGATAAAATAGTATTTTTTTTGTAGCAATTCATAGTAAAATATGTCTATTGCTATAATGAAAAGCCTACACACTATATATTTTGTTAAATGTAAAATATTGGCCTCCAATTTAGGAAAAAAAAGTATTACGATAAAGATTAAAAATGAAACAAAGAAACTAAATATATAATCTACTAGGCAGTGCCATGTTAGGCCACGAATATGTATTTTTTCCTCTAAAAAACATGTTTTGAAAAAAATAAGAAAACCAACTACTTGGGTTATAACACCAATCGAGTTTAATAAATTGGTTTTATTTTAATTAGACGATAAAAAATAAGTAAAAATATTAAATAATCAAGTTTTTGTCTTTTTTTTTTAAAAAGTTCACATTAAGTTGAGAAAAAAAAACTTTGGAAGCACAAAATTAGATTAAAAAAAGAAAAAAAAACTACCCAAGTCAAACCGAAGTAGCGTGATATACAACTAACCTAGGTAATAAAAGACGAGCCAACATGAGTTAACATGTAAAACTTGTGGTCTAAGTTATAAGATTAGGACAACACAGTATAAATTTTTTGAAGAAAACCACAAAGGGAATTTTTAATAAAAAAATCAATGTCTAATAATGAAATTGAAAAAGGAAGATAAGTAAAAAATGGATGTAGACACGTGTTAACTTTTCAAACATGTGACTCGGTTTATTATACCTAAAGCATCACATAAGGAAAAACCACAAAGTTCAATTCTCAGCAAATCAGACGTTGAAGAATGAAATTAAAAAAAATTAATTATACAAAGGATAAAAAAAAATGGTAATTAAAAGAATGAGAATTAAATTCAAAATAACAAATAAATTAGAGGGCATATAATTTTTTTTGAATGAATGGTTAAACTGAAAAGAAAAATAACTTTAACAAAAATAAAAAAATAAAAGGAGAATAAGGACCAAATTGACAAAAAAAATAATATTGATGTGAGCCCTGTGCATATAAAGATTCAGAAACCCATAGTCAAATCAACCTTTTCCAAAAAAAGTTATAATTAAGATTGACATAACAATAACATATACCAGAACATCAAGACTATAGAAACCGAATCCTCACCAAACATCTATGAAGATACACTAATGAGAAGTATAGAAAACACCACGAAACTTGGTTAATTCTTCAATGAGTCAGAGTAATTCAATTAAGATTAAAAATATAAAAATCCTCTCACAAACGCATAATAAGTTGTTTTGAAATCAAAGTCAGTAAAAAAACTAAAAGCAAGCTAAATAACTCTATTTATAATAGGTAAAAATATTTTGAATAAGGTAGAAAAAATAATAAAAGAGTTCTAAATAAAATATGAATAAAAATCCTAAATCAACTACGAAACTACAAATCTTGCATGGTAGCTTTTAGATCCTATCATAAAGACTGCATGATGTCTGATCACTATGAAATTTTAATTGTATAAAAGAACATTCTTATAAAATCTTTTGGAAAAACTTCAGTTCGATCTAACTGTCGAATTGAAAGTTATGCTTGCTAGTGTAAAATTTTTTATTAGAAAAAATAAGGCCAAAACTATCTCTAATGCTGAAATTAATTAGGTCAAATAAGGTTTAATCATATATTAAATTAAATAAGGTCTAATCATCACTTATAAAGTTGTAGCTTTCTTGAAATTCACCTTGACCCAAGTACTTTAAATAAGTCTATTGAATACGTCTTTAAGCTTATTTGCTATTTACCTTGTATTTGGCCCAATTGGAACTTCTAGTAGATCCTTTCATGTAGTTTGGATTGCTTTCTCTCCTCTCTTCTTAAAAGGATCTAACCTTGAATCTTCACCTACATCAAACAAAGAGATATCAGAGACATTAGAAATAGCACTAACACCATACTCACCTGGTAGATTCACTTTGTAGGCATTGTCATTAATTATTTCAAGGATTTGGGATGGACCATCTCCTCTCGTCATCAAACTTAAACCTCCTAAGTTGAGGAAATCTTTCCTTAAGCATATGCACCTAAACTCAATCACCTGATTCAAAGATAACTTTTTTATGCCTTTATTAACTTTGAATGAATATTGCTTATTTTTTTATGTATTTGTTGTGTACACTCTCATGAAGAGCCTTCTTTACATGTTCTTCTCTATTACCATCAAGACTAACTCTTTCATAAACAAGTAAAGGAATCAAATCCAAAGGAGTTAAGGGATTAAAGTTATAGATAATTTTAAAAGGTGAATAATCAGTAGTAAAATGCACACTCCTATTATATGAAAATTCAACAAATGACAAACAATCTTCTCAATCCTTTCATCAACATAATGCTCACTTCCAAGAAGGATTGGAGTATTTAAAGGCTAACATGGCCCGCCTCACTAGCTTACTCAAGCAAGCACTTAGTTTCTATCTATATTATAGATGAGATCCCTACAAGAGCTTTTGTAAGGAGGCTGGCCGAAAGAAAAGTGTACCAAAATTGAAAGATGGAGCCTACTCCTATTGTGTTTAAAAAGTAATTGCCTTTGTTTGATCATATCTGCAAAATTGTTTTGACTTTATAATGTTTCAACCTGTTTTAGTCCTATCAGCAATTTGACTCTTAATGCCATAAGATTTTCTTTGTTAAATAAGCACTTTTTTTAATGATATCATGCATTTTCCTATGACTGTCTTCATTCTTTTATTCCATACCTACACGAGCACAACTTCCACTTTCATGAATTTTGAAATTGAAGTTTGGCCAAGAATGTTTGGGTGTGTTTTCCTTTTTTCTTCAAAAACTATGCATGATTTCATGTTTTCTCAAGGTTTCTAGAAAAATCAAAGTTTTGGTACAAAAACAAAAACCAGATTGATGTTTGTTCTAACAGACAAGTTCTAAAAATTCAAGTGACCTCCTAGAAAGGTGACCATATACTTAGAAAAACTTGAAGAACAACCCAATCACCATGAGATGACTTCAAAGCTAAATTTTAGCTGAATGAATAATGAGAAACCATTTTGCATGTTCGCATGAAAGAAGCAAGGCTTACCGATCCTAAATAAATGTATTTGAAATGAGAAAGGGTCATCTTTGATAATCCTTTTACAAGGCTAAATATATCATTTGCAAGAGTCTAGTATGTTTTTTTTTTTTATATAGAAAATAACTTTGATTAAGATCACACCTCACACTAGGGGCAAGTGCGAGAATCTAATAAAAGTAATCCAAATATGCAGAATAATCATCAATGATTAAAGGTGCCTAAACAAAGCTAGGGGGTATAAAAGAATCCAAAGAGTCTAGAAGGTATAAGCATACCACAAAAAACTAATATGATGATGATACTCAAAACTAAATGAAGAAAAAAAATAAAAAGCCCAGCCCGACACAAGGGGAAACGATGGACCATTTTACAAGTTAAAGGTCTAGAAATCCATGGACCAAAAGGAAGTCAAGAAACAAGCACTAGTGATTCTTGGTTATGAAATTCCTTAAACACCTTTTCAGCTTAAAAGTATCTTTTTTCTTCATAACCAAAAGCCAAAGCCAATGATAGGTACCCAACCAACCCTTTCTGATCAAAGACAAGCAATCTGGATCGGTAGGCAATGTTTTCCCATGAGAAATAAGCTTAATTATTCATATAAATAAAATCAATGCTTTGAAGACTGGTTCTCTGAAACCCTCAAATTAAAGCTTGAACCACTCTGGCCATTAAAACATCATTTTACACTTTTACCAAAACAACAAAACAAAGACTTTCAAACTTGCCCATATAAATCACTTGATTTTTTTTTTGAACAAGTTTGTTTGAAATTGACATCAAAATGGTCTTTATATTTGGAATGGCTTTGAAATTCCAGAAAATTTTCCATGAAAACAACCCTTATAAATAAATCTTATTCCACATAGCATCATCATTAAAGAAAAACTCGAAACTTTGAACACTTGGGGGCATGATCAGGCCGGGGGGCAATCCAAAAAACACATAATAAGGATAACTCCATGATTTCTTTTTTAAGAAAATAGAAATGTAAGGCAGAGCTGGTGACCTTTGAGATAAAGGTTTTTATGCAAAGAAGTATGCAAATATAATGTCCTTCCTAGAGGTGAAGATCACAAGTTGTGATTTGAGTAAGCGAAAGTGAAAAAGTCATTGAAGCTTACTACAGAGACTCAAACTTTTAAGAAGAGGGAAAATCCATGAAGAAAAGGGACTTATATTTTTTAGGTAAGTATACACGCATATCTCTATGAAGAAAGGGGACTTATATTTCATTTCCCTTAGTGTGTGCTTTTAAGCCCTCATCCATCAGATAATGCATTTTCTAACCCTATTTTTTTTTTTAGTGCGCTTTCTAGCCCTTGTCTACCAAATAGTGCATTTTCTAGCTCTATCCCTTCTATTCTTGAATGCATTTTTGAGCCCCTAACCATCAGATAGAGCGTTTTATAACCCTATCTCTTTCCGAGTGCACTTTTTAGCCCTCGTCTACCATATAATGCACTTTCTAGCCCTATCTCTTTGAGTGCGTCTTTGAACCCTCATTTCTCTGATAGTGTATTTTCTATCCCTATCTTCTTTTCCTATGAGTGCGCTTTTGAGCCCTTATTTCTCATATAATGTATTTTTTAGCCCTATCTCGTTTTGTCTTTATGTCTTCATCCTAGATGGTGCGCTTTCTAGCCCTATCTCTTTTTCTTCTGAATATGCTTTTGAGCCCTCATTTCAAACACTTTTAGAAGGATTAACCATTGCTTGATCTGGTGAATCTGTTATCTCTTATTCCTTTTTCTTCTTTACAAAGCTTATTATCTAAAGTCTCTTACGAGACTTTCTATCGTAAGCATTGTAAAGAAGGGGCAACAGTCATAACCTATTTTTTGGATTATTCCCTCAAAATTTACCTTTTTTCTTTTAAAATAAAAATAAAATAATAATAGCAAGAAGAGTAATGATTTGGTAAAAGTAGACTAAGAAAGATTTCAAATGTATAAAAGAATCAAACTATAATTTTGGATGGAATTAAGAGCTTAATCGTACCCCATTGAACCTAAGACTGAATAGACAATGCATATTCAAAGTCAAATTAAATGATTATTGGACAAATCTGCATAAAAATTAAGTCCAAGGACATAATTAGACTTTTAATATGCTAATTTGATTTAATCATGAGCCAAATTAAAATTTTAATTATATTTAAGAATTATTGGGGTCACATTAAAGGATTTAATTAAGTGCAATAACTTAATTATACTTCAAATGGGTTAAATTAATTTTAATAGGGACTTAACTAGTGAAAAAATAAGTTTGAGAGCCCAATTTTGGCTTAATTGAGAAGATTGAAATTTTAGAGGACCAAACCTAATTTTTACAAAGTCAATTGATTAAAATTAGGGGTTAAATTGAAAAAATTTGCAGCTAATGAACTTTTTAGAAAAGGCGTCGAATTCTAGGGACTTAATTTGATTGAAGATAGAAGTGAAATTGAAGAAAATTGAAAGTTTGATGGTTAATTGAGGGTCAATTTACATAAATCCAAAGCTAAAGATCACAATGAAAAAGGCGCTAAAATTTGAGGCTCATATTGAAATTTGACGAGGGCAAAATTACATTAAATCAAAAGTTTGGGGTAAATTAGGGGATGCAATTGAAAATAATTAAAACCCGGAGGACTAAATTGAACTTTGGCCAAATGCCTAAATTAAAATCCTAAAGTCAAAACAACGCCATTTTGAAAGGAAAAAAAAACAACCAGACAACGCGTAATACACCCAGAGTAGGTCTCACCGACCGACTACCCTACTGCCACCACGGCGTCGCCCCAAAGTGGTCAATCCCAATAGCTTTTAGCAGCTAATTTTTGCATTTCATGATTGTACCTTTGAGCCAATAATTAGGATCCTTACCAATTGAATCAAATGCCAAGATTTGTCCCCAATAAAAATAAAATTTTCCTTTTCCACCCCATATAAATAGGGGTGGATTCTAGGCATTAAAAAACAAGAAATCATAGGCCAAAGTCGGAGACAAACCAGCCCCCTGGTTCTTATTTCTGCTAGTCTTCTTCAACCTCTTTCCTCTCTTCTTTTTCCACAACTAGCTACAAACCAGACTTCCCAGCATCACCAGGAACACCACTAGCAGCTTTACTCCTCTGGCCAAGTAAGCCTTCATCTTTTTTTTCTTCTTAAAACCCGCCCTCGCCCCCGGGTAGCCATTTGCATGCATAATGAATTCTGTCTGCAAATGGCAAAGTGTAATTAATAAGAGAGAGGTTGGGCCTTCTATCGACCCAACATGATCAAATTGGGCTTGGGCTCTAGGCCCAACCCAACGTTTTAAAAAAAGAGAGGTTAGGCCTTTTATCAGCCCAACCTGACTAAGTCGGGTTGGACCCATTTCTAACCCAAGAAAAAAAAGGTTTGTTGGGCCATCAGTCGGCCCAACCTAATTGAGTCCAGCCTAGATAGCTGGGCTAGGTCCAACCCACTTAACAAATATATAATATAATAATATTAAAATTATATATATTTTTAAAAAATCAAATTTTTCAAAAGGCATTTTAAAAATATTTAGGGGTCCCTAGCATGTTTTTCCAACTATTTTGCATAATATCAGGTTGTATACTTATACTGTAACATACAAACTCGATATTAAAAATACCTAGTTTTCTTTTAGACTTCAAAAAAGAATTTGCATATTTTCTAAAGAGAGATAAAATCGTTTTTATTATGTTTTAAAAAAATGTAAAATGGATATCATAACTAGTTTATGATTATTCGTTAGGGTTTGGCCAAAATACAACAAATATCATTATAATTTACTTGTCATTCAAAATGCTAGGACTTAGCTATATCCAAGAAATAAATAAGTTTGGTGCTTACAATAGCTAAGATTTAACCCAATAAGATAGAGACTTTCTTACGAATAGAGATCTGCCTTAAAACTTAGACAAGACTAATAGACATAAATGTGACTTAGAGTAACAATCAAACAACAATGCAATTTACCTTAGGTATGGTGCACTAGGGGTGATGCATCTTTTCTTTACACAACTAGTCCCTTACCCAGACTCTTGCAAACCATTAGGTTTTCTAGTAACTATAATACTAGATGACGACTCTTGACTTCATAATCGTAATTTTATGATTAAACTCAAAATCTCTTTTTAACACATTCAAGAGACAGATCTGCCACTCAACATTGTGCACATCACAACACACAACATCAAAAAAGGGTATGCTAAAAACTAGAATACAAGAATAAATTCACACACATATCAACACCAACATAGAAAATAAAAATAAAAAATGAATACTCATAACTAATATTTACAATAAAAAATAATGGTTTTACAAATATTTAAAATTATAAATCTAAAAAAAAGGCAATGTTGTTACCATTGGTGACTTTGCTTCTTGATGGCAATCAGCTAGATAGTTGGAATAGTAGCTCGAAAGAGTATTGTCGAAGCCACCCTCGAACCCATATGTCTATATTCTTAAAAGAAAAGAAGAAGTACTTTTATTATTATTTGTTATTTGAAAAATAAAGAGTCGCATATGAATTGCTTTCATTATTCATTAGGCAACAATCTCCAAGAAAAAACCTATAAATGGTTCATTTATCTTGGGATGGCTTGTGAATAATAAAAAATAATTAACACATCATAAAGTTATAAAGTTATGAGGAAATATGTGATATTTTTAATACGATAAAATCATGTATTAAATAATTTTATTATTCATCAATCAACATCCAAGGACAACGCCTAGTAACAATTCATTTATCTCATATGGATTTGTGAATAATAAAATTATTAATACATGAAAACTTGTAAGAAAGAGTATTTTAAAGACATTTTAAATACAATGATGTAATGTATTAAGCAATTTCATTACTCATCAGTCAACACTCTAAGACAATGCCTAGTAATAGTTTATTTATTCTTTGTGGATTTGTGAATAATAAAACTATTAATACACAATAACATTGAGAGGAAAAAATAATTTAAATATAATAATGTAATATATTAATCGATTTAATTACCTAACAATCAACACACGAGGACATTGCTTAATGATGGTTTATTTATTCTCTGTGGGTTTATGAATAATAATACCATTAATACCATAGTTTTGAAATCTGGCCTAGCCCGGCGAGTCGATCTGGGACTCGGCCGACCTGGATCTGGGGCCGGGTCTAAGCAAAAAATAGTCGGGGAATTGGCCCGGTGAGACCCGGCAGGTCGACCTGGCACCCGGCCGACCCGGGTAAACCCGGCTGAGACCTGACTTTATTTTATATGTGTGTGTGTGAATGAAACGATATCGTTTTAGCCTTTTACAGTTCAAAGGCCAAAACGAGAAGAATTGTCAATTGAACGAACAGAACTGCAGAAGACCTAACTAATTTCAAACCTAATTAAAGAAATCTTCAAACTCATTTCAGTCGCGAAGAAGAGCAGAGGAGCAAAAGACTCTTGAATATGTGAATAAGATTAGATGAGCTATTGTTACTTGTTTCTTTCTTCTTTCGCTCTCTCTTTTCTTTCTTCTGTGCTGCTGTTTCAAATCCTTGATTACTATTTATTTTGAACTTGCAGCTCTTTACTATAACAGTGGCATCAATTCTTCCCTATTCTCACACCCATATGTATGTTTCTCTGTTCTTTTCTTTTCTGCAACTTGATAAATCTTATGTCTCATTGTTATTTCTGCAACTTAATAAAGGATTAATTTTTCTTGATTTATTTCTTCGTAAGTTTCATTTTAGTTAACTATCTCATTTATCTTCTTTATGTTCGTTTGAATTGCTTGACAAAGAAGATGACTTGGTAGTGCAACTGTGCAAGCTTTTTTGTTCTGCTGCTTCTGCAATCCCAAATTCTTGATAGTTTTTGTGTGTTTTTTTTAACAGCTCATGCATGAAATTAGCTAACTGATGTTATCAACTTTATTAGCAATAAGGAGGAATGAATATTAACAGTAAATTAGTTAGTTGATGTTATCAATTTTTGCTGGAGTTACTGTGAAACCTATATTTTTATTTAAGCTAGTTGTGCTTAGTTTTTATGGATTGATTTGTTTGCCATCCAGTGTTTAACATCCTTCAACCTTCAGGATCATTTACTGTCATTTTAGTTGATTTTAGTTGACTAATGATTTAACCTTCAGGCTCATCCAGTGTTTGGTTTTTTTTGTTGGCTTGCATTTATGTTGTGGATCTTGTTAGTAATCTAGTATCAGACTTTATTTTCCCTATGTCTAGTATCCTTGCAAGGTTCCATTAGGAAACAAAATTTTCTTAAGATAAGAAAAGAATTTAAAAAAAAAATATTGAAGGCATTTATTCATTAGTCATTGTTAATGTAATGAATGGATTGAAAAGTGCTTTGCTGCTCAGTCTGAATATATAATAAAAGTATATGATTTGGCTTGAAATTATATTCCCTCTTATAAATTATATCAGGTCCTTAAAATGTCTTCACATGATGGTAGTACTCCAAATAATGATCCTTCAACGACCCAATCATCTCAACTTTTAATTTCCATGTCAAGTGGTAGTAGAGGAAGAACAGATTTGGCATGGGGTCATTGTAGAAAGCTCCTGAACTTAGTGTTAGATGTAAGAAAACTAAATTAGTATGTTTATATTGTGCTAAAGTATTTGCGGGTGGTGGCATTAATCGATTTAAGCAACATTTAGCTGGAGCTAAAGGACAAGTTGAATAATGTCGCAAATATCCTCCTGATGTTCGACATCAAATGCTTTTTAATATTAAAGGAAATGCTGAAACAAAAAAAAAAAGAGTTAGAGAAATACAAGCAGATTTCAATCCATTTAATGCACAACAAAGGGAGCATGAAGAGATGATGATTAGGCAATTAGAAGATGATGATGGTGGTGATGAGGATGATGAGGATGTCAATACTAAAAAGCATATGTTACCACCGAAGGTTGTAAAAAAGAAAAAGATTCAAAGCACCAGCACTGTAAAATAATCGACTACAAGTTATGGAAAGCAGAATAAATCTGCAACTTTAGGGACATATTTCATGCCAAGAACAACTCCTGGTGCTCAAAAGTCTCTTCAGAATTGTTGGCAAAGGAAGAAAGCAGTTGAACGGTGTGATCTTGCTTTAGTGAAATGGATGATTGATGCATGTGTGTCATTTAATGCTATTAACTCTGTGTATTATCAACATGCCATAGATGTTGTAACAGCCATGGGTCCTGGTTATAAAGGACCAAACTTGTAAGTTATTCATGGTTATTACTTGGCAAAAACAGTTGATGAAGTGAAGATTTATGTTGAGAGTTATCGAGAGATTTGGAAAAAGACTGGTTACATATTAATGGTTGATGGATAGACAAATCAGAAGAGGAGGGCTTTAATTAACTTCTTTATATATTGTCCTAAAGGAACAATTTTTTTGAAAACTGTGGATGTATCAGATGTCTCAAAGACTGCTAGATTGTTGTATTAGTTGTTTAGAGAGATTGTTTTGTATGTTGGGGTAGAAAACATTGTGCATATGGTGACTGATAATGCTGCAAATTATGTTGTTGCTGGCAAGTTATTAATGGAAGAATTTCCTTCAATATTTTGGTCTTTTTGTGCTGCTCATTGCATCAACCTTATACTCCAGGACATTGGTAAATTGTAGTCAGTTTGTTCTGTTGTTAAGCATGCTTTTGGTATCACAAAGTACATTTATAATAATTGTTATCCATTGTATTTGATGAGGAAGTTCACTAGAGGAAAATAAATACTTCGTCCAGCTCCTACTCGTTTTGCTACCAATTTCATTGCATTGCAAAGCATTTTAGCTCATAAAGATGAGTTGAGAGCTATGGTGACATTTAGGGAATGGGTCTCATCTGCTTATGCTAAAGATAGCAAAGAAAAAAAGTTTGTTGAGAGTGGGTTAGACTCTTTGTTTTGGGAAGAACGTGTAATAATTGTGCGAATGAGTGAACCTTTAGTTCGAGTTCTACGAATGGTTGATAGTGATGATAGACCTTCGATGAGATATTTGTATGATGTTATTCTTTATGCAAAAGAAGAAATGTTGAGGAGATTTCAAAATAGAAAGGCTAGAGTGAAACCTTTCATAGACATTATCAATAATCGGTGGGATGGACAACTATATAGAAATCTTTATACAGCGGCATTTTGGTTGAATCCTCGATTTCAATATGATGCAAATATAATGGATAAACATATAAGCATTATTTCTGGACTTCTAGATGTTCTTGAGAAGTATGCACGTGGAAATCTACCATTGTAAAGTAAGATTACAAACGAGATGAAGTTGTTTAGGAATGCTGAACATGACTTTGGTTGAGCGTTCGCAATAAATAATCGCACCCTTATGCCTTAAGGTATATAATTTTTATATTTAAAAATATTATTTGACATAGTCTTACACTCTTACTTATTATTTTTTTGTATAGATGAATGGTGGATGACATATAGAACCAGTGCTCCAAATCTACAACATTTGGCTATATGAGTGTTAAGTCAAACTTGTAGTTCTTCGGGATGTGAGAGAAATTAGAGTATGTTTGAACATATTCACTCCAATAAGAGAAATAGATTGGAGCACCAAAGGCTTAATGACCTTGTTTACGTCCATTGCAATCTAAGATTGAAACAAAGTATATTTCTTTTCTCTAATTCCTTAAATATTATTTTATCTTATTTAGTAGCTTTATTAATACTTATATTGTGTTTACCTGCACTTTTAATATATAGGAATTATTGGAAATGATGAAATTATGATCCAATTAATTTTGAGACAATTTATGACATTGAAAATTAGGTAGTAAAAGATAACCCGCCAATTTTGATAGCTAAAGAAGCAGAGAGTTTTCACCAAGCTCTATCAACAATGACCATACAAGATACTTTAGATGATGGTAATTAATTATTGATTATTTAGTGATAAATATTATTTAAAATAAAGTATTGTTTAACACATAATATTTATTTGTTAATTGTGTTTGAAATGTAGATGTCAAAAATATTAATGAGATTGAAGATGATTGTGACGATGAAGTTTCAAAGGAGCATGCTGATGATTTATTAGGTGTTGATGAGATTGGTTCAATTCCATCGACATTTGATTCAAATTTTGCTCCTATGAACACAGAAGAACTTAATGTGTTCATTCAACAAAAGTGAATGTGTTGTTGATTTAGAATTTATGTTGTTAGATGTTTTGTTTTAAATATTTTAGAATTTATATTTGGTTTGTGTTTTGGATATTGAATTAAATTTATGTTGTTGGTTTAAAATTTAAATTTGATTTATATAAGTGTTGCATTGTAACTAGTTAGGTGTTTTCTATAAGTGTTGTCTTGGGTTTTTTTTGGTTGACCCGGGTCAACCCATCTGACCCGTGACCCGATCATTAGACCGGGTTGACCACCGGGTCGGGTTTTAAAACTATGATTAATACACATCATTATAAGGAAAAATATCTTGAAGACATTTTAAGTACAATAATGTAATATTTTAAGTAATTTCATTACCCATCAATTAACACTTTAAAACAACACCTAATGACAGTTCATTTAGCCTATATAGGTTTATGAATAATAAAACCATTAATTCACAATAACATTACGTATTAACACACAACATAACAAGTTAAAAACAACATAAAACTTACACTGAGATCTAACATTTACATCTCGAATAAACCTATTGCAACCTATTCTCCTAATCTCATTACAAGTTATTAATTTTAACCTTATTTTATATTGAAAAATAATTTTTTGACGGCTTCATACCTTCTGGATTTTCACACAATAATATAGACCCCAACACTTCAAATATTTTTTATAAAAATATATAAAAAAATATTATAATAATAAAATAAGCAAGGAAAAGTCTTTTTTTACCCCTGGAATATGCTAGAAACTGGCTAGAATTGTGATGATGCATGGTTTGCACACGTTGCCGGGTGGATGTGGATATGGCACGTGGATTCACCTCTGGTAAAGGTAGGCCTGCATTAAGAGGTGATTATTTTCAGTTCGGTTTGATTTTTATTAAAAAAATAATCAAACTGAATTTAAAAAAAACTGAAACTGCTTCAAGCCGATAGGTTTCGGTTCGGTTTAGTTTTTAGAACAAAAACCAGTTCAAACCGGTTTGACTTGGTTTTTTTCAGGCTTGGCTCAGTTTTTTTTTTTGTTTGAGTTCAATTCGATTTGGTTTTTTCAGTTTTAGGCTTATAAAACCAAACCGGTCAGTTTTTTCAAAATTCTAATAATTTTTTTCACGGTTTAATTTTTTCAATTATTTTTTTTTAATTTTCTCAATTTAATCAGTTTTTTTAATTTTTTACTCCTCACTGACTTTTTTTTTCTCATCTCTGACCCTACAGGAATATCTAGATTGGATGCGTCTCCTTATCTTTTTTTTTTTTTTCTATATCGACAGTAACCCCACCATCACCACCTAGGGGAGGATATCAAACCAAGGAAAGGTCCAAATTATCTCTTCTAATTGGTTTTCTCTCTCTTCATGGGTGTTTGGCTGCC
>Ga0325411_1002607_pt1 | contig 20450 bp, 11 predicted proteins | sample PopdelMetagenome_13_FD_206181 | JGI IMG/M metagenome (GOLD analysis project Ga0325411, IMG submission 206181) | Populus deltoides microbial communities from Bellville, Georgia, United States - Xylem-PdIQD-R4 | ecosystem: Host-associated > Plants > Phyllosphere > Stem > Wood/Secondary xylem...
TTTTTTTAACATTAAAAAATAATTCAACACGCAAGTAGTGCAGAAAATGATACGGTGTATAAAGAAAGTGAAAACTAGCCCACGGAGACAGCCTAAAATTCTTGGTGTTTGGTAATAGCTCAAATGAGATTAAATTAGGAACCTCCGTTAGCTTATGTGTCAATCGCTTGTAGTTTTTTTTTTTCACCCAACAAACAACCAAACCACCTTGATTGTATCAACAACAAAATCAAATCTTTAGAATTGAGAAGCAGCATTGCTCTGCTCTCATTGGTTTCCTCATAGGAAGAGGGGAAAAGTATTGGAGTTTCCTCAATTTGGGTTTGGCATCATCGCCCTCTCTCTCTCTCTCTCTGTGTTTTGTTTATCTCTTACATCCTCGGACTCTCCTAAGACTAACCCAAAAAAAGAAACGTGAATTTTTTCCCTTGCATATCTAATAAACACCATTTTTTTATATATATATTTTGTTGAAGTCTCATGGGCTATAGCACTATGCACACCTGTCTTCTCATTTTGTTGTCTCATAAATAAAGCTTTAATAATACAAGATCCTTGCTTCTTTGTTTTTTCACTCTTCAAAAATAAAAATTTTATTTTTTTGGTAAGTGAGTTTTTTTTTAATGGCAAATGCATCTGGGTTCTTTAGTCCTTCAGTTCCAAGCCTCCGAGGGAAGATTAAGCCTTCAATAGGGGTTATTGGATCTGGGATTTGGTCCACTCAAAGAATCTCAAAGAGAGTGGTGTGTTCCGGCACCATTGAAGGCTCAGAGAAGATTTCCTCTTCTCAATCTCAACTGCCAAGGTCAGTGTTTTGCTTGTTGAATACTTTTCTTAGCTTCAATTGGCAAATGGGTCTTTAATGCAAGTGGGTTTTGATTAGCAATGGTCTTGGCTGTTTATTTGATGGTGAATATTTGCATGAAGTGGAAAAACTTTGTAGAGTTCGCAGCTTAATTGCTGTTGCATGAGCCCTTGTAATTGAAATTTCAATTCCAAGTGGGGTTGACTTTGTTGATTTCGTAAGCTTGAGGTTAAATATGGTAATAGTGTGCAAGTTTTGTTGAATCATTAGCTGGATATCAATTGCAAGGTGATTTTTTAGAGGATGGCTTTTTAGGATATCTTGAAGTGACGGTGAAGAAGGATTTTGGTTTAAGCATGTCGTGGAAAGTTAGAGAGCTGAAAAAACTATCTATTGAGTTCATAGAAAATGAATTAGTAATGGAGTTTACTGATTATTGGTTGTACAAGGTGGTGCATGACATTCTAATGTCATGTTCTTTTTCAGATGAATCAAATATCAAAGCAACTTGAATACTGGAACGATGTCTCTGATTGATGTAGCAAATGGTGAATAGTTAACTTAATCGACAACATTGAGGTTTCATAGCATCGTACTCTGCAAGCGAGCAATGACTAATTTGAATTGATCAGCTGCCTCAATGTGTATCAGTTCCCTGGCATGCTAACTATCTTGTTATAGGAGGCTAATGTAATGGCACCTCAACTAGTGAAAATGGATTTATCGTCTGTCAAAGCTGCGTAGGTTGTATGCCAGAGTAGTAGGGATTGCCACTTAGAGTTTACTTTAACAGAACAGGTTATGACACAGACGGAAAGAATCAGCAAGCACAAGAAACACACAATTCACCACTCAAAAACCCTAATTCAAAATTTTATTACTGAATATTTTTCTCTTCTGAGTAGTTTATTGAAATACAAGGTAAATAACCTACTTATTATAGTAGTCTTGGGCCTAAACGGAATAAGAAAAAATAAAATTCCTAAACTAAATAGGAAAAATAATAAAAATACATTAAAGAAAATTATTTTTCTAAACTAAATATGAATCAAAATAGCTAAGGAAATAAATTATTTTTCCTAATAATCCTCTTGCATGAGGTTACATTCATCAGATTGGCTTTGTGAATGACTGAAGGTGATTGAGGAGTTTCAAGAAGAATATGGAGTCTGAAGGCAAATGCTGCTTTGTTTCCTCTCTGTCCTTGCTATTTCTTATTGATATTTTATTCGCAGAGTGCATTTGTTTGGTAGCCAGCCAGATAAATTTCAGATCCTCTGTTGATAGTGATTACTGCATTGGCTGTAGAATTGAGTTTATCTTTTGGATTGATTTTCAAATAAATCTAATCACTCAGTTTTTCTCCATTCTGCACTATTTAGGGTGATATTTTTTGTGATATCTAAAATTAAATTCTTTCTCCGTAACTTTAATGAACAATGGAATACGGTTACTTAACTTACTGTTTTAAAAGTTTTGCACAATCATGCTTTCCTCATTAAACATATAACAATCTTTGGCTCAATAACCAAGTTGATCATAGGTTGTTCTTTCGGCTAGATCTTCATTTTTTACTCCTGCATGTGTCTTTCATTGCTTACAGAGACTCAATGGTGTCATCATGAATAGTGTTTGGAAGAGTAGCTAAGCTTTTATTTGTGAACCACAGATTTTCGGTGCAAATCATAGATATATTCATTAACAACATATTCTACTTAATTTCTTTGTGGAAAGGCGTGAGTAGTTGGTTGAAGCTTACACTTCATGATGTGGGGATTATATTCTGGTTAACAAAGCTTAATTACCATGAACTCTGTCATGCTTGAGTTCTAAAAGATTTATCGTTTTGGTCTGCTACTGTTTGTGATCTGCAAATTTTTGGCACTCTGGTTTTTTACTCAGGCTATTAGTGTCACTCTCAACCATGAGTCCTGCCTGGGAAAGAGGCACCCTCAGGCTGGATGTTTTACATGATCTAATTTAATAAAAAATTGTGTTAAAAATAACCTTACTTAGTTATTCTATTTCCACAGGCTTGTCAGTCAAGGCTGCAAATTAGTTGGATGTGGCTCAGCATTACCAAGTCTTCAGATTTCAAACGATGACCTTGCAAAAATAGTTGATACTTCTGATGAATGGATATCTGTTCGCACTGGCATTCGTAATAGACGAGTTATTACAGGTTGGTTTTCAACTGCATGCATTTCAGTGTCATATATTGGATAGCTAGGAGCATTCTGGATGTCTCGGCTTGCTTTACTGTGGTCTCTTAATTACAATTCTTAAAAGATGCACTTGAGGCTAGGCAAAGGGCAATCATCTTTTGATGTCTTTGAAGGGATTGCTAGATTTTACCACTTCTGGGTCAAAGTATGATTGTGTGATGCCATTTTTTATTTCCTGCAAGATGATATCTTTTGAATACATCAATCAATCGGGCATCTGTTGCAGTATTTTATTTTTCAGGGCAAATTGTTTACATATCATAGTTGCTGGATCGCATAACATTTTGTTGCATTTGGTAGTGATCAACTTATACTTAGATTTTCCTTGCATTATTGCTCATATCATCCATACAATGATTTTTTTACTAAGTGGAAAGTGTGTTTACTGTTTTGGCTCAAGGTATCCCTTTTGTTGCAAATATCTTAACAGCTGGGTCTTGTCATCACTGTTACAGGAAAAGATAGCTTGATTACTCTATCAGCAGAGGCAGCAAGTAAAGCTCTTCAGATGGCAGGGGTTGACCCTGATGATTTGGACCTAGTCTTGATGTGCACTTCTACACCAGAAGATCTTTTCGGTAGTGCTCCTCAGGTATTGGATTAATAGGATGCATAATCCAGACTGTAACAAGTATACAGATCAAACTATTAATTTTCGTACTTGAGGTTTGGCTTCATGGTTGTTCAATGTTCAGAATAAAGTTGCATCATGCATTCATATGCACATAGACTAAGGATGGTTTTTGGAGATGCTCAAACAAATGTGCAGTCACACATTTTCTTGTGGAACTCTTAAAATTTGTTGACTATTGATTTCTTTGCTCTTTTACTTGTTTGTTGTTTTCTATCCTTATCTGTATCTTGATATCTTTGGTTTTTTAGATGACATCTTATTTTGGTTTACATGAATATTAAATCTCAAGAGGGTCATGCTATCTATTATCAATGGGGCGTGGGCTTAATGTAAGCTTTGTTTGATTTGAGAGATGGAGAAATTAAGAGAAATAGAAAAATGGTTTTCAACTCATATCCTTGTTAGGAAGGATGAATTATCAGATAAAGAGAACACATGTTTAAGTATTTTGCCATCATGTCTTTGTATGTGAATTCTTACAATGCTACAGAAAAAGTAAAACTTGTAAAATCTAACACCTTCAACTGCAGCTCTTCCATTTTGCACTCAAAAGAGTTCAAATGCCAAACATAACCTTAAATATTTTCATCCTGTTTTGCTTCCTCTTTGCCAGACAATGAAAAATTTGTTTTTATTCCATTTTCTCTCCTATTATTAATCCTCTTGCATTTTCCTTCTTCCAAGCGTAGAGTTTAATCTGCACCAGTTAACTGCATTGTTTCAAATAAATGAACATATATCCTGTTTCAGGCCTCAAAGCCTTTGTTACATAATTTTTCATGGATGATTGTGAGCTGCACGTTCCTGGGTATCACATTGGGAAAGAGCAACTTTAAATTTTTGCATGGCGTAAATACTTTGTTTATGACCTCATTTGACTAGCTTCTTGTTGTGATCATTTTAAGACTCTCCCGTGCTCTTTTTTTTTTTTTTTTAATTCTCAGGTCCAAAAAGCTCTGGGCTGCAAAACAAATCCCTTGGCTTATGATATTACAGCTGCATGTAGTGGATTTGTGCTTGGTCTAGTCTCCGCTGCTTGTCACATTAGGGGTAACAAACTTGTTTGCTTTTCTGTTATGAGTCTTGGCTATTGCTTCAATGGTTGAATGATATGATTTCGCTGATGTCACTTACAGGAGGTGGGTTTAAGAATGTATTGGTTATTGGTGCTGATACTCTTTCTCGGTATGTTGACTGGACGGATAGAGGAACTTGTATTCTCTTTGGGGATGCTGCTGGTGCTGTAGTCGTACAGGTAATGTTCTTTTTTCTCAACTTTTTAGCCTGTACTTCTAGATGAGTAATTACAGTGGTTCAAGTATTGAGTCATGCTATTTTGGAGTAATTTTCTTGATAATTATGGGTGGGGGTTGTATGTCCATGACTGTCAATTCTAACTTACGTTGAGAATTAGTCATATTAACCTATGCTTGAAAGTAACTAAGAGTTGTTAGGCTCCTTGCATGATTTTGGTATGGTTGTAGGTTGCATCGACATTTTAGTTTCAAAGAAACATAGGAAGATAACCAAACACTTCCTGTTCAACTGTCTCTGTATCAGACTTGTTATTAAAGGAACTGATGGCTAGATTCCATCTTCCCTTGAATTAAACAGGTTTATGTAAGATAGATTCATAGTATGCTCAGACAAACCACAAGCATTGTTATATTGAATTCTAATCCTTGTCTTCTGCTCAATGCATGTCCTCAATTATCAAGCTTCAACAGCACTCAGGCTGGAGAAAAATCTTATATCAGTTTTTATGTCAGATTTTGTTTTGCTGAAAGTATTTATGAACTCAAAAGCCACCCACTATGAAAAACTGTTTAATTTGATAGCTGCTTGAAAATGGGAATAGACACGTGTGTGCAATTATTTTGACATCTCTATAATTCTGCAGGCCTGTGATATTGAGGATGATGGTCTTTTTAGTTTTGATGTGAACAGCGATGGCGAAGGTGGAAGGTAGTGCTTTTTAATTTTCCCAAGTGAACAAACCCCATACTTCTTCTGGTATGTGATGCAATGTGTTTCCTCCATTTTTTGTTCAGACATTTAAACGCCTCCATCAAAGATAATGAAGTTGATCATGCAGTGGGTTCTAATGGCTCAGTTTTAGACTTTCCTCCTAAACGCCATGCCAACTTTTCCTGCATTCACATGAATGGAAAAGAGGTTTTCCGCTTTGCTGTTAGATGTGTGCCCCAGTCTATAGAGTCTGCTCTTGAAAAGGCTGGTCTCACTGGTTCGAGCATCGACTGGTTACTGCTCCACCAGGTATGAGATATGACATAACTCATTTACTAAGTGTAGAACTCTGATTTTAATCTTTAATACAACCATGCTATCGACCTCCAGGAGACTCTTTTATGACCTGGGCTTGTTAACACTGCTGTTTCTTATTGTATCTGGTATATGATTCTGACCTCATTATTTGTTCTGCAAAGAGGTGAATTTAAAATTCAATTTTAGCATGATATATCATTTGTCATCTGCATTGTGAGAATGGTTCGGAAAATGTGTTTATGGTTCAGGACCTTTCAGGTAGGGTGATCATGAATGGAATAGACAATGATTCTCAGATTCACTTCCATTTGTGCCTGTAGGCATTAGGAAGTGTTGAAAGCAACCGAGAATGGACTCGATGTCCATTAATTCATTAATAATTGGATATTTGATTTGCAATATGAAAGGTGTAAATAAGCTGCTGTTGATAAGTCAAGCACGAGGTAGTTTACACAGACAGAATTTCGAATGAAATCATGTGCAATTTACAAGAGGCTTCTGCAAAGTAATTCTTTTGATGTTTTATGACGGAATGCTTTCAAGTAACAGAGATTATTTCTACAGGCAAATCAAAGGATCATTGATGCAGTGGCAACACGTTTAGAAGTCCCGCCGGAAAGGATCATATCAAATTTGGCTAATTATGGTAACACGAGTGCTGCTTCCATTCCATTGGCATTGGATGAAGCCGTCAGAAGTGGGAAGGTGAAATCAGGCCATACTATTGCAACTGCAGGCTTTGGAGCCGGTTTAACTTGGGGTTCTGCAATCATCAGATGGGGGTGAAATGTTACACTTCCAACCAATAACCGTACAGAAGAGAATAGAGACTTCCCTGTACCGTGCAGTTCCCCAGTTCTCCCATCGAGTTCCATGTGTATTTTGCAATTTGATTGTCATCTTTTTGTTGCTTTTATTTTTTGCACATGCTATAAATTTTCTTTCTTCAATTAAATTCCCCTTTGTACCATTGTTCTTTGTCTTGAATTTCCAGTGACTGTTGACATCCAGATACGAGCATCTCTACATAACATGCCCCAAAACATGAAGTGTAAAGGTAAAATAGGATAATTTCCTTCAAAATTGAGTAGCTTAAATTGTTACAAATACAAATTATCTAAAGTTCTCTCCACCGAAGCAATAAAGGTGATTAAAAGAACAAGAAAGCAAAAACAAGAATAAATAATAATTACAACAGCCAGAAAATAACAGATTTCTGGTCATTGATCAAAGTCCCTTGCTTTCAACCTAGAATTGATCCTCTGCAAAGCACCTTCAACTGCAATGTCAAAGGCATCCTTTCTAGCTCTTAAACCGGATGAACTCCCATGCTTCCTGTACAAAACTCTTGGTATCAATTCTATAACTCTCTCCCTCATCCTCCGGACTTCATTTCTCGGTATCCCTGTCAACACATCCAAAATCCTCAACCCTTTAAACACAACATCCTCCTTTGGTATAAACACAGCGAAGTCTCTATACATTTCCTCTGGCAAATGCCAACCATATTGTGACTTCGCAGATTGTTCTTCAAAGAAAACTGGTATACACCCAGCAATAATCCCATCAAAAGTCGACCTCCTAGTTGGTGTGTCCCCTGGAGGCTGCAAACAAAATGTTGCTTGTAGCATCGGCCTCATATACCTTATTGGATCATGCTCACATATCCCGTTGGAGCAATCCACTATATCACAAACTTTCCTCATCTTCGGGTAATCGAACCCTTCGACATTATTGACATAAATGTCACTACTGCTGCTTTCGCATTCATTCCTGATACTCCTCCTGATATTTGGAGTGGAACCAACACCACCCCCACCTGCAAAAAGCATCAAAGTCGTCCTTTTCGACGCCTTAACGCGTTTAATCCAAGACTCAAGAAATCCTAAATTTGGAGGGTGAAATGATGTCAAATAGGGCACAGCCTGTTCTTGCCAAGGCCAAGCCCTTCCTTCAACAATCAAAACAGTAACATTATAAAACTCTGGCAATTCAAGAAATGAAGTACCCCAAATAGGAGGATCAACATCTACAGATTGAGAGAAATCCCAGGCAGGCCTTGACATGACCAAGAAATGATCAGCCCCATGATTCCTTGACCATATCCAACCTTCATTGTCTTGTAAATAATCATACAATTCAAGCCCATGTTCCATGCTGCTATTCACTTCAGGACCATATAGATACCTCAAAGCATCAATTGCTGCATAGTAAGGTAAGTAAATGGCATTGGCTTGATTGGGATCTGATGTTAAACAAGGGTATTCAAGCATCCTATGGTGGAATATAAGTTCCAACAACAAAGGGTTTGTACGATACCAAGATTGAGACTTGTTGTGTGTTCTGGGCCCTAAACCATGGTTTGCAAGGTAAGGACAGAAATTGTTAAAAAGTGGGTATTCAGAACAGTTTGCAAGGAGATCAAGATTGAACCTTGGCGGCAAACTTCTGACGTGGATCCAACGGTTACTGCAGCCTCTTTCTGTGTCTGTTATGTCCTGAGAAATGATTGAATCAATGGAGATGAGAAGGAGGCAGAAGCATAAAAAAGGAGTGGTTTTGCAGGCCATTGAGATAGGGAGAGAGAAAGAAGAAGAAAACTTTTGGTTAATAGGAGAGTGAGTAGAGAGAGAAACTTAATCATATTTAATAATGTCTTAGATGTAACAACATTGTTACTGTGTTTTAATAATGCCTCTTCACTATTAAGGAGCTTGTGGGTTAATAATGCTATCACGGTTTAAATCTTATTTTTTATTTTTAAAAATACGACTCAAGACATCCAATAATCTTTTAATTAATTTTCAATGTTTTGTGGGGTTAATGTAACTGTGAAAGTGGTTATGATTTAAAACATTTTTTTATTTAAAAATATATTCAAATAATATTTTTTATTTTTAAATATATATATATGATTTGTAAATGGATTATAACTTAATTGATATTAATAATAGATTTCGGAAATCTCTCGGATAACAAGCAAAACTACAAGTGGGTTTGACTCCACAGTTTTGTCGGTGGAAAAAGGTTCGAACATCTCGCGATAAAAAAACAAAAACAAAAACAAAACAAAACTACAAGTGGGTTTGACTTTTTGGCTAAACAATTTTGTCGGTGGAAGATTGCTGTGGTGAGCACCAACTCCCACCATATGCGGCGGCGATTTCTGTTACTTCCCGATGAGGTGCTCCTTCTTTTCTACGCCATATTAAAAAAGGAAAAACAGCAGATTCTCTTTGTGCCGTATAGAGCCATATTTTTCTTTATAAAGATGTTGTCGTTGCAAGAGATGATTAGGGTGAAGATGTGAGAGCAATGCATTTATGTTTTAGGAAATTCAGCATGAGCACTTGCTTCACATTCATATTTTGTCATTTTCTTTTATCCAGCTTTAATGGTAATTAAATTAGTTAGCATTTATATGTTTTGACAAAATAAAAAATATTAATACAAAATTAATTAATGAAATTGATCCAATCCACAAATAGAAGGATTTCTTTCTCTCTGTTTTTTTTTTTTTAAAAAAAGGATTTAGTTGGCGAATCTGGTCAATATAAAAATCATATATTTTTACAAAGATATCGTTACAAATAATATAAAAGCTAAAAATTTGAGGAACCAAAATATACAATCAATGGTGTTTTGTTTCTTGATAAACAATAAAGATTGCTTTTTTTTGTTTGTTTTCTAAGCAAAATATACAGTGATATGACGGTTGGTGAACAGTAACAAAGCTATAGTAAAAGAGAAAGTATTTTAATTTTAATTTTAATTTTATTTATAATTATAATATAATTGTTTTTATACTGATATGTGCTTTGGTGTTTAGTGAATATAATTATAATTATAATTGTAATATAATTGTTTAGTGAATAGTAAAGCTACTTAAAAGACACTTTTTTTTTTTTTACTTATAATTATAGTTATAATTATGATAAGAGATTATAGTTATAGTTATAATAGAATTATAATTTCAACTCATTAAAAGTTACTAATATCCATCGAATATTAATTAACCTGCATCCTCATCAGCTTTTAAAAGGCATCGCTGATCTCCATAACTACCTACCTGTAATTATCCCTGATCTCCCTCCACTGCCACACTTGAAAAATAACTACCCACCAAGAGGCAAGAGTTGCTAGGGTCCTTGCCCAGCTATCAAATACTACCTTTCTAACCATTCCATTATTCTCTCCAAGAAAGCTCATCAAGATTCACTCTCATCTTCTTCTCCAAGATGCCAAGCCCCTTCTCCATCTTTTCTCGCAGCAACACCACCAAACAAACACCTATCCCATTCAAAGACTACTACACAAACTGGATCAACACTCTCAAGAACACACTCCTCCCTCTCCTCCATCATTCCCTTTCCTGCTCTCCTTCCTCTCCCACTCTCCTCTCCTCTCACCTCCACCTCATCCTCGACCACCTCCTCTCTTACTACGAGTCTCTTGACCTTGCTGCCACCACCAATACCAAGAATCTTCCTTACCTTCTTTACCCTTCTTGGAGAAACCCCCTTGAAACACCCTTCTTGTTTCTTGGTGATCTTCACCCTTACGTATTCACTAACCTCCTCAGGTCATTTCTTGATGAAGCAGACAGTGATGAAGACACCGAAAATGACCGTAAAGTTTTAGTCTTTGATAGGCCTTGTCATGTGGTGATGGCATGGAAAGACATTTCAAAGCATTTGATGATCAAGATTGAGCAAATTGAGCGTGGACTAAGGGTAATGGTACCTGCACTTCTTGATAGAGTGAAAACAGCACAGTCAGGATTTGCAGGGAAGATTGCAGAAGAATGGGTGAATTGTGAGAGAAAGGAGAAAATGGATGTTAGTGAGGCAATGAAGGCTGAAATGGAGGAGTTAGTGACTGTGTTTTTGCATGCTAATAGGTTAAGAAGAAGTGTGATATCAGATATTGTTGCTGCACTGAATGTTTATCAGGGGGCTTTGTTTCTTGAAGGATTAGCCCAATTTCTTGTTGGGTTTCAGGACAAGAATTTGCTCCGTGAATTCGAAAGATGCAAGACTCCTATCAGTGAAAGAGTTGGCCTCTGACTAATTTATCTTAAAATCTTTTCCTGGTCTGCAATGTGTGCGAGTATTGAAAGACTCTGCCTCTTTGGAACTCCATGGTAAGATTATTAGTTCAGTTCAAATTCTGTTAAATTCTTGGGATTTGAGACTAAATCTTTGTTGGGTATTGTTTTTCTGTTGTTATTGCTCCTGATAAAATCTATATATATTGTTGGCAGGGCATTGCCGAGAAGCTTGAGTACCAGTCGTAATTCTTTAACGGGAGTGAGCATGACTTTTCTGTTAGATTCTATTTCTAGTGAGTGATTCATTCAATTTTTCTTCTCTTGTATCTGGTAAAAACTATTGGAATCTCGATTCATTTGTGATGTAAGAAAATAGACATTCGATGAATGATGAAAACAAATAGCATGATTTCTATAAGGAATTAAATATTGAATCTGTTCATGTAATATTTGGACTATTTTATGAATTGAAAGTTGTGAATGGCATGCAGAAGAAATTTCAGCACTGTTTCTACTTTGTGGCGTGTCGAGGTTTTGAAATTCTTGTGTATGTGTCCGTTGCCCCTTTGTTTTTGAACTTCGAAACCTCCAGAAAGTTTGAAGGCAATTTCCTTTTTTCAAGCCCCTTCCTGACAGGGGATTTAGAGTTAGAAAACAAAAGATGGACTAGCTGCCAGTAGATAAACCTCAATGTATTAGCCATTTCTTAAGGCTAGAGAATTTGAAGTGATCAGCGTTCTCTACTACTGCAATATTTTTTCTGTGTTTAATTTAAGATTTCCTTCGTTTCAAATAATGGCCATAATCAGGTTTTCGGCTGTTTTGTTACGCCCTCTTTTACAATATACATGCTGGCCTTACAGGGTTACACAAAGGTGTCCTATAGGCTAACTTATACCAAATAAAGCCCGATTGATTTTCAATCTTAATCTGGATGGCCCATGAATTGATAAATCAAACCCATACATTATTTTAGCAGATAGCTTTACCTGATGTTCATCCAAGTTGTGAGCCCACATAGTCAACATTCCTGTTTCTTTTTCTGCTTTGTTTAGTGAACTAGTTACTAGTTAATCAACAGTATGAAATGAACTTGTAATAGATTTTGTTGGGTCTCTTCTAAGTTATAGAAGCATCACTAGCATTTAAACCATGGCAAAAAATGGAAGCAAGACATCAGTTCATGTTCACTCTAGCAATAATCCTTATCTTTTATGACAATGGCTAAGAAGATGGGAATTGATTATGTCCATGGAATACAATTTAACAGCTTTTTATTGATAGGAAAATTGCAATCACTTTTCAAGAAAACAGGGGAAAAGGGCTGTTATTGCAGGAGATAGGCCACCAAAATCCAAGGATAGAAGGAGATTTTGACGGATTTTCTTTTTTATTATTATTATTATTATTATTTCTTTGATAACTTTGATGAATCTTGACAGTGAAGATAGTAAAAAAAAAAAAAAACAACCGTTCCGAAAGTACAAATCAGGAATCCTGGGTCATTTCTGACTCTCTCTCCATTATCAAAATCCGAAAGAGGTAGGTAATACAGTAATAGCATGTACTTGTATTCCTTGCTGTGTATCTGCAGTGTCATTTTGTGAACACAAGAACATTTCTTTCGATAAACAACTTCGAATGCCTAGATTGGGAACCCCGATTATCTGAACACACAGCCATTCAGAATTCTGGTCGACCCTGGTTTGGATGCTAGTTAGTCAGCAACTGTGTTAGTTTTTGCAGTGCTATTTTAAAAAAAGCTACAAATTATAGCTCTTTCTTAATCAATGATTTCAAAACAGAGTTTCCAGAATCCGTGCAAAACTGTGATGCACCGAAAAAGAAAAACAAACAGAGCTTTATTGAGCGTACCCTGCCGCGTACTAATCTGCAGTGACTCTCTCTCTATATATGTGTATGTATGTATAATCCATGTACAGTATGTTGTCTTTGATTTGATTAAAGACCAAGTTGCATATATAATTAACGTGCCAGAGTCCATCTTAATGGATTTCAGCAGTTGAAAATCATGTGAGTGATTATTTAAAATTATCATTCTTGTTCCAAATTCTTGTATGCATCCGTGTCCGATCTTTAGAGATTATCTCTTAAGACAAGTTGGGTTGGGGGAGCAAGTTAAAAGGATCTTTAGGGCTGCTCGCAAAGCAACATGTGCTACTGTCTATGAAATCAGTTCATAGACAGCATGTTGATCACAAAATAATCTGTTGAAGCATCATCAAGTGGGCAACCTCAACTGTAGTTAGTAATCTTTGATTTTATATACAGAAAATAAAATGGATCTTTTTAAAACCAATATTCAGTTGTTAAGTGTTTAACAATACATAGAGGAAGTAGCAACTTCTCAGTTAAGGGTTACAGTCATGCTTTGCTCAGGGATCTCAACAGGGTTCAGAAGTTGTCCTCTCATTCCTTTTAACTTGTTATCCTTTGTCCATACTGACCATGCTTTCTTCTTGTTTCATCTCTCTCTCTCTCTCTCTCTCCCACGCGCGCGCGCGCACAAAATAGATACTACTACTGTGCAATGAATTTGTTTAGGGAATTAAGACAGTTCAGATGTTGTCTTCCTTCTCTTTAATTATCCTTTAACCAAATTGCTTATATTCTATTCTGTCAACCAAAATAAAATTGCTTACAGCTGATCTTCTAGTTGTCCTTACAGGATGGCTTCCTCTCATCTCCTCTCTCTCTAAAGGATTTTTCTTTCTTTGGTATGTGTGTGTGACTCAGTGTGACAGAGTTCCTCACAAATTGTTAAATATTTTTTTCAAACACAAACCAGAACTGATCAAGGAAAGTCTTCAAATCAATCCATTAACTATCACCAAGGGCCAAGGACTTGCTTTGTTAGTTTTTGCCCTCGACTCTAGCTATAGTGTATTAGCCAGCTAGTTAGCCGTGTTAAGTAGTGTAAGTACTATTTAATTATCAACGTCGTTAATGGGACTCCGTCGTGATGCCTAAACTTTTCTAAAAAATTCGGTAATATCTGTCACTCCTAGTCTAATTATTATTAAATAAGAAAGCTAATTAAGAACATGTTTCACGAGAGCTTGAAATCATTTGGTTGGATCCTTCCATTAATAATTTTACAGTAGCATTTTTGTCACATGATGAGAGTATACGGTGGCAGACTAATTAACAAAGTGGCCGACAGCTTCAAGTCCAAAAAAAAAGTGATAAGAGAAACACTGTGACCTATGAGTGAATATTCTACCGTGGATTCAAGCAGTGTTTTTCGTTACCACTGTCTAATTCTCGCATGTCTTTTCACGCAAATGAGAGATGTTTCCAGCCATGCTTCTCGTCCCCTAAGGCTTCTTGACGTCTTTCCAGCGGCTTTGTTTGGTTTAGGTTCGTGTTAAGGCGTGCCAAGAACTTTGTTCAGGGGGTGGTAGTTTTGGGTTCCTGAAGTTGTCGCGTTTGATTTTATTTTATTTGGCGGGGCTGGGTTCGGATGGCTTGAGCCTTCCTCTTCATCGAATGGGGGTGTGCCATCGTTGTGAATCAAAGGTGTTTGAAATTGAGTTTTAATTTATTTAATTTTTTATTTAAAAGTTTTTATTTTAAATTAATATTTTTTTAATGTATTTAAATTACGAGATTAAAAGTAAATTTAATAAAAAATACTTCGCTGCCATGTTTATAAACACTGAACACCCCCACTTGTGATGTACTAGGTTGTCCCCTGTCCACTAGAAAAATGGGGGTTGGTATAATTGGATTTCATTCATGGTTGCTTGCATGCGGACAAGCTGCGTGACCTTCGTTCTGCCTTTTCTCTCTTGCCACTGTGCTAGTTTCGTTGGCAAGCTACAAGATAAGCCTCTCTTTCTTTTATGGTTTCGTTTGTTTTTTGTTTCATATTGCAATTGCTGGTTCCTGGGCTTTTCACGTCAGTTTCTTGGGTGGGATTGATGGGACGTTGAAGAGCTTTGGCTACTGTGCGTTTTTATTTTTTGTTCTCTGTCTTGGGATTGAGTTGCCATCTCTGTGAGAGGGTTTTTTAAATTTGGTTTTCCTCTTACTAGATAGTTCAATCCTCTAAACCTCTGTTTTTGCTCCTCGCTCTTTTCAACTTCGTAATTTTGTGCTTTCTTTGTAGTTTTCTTCTGAAATTTTCATTCCAGCTCCTGTTTATTTTGGGTTGTTGGATTTTCTATTCTTTGGAAGCCTGCTTACGCTTTGGTGCTTCTTTTTTTTTGGGATTTCAGTTGGTTTTCTCAAGTTTTGGATCCTTGCTTTAGAGGGAATGCTTGGCTGGGTTGAATATCCATGACTCTCTTCAGCAGACCAGCTCAATGTTTTCCAAGGTTTACACACAGTCTTAGAAGTTTTTTTTTTTTTTTCTCTTATTGGATTCTTTTTTGCGGTGGTTCTGGTGTTGAAAATGGATGGTGTAAGTTTCACATTGTAGATTTTGTGTGTTTTTCTCTCAATGGAAATCCAACTGCATTCATTCTTTTCCTTGGTTGCTTACCCAATATCTATTTGGCTGAGGGTTTTTGGAGGAATCAATCTTTGTTTCTTTGACTGTTTAGGCTGAGTTGGATTGTAGGTTTGTGTTAAATGAATGGTGTTAGTCTCACATAAAGACATCTTATGTATTGATCAGAGGAGTCTGTTCTTTTTTTTTTTCCTAGAAGTGTTTTTCCTTCATTTAGTTGTTGGTTTATGTTCGGTTGTTTAGTCATTCTTTGATTAATCCTGCCTTTGTATTAGGTGATGTGGCCTTGCTTCTTCTAGGTCATGGCAAGCCTGGTGTTTCTACTTTGCACCTGTGGTTTTCATTTTTCAAGTTAGGAGAGGCTGCTTTACAATTCGGTTGCTCATGTTAGGATCAAGCTTTTTTAAGTTAAATTATGGATCATGGTGAGTTAGGTATAACATATGTTAATTAATTGAAAATCCTGTTATTTATTGAGAAAATTAATGAATTTGGGTTTTTGTTTTTTATATTATTGTTAGAGTTTTGTTGAATAAACTTTTATTAAAATTATGTACATTAATTAATCACATGATATTAATAAATTAGGCTTGAGTTTTGTTGTGTTGTTTTTGAAAAATTTCATAGTATTGAAATATTATGTTTATATGGTGGTATCATTGTTTATATCGACGATTGTATCATTTATAATGGAGAAAGTAATGAGTTTCTAATTACTATATTAGATATATTTTTTATTGAGCTATCAAGAATGTTATGTGACGGACTTAACTGTAATCTATTTGAAATTAAAGCTGAAATTACTTAAAGGGTGCAAAATAAGGTTAGTCCAACTTGTTATGTCGGTGTATCCATTTATAGTGATGGAAGTGTGAATTACATGTTTGGGTTTACCAATAATAAGTTGTATATTTTAGAGCTCTACTTGAATAATATATCTAAATAAGAAAAGTTTTATAGTATGGAATTTACTTTGGTGCTAAGTTACACTCAATTATAGATATGAAGGATCGATTGGTTATGTATGCTTAAGTATATATAATGTATATGTTTGGGGGCCTCGACTCCACAATGTTGTAGGCAATGTAATGTTAATATTTCTCCCAATTGCTTAAGAACTTTATTAGTAACTATATAAAGCATGTATGAAGAAGAGGAAACAAATATTTGGGTGTTTATCATTTATCAAAGAATAATTATTTTAAATGTTTTTCAACGAAGAATTTACTTTGTTTGGTATAATTAATTTCATTTTAAATACTAACTTTGAATTGTAAATGTAAATTAATATAACTTTTATTGTGGAAGCATGTCTATTTTGGGCGTTCAGGAAGTTGAGGTAATAACATGTTCAACATAGACACCCATAGTCAACTCTTTATAGGATACAGGTAATTATAAAACTTAACAAAATTTTGAATAACACAATTTATATAAATTAAATGCAAAAAATATATTAACTTTATGGCTTGTCATGTCAAATGGTGTGGGACTAGATATTTTACTTTAAATCTCACCCACTTCCATAAGTTTTATTACAACGAGTTAGATGCACAATAGCCTCATCAAAAAAATATACTAACTTTATGACATATCATGTTAAATGGTATGAGGCTATATATTTTACTTTAAATCTCACTCACATACATGAGTTTTATCAGGACGAGTTAGATGTACAATGACCTCACCAAGTATGAGTTATAAATTTATTTTTCTTTTTATTCTTTAGGCATCAATTTTTTAGTTTTGACTTGTTTTCTAATATCTTTAATGTATTAATATGTTAAATAGACATCATATAACGAGGATTTGATATAATTGAGATGCATTACTCTTGATCGAATGATGCAGTAGTTTGGCATGTCTTAATACATCCCATATTATGTTGATATATGTGATGAGTAGTATGCTATCAATCGTCAAGTTAAACGAGAAAAGAATTGACTAGTGATTCATGCAGCTTATGCCTTTGCGATGCCATGAGAGATTATATATTTATGGAGTGGCATTTGATAATTAATCTAAAAGGCTACATGGTATGGCATTTTCCCATGAGGTGTTGATTTATTACACCAATATAGTCGTGTTTCCCGAGATGATAATGTAATTCAATGCATTACAAGCTTTTATATTGGAGACAGAATCGATTGATATGCAATATTTTTATCTATATAGTATTTATTAAATATTGTTAATGTTATTATAGATGATTATTGTTAATTATTCTTTAATGTATTTATTTGGCGTATTACTTATAGCATGAGGCTTGAAAAGCAGTAGTCGCTAAATGTGAAATAGTCAATGGGGTAGGATGGGCTTTGACCAACAATATGCTTAATTTGTGTCATGGTGGACTTTAAAAGGTTGGGGGGACTAAGCGTCTTGATGCAACCATAAAAAAAAAATGAAATCACTTATCGTGAATCGTGAATAAGGATATATAGTTAAGGAGGCACGTCCATCCACGAGTGTTTTAAGTTTGTTTATAAGCTAGGAAGATTTTGGTGTTAACTCCTATATGGGTGCTATAGGCCCACCCATAAGTTGGACGAGTTAAGGTCGTACATGTCCAGAAATTAACTAGTAATTTATGCAACTTACCCAGATCTTTTGGTTGATAAGAGAGATTAAATATTTGTGGAGTAGTATCCGACAATTGATTTAAAAAGCTACATGAAATGATATTTTTTTCATAACATGTCGATTTATTACGCCAACATGGTCGTGTGTTTCTGAAATGTTTAAGTAATTTGATGCATTATGAGCCCCGATATCTTAAATAGAATTGATTGATATGCAATATTTCTATCTATATAGCATTTATTAAATATTATTAATGTTATTATATATTACGAGTGCTTATTATTTTTTAATGTATTTATTAGGTGCATTATTTATAATGGGAGGATTGAAGAACATCAGTTGTCATATGTGAAAGATTAGATGAGATGAAATGTGTCCTTGTCAATCATAGTTTTGAAACCCGGCCCAACCCGGTAAGACCTGGTCAAAAACTCAGTTGCAACATGTTGACTTTTGTTTTTTTCTAAAACGACATCGTTTTAATTTTAAAAAAATAATAATTGACCCGGGCGGCGCGATGACCCGGTCGAAACCCGGAATCCGGGCCTTGGACCGGACTGGGTTTGAAAACTATGTTACCAACAATACACTCAATGTGTCATAGCAGACTTTAGAAGATTAGGGAGGCTAAACGTCTCAAAACAGCTTTAGCAAAAGATGAGATCGTTTATCATGAGCAATAATGACATATATTTAGAAAGGTAAGTCCATCTAAGAGCATTTCAAGACTATCTATAAGCTGAGGTGATTTTGGTGTTGGTCCTTATAAAGTTGCTACAAGCATGTTCTCAAGTTAGATGAGTTAGGGTTGTATAGGTTTGTTCATCAGATAGGATGAGTTTTTGATATAATTAGAGGATATGTTTTAATGTTATAAAAATTGAATCTAGTTTAAATTTAATCAAATGTGTGTGAATTTTCTTTGTGTTTAATTATGAATTGTGAATTCAATGAATTATGAAATATGTTTATGAATTTTGAATTATTGAGTTGGTTTTTTTGTGGCAGGAGTCGAGGGATTAAAAAATTATCATGATCATATGTTTTAGCGAGTTATAGAGGTCACATGTGACTTATCAAACCATGTTTTTTTTTTTTGTTATTGTACTAGAGTAAAAAAAAAAAAACACTCTTAGAATAGGGTATTATTTCATAGCTTTTTTTTAATTGTTTTTTCCTTGTTTATAGATGGATTCATAAATTAATCTATTTTTAATATTATTAGATATATTCTTTCATATCTTTTTTTAAATTGTTTTTTTTCTTTATATATTCATATTTTCACTTATATATATTTGACAAAATTTAAATGAGAATGCCTTACACCCACCATAAAAAATACTTTTAAAAAATAAAATTTGACTTTAAAATACTTTTTAAAAAATAAAAATAAAAACCTAAAAAAACTCACAAAACATAAAAACCTTAAAAAACCCTAACTCATCTAACTTGAGATGAGTTAGGGTTTTAATAACAGTTTAAAATATTTTTTGTTTAAAAATATATTAAAATAAAAAAATTATTTTTAATACCAATATATTAAAGTAATTAAAAATATAAAAAAATATAATTTTAACTGCGTTTTCAAATATACCTTGAATCCACGTCACTCGTCCTTCTTCTTCGCTTTCTTTCCTTTCTTTCATCTGAAAATGACAATTCTCACTCCCTCAAAGCCACCGCCAGTCAAGCCCCCTCCTTTTGCTCTGCCCCCTCCAAATTTAGTTAGAAGGGAAAAAGGTCCGAGTCAGCGACAAGTCACGTCCCAGTTCATGACGTCATTTCCACGTCATCAGACATTTTTCTCTCTCATAATGTTTGCTTGAAAATTGTGGGTCCCTTCCTGTGATTATTATTATTATTATTGAGCCATGGAATGGGGAACCTCTGTGAGTCCCCATCTAAAGTACGTTGACACGTCATCACGTAACGTCAACGACTAAAGGACCAAAAGCCTCCGCCAGCCGTGTGTATGTTTTGTGGATGCGGGGCCCATATTTCGTGTTGTCTTTTAGGCTGAAGACAAGGTCTCGCCTCGTGTATCTTGCGTGGCTGCATTCTCTCATTTATAATCAATCGAAGGTCGCTTGTCAACCGCCTCTTTTATTTGGTCTACATGGTCATTTCACACTCTTTCTTTTTCTTAGTGATGCGTGCACTTTCATAATGGCCATTCTGTGCTGTTAGCATACAATGTAAGATGTTTTGGTGAATTAAAACAGCAGTAAGAATTTTTTTTACCTGGAGTAACATGGTTTTAAAATATCACAGTTATAAAATTTAATTGATATTTTAATTGTGAAATATAATATCCATTGAATATGATGTTTATGCTTATAAATCATGGGCAATAATTAAATATCACGGTTTAGAATTATGTTATTAATTAGATT
>Ga0325411_1002608_pt1 | contig 20445 bp, 5 predicted proteins | sample PopdelMetagenome_13_FD_206181 | JGI IMG/M metagenome (GOLD analysis project Ga0325411, IMG submission 206181) | Populus deltoides microbial communities from Bellville, Georgia, United States - Xylem-PdIQD-R4 | ecosystem: Host-associated > Plants > Phyllosphere > Stem > Wood/Secondary xylem...
GTCCACCAAGTCCACTAAATCAATAGTTGGCCACTACATCAATAATCAATTACCAAATGAATAGTTCTGAATTTTAGCCTATAAAAGGAGGCATTTGCCATTCATTTAGCAATCTTGGTTCTAAGATGAATGTTGTTACCCATTTTTGGGTTCCCATAAAAAAAATAAGAAAATATCAAAAATATCAAAAAAATATTCAAAAAAAATCCAAAAAATAATAGGAGCGAGAAAAGGATGTTGGAATGCCGAAAAAATGCCAAAATTGGTTGAAGAAGTTCAAAAATGCAAAAGGCTAAAATTTGACAATATATTTTTTGACAGATGAGAGCCCTGTTAACAAAGAAAATTCAAGTTGAGGAAGAAAAGTTCAAAATAAGATGTTTATGGACTCAATTAAATTTTATCTAAAGTTTAATTGAATTTATGGAGGGTTGGATTGTAAGACAAATTGATTTTTAAGTCAATTTAGGCTTTTATTGGAAGAAATTAAAGTTCTGGGCTCCAATTATAATTTGAAAAAGTTAATTTGATCAAATCAGGGGCTTCATTGAATAATTATTCAAGTTTGTTGGCCAATTAGGGACTTAATTGAAACAATCCGAAACTAAGGACCAAACCGGAAAAGACGCTACAATCAAGGGATCCAATTACAACTTTTCCGGGGGCTTGATTACAAGATTGTAAAAATATCCAAGGACCAAATCAGAAATATCATTTAAAGTGGCAAAACGGTGCCGTTTCAGAGACACTATTCATTGTCTTCTTCACCGATTCAGCAAAAAGGGACCGTTTCAGCAACAAATGCCGCTGATTATGGGGAACGTTTCACAGCTGCTATCTCTCTACCGTTACCACTGCAATAATGGTCCCGAACGTTTTCATTATATAAAAAAAAACGCATGCAGTTTTGGCTATAAAAAGAGAGAAAAAGGACGAGACTGAGGAGGAGGAAGGGAGGAGACGGGGCAGAGGAGAGAAAGTAACGAGAGAAGAAAGTAACGAGACAACGAGGGGAGAAAACAGAAAAGGCAACGAGAAAAAGAAATAAAAACCAGAAAGGAGTGTAAAGAAGAGAGAGGAGAGAAGGGAAAGGAAAACACAAAAAAAACAGAGGAAGAACGAACAAGAAAAAAGAGGAACAGGGGCAACAGGAGGGAATAAAGTCTGGAAAATCACACAGGAACCAGACCAAGCAAGAAGAACCCGGCGGGAGAACGTCCACCCAGCAGAGAAAAATAAGAAGAAAAAAAAACATCACCATCAGCTCCACCTTTTTACAGCACCATCCACAAGAACCAGAGGCAGCATAACAAGGACTCGGTAACAAGAAAAGAGACGAAGAGAAGGTCAAGGAAGCAGCAGACGAAACTCAGCATCACCATCGGCCTCTCCTTCTCCAGCACCAGAGGAGAGAAAGGAAAGAAACTAGATCAGAGCAGTAGAATAAGCGAAAAGCCAGAGGAAGAAGAAGTAGAGAGAAGCAGAGGAGAAAAATAAAAAAAAAGCCACAGCAACGCCACCGCCTGTCGCTACCCAGCGCCACCGTGAGCAATCACAGGAGACAGCAGCACGATCACTCATTCCAGGTACCTCTCCCTTTCTCTGTCCCCTTTTCCCTGTTGTTTTCCTTTGCTCACGTTCTGCAGCAAAGGAAATATAATTAGCTCAGCACAGCAACCAGTCAATTGTTACTTCGGGCAGGACAGCCTAGCCCACATGGCTGGGCTGAGTCCAGCCCTGTAGAAAGTAGGCCTGATTTTATTTTTGGCTGATTTCGGCCCAGTTTTCTTTTGGGTCGGGTCTGGCCCAGCCACAAAAAATTCTTCAAAAATTATTTCATAAAAATCTGTGATTTTTCTGAAAAAAATTATACTTCATTTTAATCAATACCAGTTTGTGTTTTTATACTGTAAAGATACAAATCCAGTATTAAACTACCCAGTTTTCGTTAAGACATTAAAAAATAAAAAAAATATTTTTTGTTTTCATGCATACGGCCAAGTCTCTCAAAAATATATATAAAAAATTCATATTGTACTTTCATATAACAAAGAAAATTTCAAAAATATGTATCAGCATGTATTTTGGCTTTAATAACCAGTTTATTAAAGTCACGAGAACTAGGCTAATATTTCAAAAATTTCAAAAAAATTATTTTTTTTCTTTTAATATCTGGGGTTACGACCTTATACGTAAGACGTATTCTATATATTAAATTCTTTGGTTTGTCGTCAGAATTATCCGATAAGATAAGGATCTCCTTACCGAGGAGGACTTTTCTTAAACCATAGACGGACCAACAACTAGAAAACATGACAAGACCTTAGATTTTATCAGACAATAAAACAATGCAGCTTACCTTAGGTAGGGCATATTTGGGGTGCTAATACCTTCCCTTCACGCAACCAGTTCCCGTACCAGATCTTTAAGACCAGTTAGGGTTTCTAGTGACCAAAATACTAGGTGGCAACTCTCATTTCATTTTTCCATTAATAAAAGACAAGAATTCCTTGTCTTCACACATTTTTAGATGATACAGAATTTGAGGGTAGATGTTTTCGCCGCAACGCCGCACACGTGCGACAATGAAGATCATGTTCTTTCTCTCTCTTTTATTGTTGTAATGCTTAAGTTTTATTTTCATTAATCTCTTGCTTATGCTTTTCATTTCCTTTAGTATACTTAGTTAACTATGTTCTTATCTTGTTTATTTATATTCTTCTTCTTTATTATGTCTAGCTAAGTTAATTATGTCAAGGTGACAAGGTTTCACTAATAGTGTTAGAATAAGTATAATATAAACTCAACATGGACTTCAATGCTTAAATCCTAAACAATTTGCTATTAACATGTCTTATCTTTTTTATCTTATCAATCCTTAATACCTTGCTTGTTAAATGGTTAATCTAGATTTGTGTTGTATAACACTTGGTACATCAAATACTTGATCCTTTATAGTTTTCGGCCGACATCGTTATTATGAGAGGAACTTGATTTGTTGTCAACATAAGTTAGCATCATGAATGCTTGATAAAATTTGTAAGTATGATATTATGTAAATAAGATGATTAATATGATCATGTTGATAATTTATAAAGAGTTTATATTTTACTTATCTCTAATACTATTAGTGAACTCTCTAACCTTGACATTTGTTTTTATCATTGTTTAATCTTCTTTAATAATCTTATATCTCAAACTCCTCTTTAAATCATCATCATCGTTGTTGTTGTTGTCGTTGTTGTTCTTATTATTCTTATTATTATTGTTGTTGTTGTTATTATTATAATTTATATAGTTCACCTCCCTGTGGTTCGACACCGGTCTTGCCGGGTTATTTATTACTGTGACACTCCTGCACTTGGGATAAGACATCAACTCTTCGATCGTGTCATTTGATAATTAAATAGAAAGAAATTTAACATTAACAAACTAAACTAAACGAAAAAAATTAATTAAAAAGAAAAAAAATCCGAGTTAACTCGTCAAACCAGGTTAACCCATCAAACACGGGATCAGTATCATGAAAATCTGATAACTAAATAAAAAAATTAACAAACTAAATCAAACAAAAAAAATTCATTAAAAAAACAAAAAAAATTAAAAAAATAAAAAAGCAGTTCTATAATATAATATAATATAATAAGTGAAAGGCGTGGAGAAGCTACAGTAGTTTCCCCACGCCTTTTAAAAACCAACAGGAAGAAAAAAACTAATGAAGAAAAAGAAAAAAAATCTGAATTAATTAGGTTAACCCTTCAAATCAGGTTAACTCGTAAAACATAGGATTCGCGTCATGAAAGTTTGATAACTAAATAGAAAAAAATTTGACCGGTTAACCCATCAAACCAAGTTAACTCGTCAAGGTCAGGATACATGTCATGAAAGTCTGATAATTAAATAGAAAGAAATTTAACATTAACAAACTAAATTAAACAAAAAAATTAATTAAAAAGAAAAAAAAATTTGGGTTAACTTGTCAAACCAGGTTAACCCATCAAACCCAGAATCCGTATCATGAAAATCTGATAACTAAATGAAAAAATTTAACATTAACAAATTAATTCAAACAAAAATATTTATTAAAAAACAAAAAAAAGTTCTATAATATAATAATTATAATAATATAATATATTAATAAATAAAAAACATGGAGAAGCTACAGTAATTTCCCATATTTTTTAGAGTATTACTTAATGGGACACCTTAAAATAAGCAAACAGGGAACCTAACCTAACCGGTCATGATTTTGTTTTATTTTAAATGCCCTATATTAAAGTATTATTAATTATGCCACATAGACAACGAGGACGAATGGCAGAGGAAAGCATGGTGGTCTTCCATAAACAAATATTTATATATCCCTTAATAGTGGAGCGGAGCTAAGAGGGTGGTTCTAGCCGACCAGGTGGAGCTAGAGGTGGTCACAGCCACAACCCATGATGGACTACAACCTCCAAAATATTAAAAATGTCTTCGAGGTTTAATAGCTTCTTTAAAAATGTTTTGACGTTCTTATAAAATTTTAAGGAAAAAAGAAAATTGTTCACTAGTCTCTGGTATATAATTTAGAAATATATCCTCTACGAGTTGAGTGGCTTTCTTTTTTTTACTTTTTTTTTTGAAAATCAATTTTTTTAATTATAAAAGCAATATTTCAATAATTACATGGGCATATTCAATGTGCCAGCTTGAATGTTTTTTAAAGTGTTTTTATTTTAAAATACAGTAAAATAATATTTTTTTTATTTTTTAAAATTTATTTTTGACATCATCACATCAAAACGATCTAAAAACACAATAAAAATATTTTAAAGCTAAAAAAAATTCAAAATTTTTCTAAAGTGCAGTTAGGCTGCAATGTTAAATACCACCAATATTATACTAGATAGATGGCTCACGCTACGCCACAGGCCAATCTAGTTTATTTTCAACATAAAAAATATTAAGGCAATGCAAGTGTTTCTAAAAACCCAATTTTTTTTCAATGTATGAAAAGGATGTTAAGGTGATACGGGTGTTCCTAAAAAAACAAAAAAACAATTGAGACTTGGGTCATTGTTTCAATTGGGTTTAATAAGCCTGACTGATTTAATAAAACAAATAAAAAAAATACTACAACAATAAATAAAGTAAAAAAAAAATGACATTGAAAAAAAAAGTTAAAAAACCCAATACAAGCCCATCCACGTTATCATGTCAAATATGTGACTTGGTCGTGACAGAAAGATAACTCAGTTAAAAGCAAATTAAATAAAATCATGAAACTAAATTTTATATATATCCAGAAATCATGTTAACTTGCTAACCTCACAATCATGGATATAAGATTGAAATAACCTTATAGGAAAAAAGAAAAAGAAAAAAAGGCAAGAAGATCAATTCTCAATCAATCAAATGTTAAAGAATCTTATTTGATAACAAAGAAAATATTAAATGAAAACACGATAGCCCTATAGAAATTACAATGAAAAAAAAATCAAAGCTTAATTTATAGCAAACAAAATATTAAAGTACAAAATTGAAGAAAAAATATAATCCAAAAAAGGTCAAAAAAACTCGACCCTAGTCCTCTTAGGTCAGCATGCAAATTTTACAATCTGGTTGTGATACTAGGGTCACTCCATCGAAAGCAAATTAAATAAAATTATGAATATTAATTAGCAAACAATCTAATGTTGAAGGGTAAGATAACCTGAATTATTTTTAAAATTAGCAAGAAATCGAATAAAAAAAATAAAAAATGAAGTCTAGTCTATAATTAAATAAATATTGAAAGATAAAACTGAAAAACTATGAGATTAAAAAGGAGGAAAGAAACCAAGCATACCCGAGCGAATATCCTATACCTGAGTTAATCTCTTAAATTCATAACTTGTGAATTTTTACACCTGGGCTCAATCAATAAACTAAACTCCCAAACAATTTGATGTTCAAAGATGAAACAAAAAAAAAATCAGTTAATCAGTTCAAAAATTTGCCAACGTTTAAAAAAAAATTGCAATAAAAAAAATGAGTATCAAATTTGATAGGAAAAGAAAAACCAAACGAGGACCAAATCTTATATATGAAAAAAATAAATGAGGATTAAATTGAAAAACATTTCTAATTTTATAAATTATTTCATATAAAATAAATAATAATCAAAAGAATAGAGACCAAATTTAAAGGAAAAAACAAATTGAAAGGTTGTTTTGAAATTTTATTTTCAAATAGTATTGATTGTGAAATCCTTGGCTAAGGTGGAATGAGTTTTAAAAAGAGTTTCAAAATTTTATTTAAAGAATCAATGATTATAATGTTTAAAACTAAAACGATTTAATAAAGCAAAAATACTTCAAGCTATAATGTATAAATCAGAACATTCATGATGAAGGGATAATAATTACACTAAAAAACTAGTAATTGAAAAGTTAAGTCAAACCATTTATAACTTTCCTAATATTTAGAGGATCATGACAGGTTGCTAAACATTTTGGAGGATCATGATAGGCTGCTAAACATTGTACTTGATCTTCAAATATAAGTCAATCACTTATTAGATTGATAATATATTAAATTATTTAATTTATTTAATCTTATTTTATTTAGGATTATGATTTATATTTAGGTTGACTTATTAGGAAACCTAATTGGTCACATACATAAGAACCATTGATCAGAAATTTAATTAGATGATTAATTAAATGTGACTTGATTGTAAATAAATTTTTGAATTGAGAACTAGAATGTAATTAATATAGGGTATTATAATTTTAGATGTAGCAACAATCAAATAAGGACTTGATTGAATAAATTTCTAAAACTAGACTAAAATAATATATATGATATTATTTAATGGGAAAATTGATATTTTGTCATTTATAGAGGTTTTTAGGTTTTTCTATAAATAGAATGTGAAACCCAAGAACAAATTATACAAAAAAACAAAAAAAAAAGGATTTATAATAATTTAAATTTTGTTATAATAAAGAAATAATGTAACTACATAAAATAATAATGATGATGATAAAATTTATTAGTTTTGGAGAATAAAAAAAAGGCTTAATTGAGAAAAAAAAAAAGGAAGAAAGATAGGGCCAAAATGGAATTAAGAAGAAATGGGACCATAAATATCCCATTCCTTCTCTCTTCCAAAAACCAGCTGGAAAAAAAACCATCAAAGAGGGAAGGGACTTTTAGATTTTATTCAAGCAAATGAGAGGGAAAAACACCAAGGCTTAACACATTTCAAATCCTAGATAAGTCTAAAGAAGAAGAACATCATTATACAAGAGAAATTGCAAGAAAGCAAATGTGGGAATTGTGAAGAGAAGGGGAAGAGTGGTCGGCTATATGCAACGAGAAGAAGGCTAAGATTCTTTTAAAATTTTGTGAAGTAAAACTTAGATTTCATCCAAGTAAGGAGTTCTAATTTCAATTTCTATGAAATTAACTTCAATTTGATTGGAAGTTTCATAATTTTCTTGAATTGAGAATTAGGGTTCTTGAACATAAAATAATATATATGATATTATTTAATGGGAAAATTGATATTTTGTCATTTACAGAGGTTTTTAGGTTTTTCTATAAATAGAATGTGAAACCCAAGAACAAATTATACAAAAAAACAAAAAAAAGGATTTATAATAATTTAAATTTTGTTATAATAAAGAAATAATGTACTACAAAAAATAATAATGATGATAATAAAATTTATTAGTTTTGGAGAATAAAAAAAAGGCTTAATTAAGAAAAAAAAGAAAGAAAGATGGGGCTAAAATGGAATTAAGAAGAAATGGGACTATAAATATCCCATTCCTTCTCTCTTCCTAAAACCGGCTGGAAAAAAAACATCAAAGAGGGAGGGGACTTTTAGATTTTATTCAAGCAAAATAAGAGGGAAAAACACCAAGGCTTAACACATTTCAAATCCTAGATAAGTCTAAAGAAGAAGAACATCATTATACAAGAGAAATTGCAAGAAAGCAAATGTGGGAATTGTGAAGAGAAGGGGAAGAGTGGTCGACTATATGCAACGAGAAGAAGGCTAAGATTCTTTTAAAATTTTGTGAAGTAAAACTTAGATTTCATCCAAATAAGGAGTTCTAATTTCAATTTCTATGAAATTAACTTCAATTTGATTGGAAGTTTTATAATTTTCTTGAATTGAGAATTAGGGTTTTTGAACATAAAATTTGGGGAAAATGCAAAATTTATTAAAACTATACCTATTAGGATAATAGTAATGGCCTTGAATGTGGATGGTTGCAATGGAAGGGAAAAAAAACAGATTTAAGGTGACCATCCACTAAAAGGGAAGAAAGCAGAGGAGGAGAACTTATGACTTCCTTGTTAATTAATTGAGATGTGTTGTTATAATGTGGTTACTAATTAGAAAAAAAAAATTGCATCATTTATAAGGAAGAGGAACCTTCGTTCCTTTGGGTAGGTTTGGCCAAAGTAGAAATGAACTAATTAACTTAGTACAAATGACCTTGGAAGGTCATAATGAGACAAGTTACCATGTATAAAGTGAAAGCATGGTTCTATTTGATGAGGAAGTAGGATTGGAGATAAAATTGGAAATACTTGTCTATTGACGAAACAAGGTAGGTCCATCGCCCTGATTCCTAAGGGAATTCGAACATGAAGACGATAGAATCCAGGGAGGGACCCATTATAGACGGGTTACCTTCAATAAAATGGCGAAATTTAGCCATATTAAGGGTAGAATTCATTTTCTTGCCCTTCATAAAGTGTGTAACATCGTGTCTTGATCTTCAAAAGGGAATAAACTGTGATCAAAATTGAATTCATGATGTCCACTTGGGCTACAAATGAACTGAAAATGTTAAAGGATAATAATGAGGAATGTAGGTGAGAAAAAAAAGAATGGTAAAAGAGAAATGAATATTATTGTCATTGTTGCTGTTGTGTTGTGATATGTGGATTAAAATGGAATAATGATGGGTGTTTGTGGTTTCAGGTGGAACCGCGGGAGGAATGCAGCAACAACAGGGGAACATAAGTCAAGCATCTACAGCAAGTAGGTACTCGGTACCTATATCTCCTCTAGTTAATAATTGTTTTAACTAATTATTGAACTATAAATTTTGGTGCTTATTGATGAGGAAAAAAGGGGAAAAGAAAAGGTTAAACAACAGGAAAATAGAAATGGAGAACTAGATTTAATTTATGGGTTCTTTCGGAGATAATGGACAATAACAATGAACTTTAGGAATGAATGTTTCGCAAATTTGATTAGCCTATCCCAAATACGGGAGGCTATTGATGTTAGCCAAGTTGGCTAACATTAGCATGACCGGTACGTGGGAGGAGGAATATAGAACTTGATTAACTATTCGGGTTCAAAATAGTTAATGATATCGGTAGGTGACGACGATATCGACAAAATTTATAGGACTTGATTAGCTTTCCGAGGTGAAATCTAATGATGTCAAGAATCCTTGACATTGACATATCCTAGGACCTCCCAAGGTAACATGGAACTTTGATTAACTATTTTGGCCCGAAAATAGTTAATGACACCAACGGTCGCGTTAGTGTCGGCATTTTCATAAACTTGATTAGTTGACCCCAGGACAGGCAACTAAAGACACTAATGGGGGTCATTAGTGTCGGCAGTAGTTTTCCTAATGTGGGGAGAAGTGGCAAGGTGAATACCCTCAATCAGAGCTTGGATTACAAAAACAAAAAAGAAGAAGAAGGGGAAACATAGTTGAAGGAAACAAATTTGGTAATCCTTAAAGGGGGCTAGTTGTGGTGTATAGAATTTCATATGATTTAAGTAGGTAGATGTGTTGTATGATTTTTATTCCGTGAAATTGTTTGTATCTTATTTTTTTAATTATATAGAAAATTTATGTTTGCAGGTCTCTCTCATTCACGTCAAGAGTAAAATTTAGGTTCCTTGATCCTTTTTTGTATAAATTAAGAACTTATGGATTATTTATGTAATTTTGTTATGCAGTAAACATGTAACCTGAATATAATAGTATACTCCTTGTATTATTTAGTTTTTGGAATATAAAATGTATCAATATATGCTTGGGATATTATAATGTACTAGCTTATATTTAGAATGCTAAACTATGTTGTATTTATATATGAAATTTCAGCGCTTGAATGGTTCTCTTAATTACTAATTTATGCATGTGATATGAAATGGAGATTGAGTATAAAGATTTGTCCTGAGTATATTTTAGAATGAATTAAATGGTTAAATTGGACCAATTATGGGTGTGTTTATGGGTGGGATGTGATTATAAATACGTGCAGGGTAAATTGTTGATAACTTGGGACCTCCCGGTATAGGGGAGACTCTGTCGAAATTTCGGTGACCTCAATAAATTTTTTTTTATTATGCTCTATTTACCCTTTATGTGGAAGTTAAATGGATAAACTGATCTAACTATTAGGGTTGTTACATAGAATATTATGTTTTTTTTATTTTTTTTAAATGTGAGAAAATTATAGTAAGTAAACACCTAAAATACAAAAGAAAAGAGCTAATACTTTAAAGTATATCAATCTCTCTATCCTAAAAGGATTTAAAAGATTTCTCATTAATGGTTTTTGTGGATTACCATTAGAGGCTGGACATACTAGATGGCTTGTGACTTACAACAATCCAGTTTTGAAGTAAATCTTCAAAGCTGAAAATAATTTCTGATCTTTGAGACACCTAAGAAATTTTAAATTTATTATTTATGTTGCATGTATGTATGTTAAAAAACTCAGCAATCCTATAACTAAGTTCAATGAGGGGATGATATTGAAGCCTATAAAATAAGTCATACAAAGAATACCTAACCTAGGAATCATATCCTATAACTAAGTTCAATAGAAAAATGAATGATATGGTGATTGTAAGAGATGCATTATATTATTTTGAATAATTAATTCATTTAATTATTATATTCTTTTTTATGGTGTGATTGCATTTGTTCTATAATGGATGAAAGTTGAGTTTTTATGTAAAATTCTTAATGAATTTATATAATTTTTATGAGTGAAGTGTCAGATTTATAAGAGTATTCTTGTCATAATTCATCTATATAAATATGAGAGTGAAGTTATTGAAAATTGAGCTTATTTTTAAATACGCTAAAGAATATTGATTAAAAAAAAATATTGGCTATTGAAGATCATGTTAACACTTGAAGTATTAAGTGTGGAAAGTAATACTTTATTTTTATTAAGTAGTTATAGTTCAAGTTAAAACCCACTACTAACTTTGTATTAGAGGTTCTTGTTTCATTAAATAAAGGTTCAATGCCGAGCACACTTTTATGATGCATAACAATTACTTTTTGACTAGTAAACTTCTTGTGTAATTTTAATATTAAAATGAGTTGAGGAATAGTGGTACATTTTAATATTAAAGATGATTTTAAATCAAGTAAAAGTTAATAAAGATAGTTAATTAGACTAACTTATAGCACTGTAAAAATTAATAACTTATAACTTACATGAATATAATCATCTACAAATCAATAATAAAACTAAGGTTATCAAATAAATAAAACGTGCTAAAAACTATAATTAAAGTGTTTAATTTCTTGAGAATTTTACAGGCTAAAGAAAAGTATTTTAAAGGTAGAGTTTTGAGAAGGGATGAGATAAAAAACTAAAAAAATTAATTAAACTGAAAAAACTAGAAAAATAATAATTAAAAAAACTAAACCATAAAAAAAATGATTAAAATTTTTAAAAAGCTGACCAGTTTGGTTTTGTTTTATAAGTTTAAAATCAAAAAATCAAAATCAAACTGAAAAAAACTTGTTTGAACTAGTTTATATTTTAAAATAATCAAATCAAATTGAAATAATCAATTAAATTAATTTTGATTTTTTTTAAAAATAATTTAATTATTTTTTAAAAATAAAAATTAAATCGAAAATAATGAGTAGTTTTGATTTGATTTCTCTCACTTGTGTGCGGAGATGTTGTAAAGTCAAATGATGGATGATCGGGGATGTTATATCCCAAAAAGGACAAGTAAAATAGCATATGTTGCTTTAAATCTCCTAATAAACAATATACACGTGCCTTAGCCCGTACTGCATCCTTAACTAGTTGTAAGGATGTTTTGATCCTTTGAAAATATTATGAATTACTGTCATAACGCCAACACTACTTATGATGGATAGTCGAACACTACTTATGATGGATATTCGAACATCACTATTTTTTTTTTTTGAATTTGATTGAATTGTAATAATAATAGGATAATAGTTACTTTTAACTACAAAATATATAGTTAACAACAATACAAAATCAATATTAAATCCATATAAATATTATTGAACCTTAACACAACTATAATACATGGTTAAATATAAATAATCAAATGGTAAATTCAACATCAAATTTATTTTAAAGAATTATTTCTCCAAGACATATATTCTACTAAAGACCAAAAACTTTATATATAATCAAATTTAAGTTTGGTTAGCTAAATAGTTTATATTTTTTTCATTGGACTTTATATATAATTATATTTTAAATTTTGTTTTTAAAAAAGCTAAAATAACTTATTTTTTCTTTCATGAACACTTGTTTTTCATTTTATTTCAAAACAACGTTAACCAAATATTTATTTTTTAAAAACTCACAACTAAAACTATTTTTTTAAATTATTACTATAAAAACTATCACAATATCAAATATATGTTAATAATTTTTCCATCACTAGTCGGTTTATTTGGTAGGAAAATATTTGACTTTTGAATAAGCGGCACAAGATGAGTAAGTAAATTATAAATTAGTCTCTTTACATTTGCCAAATAAATTAATAGTTCTTCTAGTTTAAAAAAATTAATTAATTAGTCAATTGACCAATATTGATCATACTTAATTTAATATTACTTTGTTCGTGTGTGTATCTTCTTTTCAATGGAGTTTAATTTAATTTATTTTTTTTAAAAAAAAATGATATGAAATGAAAAAAAAAAAGACTAATCAATTAGTTTTCTAACTAGGGAACTATTTAGTTTTTTTTTGCAAAATCAAAGAGATTAATTTATAAGGTAGTCTAAGATGAGCTAGTAGTCTTTATTGTAAATGTATAGAAAATATAAGTCAGTCCTTTTGTGCAATGTTCTAGTGTTTTTCCTATCTTCACGAGTATTGTAGATCTAGAAGTTTTTGTCACATTTTGAAACTTGATTGGGATATAATTTAATGAACTATGGTTAGAATTTGCGATAAAATTTAGAGAAAAAAGATCAAACTATAAAACAATTGAAAACTTCCATGTTCAATCTCAAAATTGAGTGGAAAAGTCTTTCTTGGAACATCTATTTTCCCTTTTATTTTTTTATAATCCTTATAACTTTTAAAAATTTAATTTTAATTCAAAAATTTATTTTATTTATTTTCAATCCATAAGTTTGAGGAATGAAAAAGATAATCATTACAAAATAACAAAGAAAAAAAAGTAGCCGGTTTACCACGTTTTAATGATACAAATGGTAAAAAAAAAAGTGTGTTTGTTTTTGAAATAGTTTTTGTAGTTGTAGTTTGAAAAAAATAAGTTTAAAAAAAGTACGGTTAGCTGTGGTTGGTTGGATTTAAATACCTGTTTGGTAAAAATTATAGTTAAAGTTTATGTGTAACAAAAACATGTATAAAATGTTTTAGATTTTTACGAAACTCAATTAAAAAAGCAAGTAAAAATTGCTTCACAAAAACTGCGTTTCAAACTCAATTTTTTAGTAGATCCACAATATAAAACACAGTTTGGTGTGCTACCAAACATCTTGCTACGATTGTTTCACCGCAAACGCAAAATCTAACGGAAAAAAAACACAATCTTAAAGTAAATCAAGGTAAAAAACATTAAAATAATAATTTTTTATTTTAAAAAAATTATTTTCATATAACAATATCAAACAAACCGATCCAAATATCAAACAAACCGATCCAAAGCGAGTACTTAAGGCATTCAATTATTGCAAAAGAGCGACATCTCCGGCGCCAAATCCCAACAAAAGGAAGGAAAAAAAATAAAGAAATAAAAACCCTAGCACATTTTTCGGGAAAACCAAGCATGTGTCCAGCACCCAAACAACTAGACAACATAAAACATACCAAAAAAAAAAAAAAACAATGCAGGGTCAGTTCCCTTTCAACCCCACATAATCAAACAAACAAAAAAATTTAGAAAAGAAAAAACCTATCTCCTTTTAGTTTCCCTAAACTGCCGATTTTTCATGGCAGATCCGTTTTTTCTTTTTTTCACCAGTGTCTCTTGTCAGCTTTTTCTAAATTCCTTAACTCTTTGGTAGTATTTTTTTCAAAATATGGACGAGGTCTTTTCTTTTGTTTTTTCAGGATTCGAACAACAAAAGGTCCAAAAATCTTCTACGAGATAATTATATATTTATTTCTTCTCCTGCAGTGTTTTTCTTTTGCTGTCATTCACCGGAGCTTCAAAATCCGAGACATTTTGGCTATTTTCGGAATCGGGACCCCTTGGTCCGTCATTTTCTGCGATTCCATTCCTGGCGTATATTAGCATTCAAGAACACGTCAGATTGTTCCTGGCGCGCGTTAGCGCTATCTGGGATTAAATAATAAAGTCACTTGAAAAGGGGCATGCACCGGAAAGTCTGCCGGGTGACTTTTTGTGACCTGTCGGAGACAAAAGGTTTTAATAAAATATGTTGCCAAAATAAATAAATATGTAAATAACCAAAAAGTCCACAAGGAATCAAACCACTAAATTTTCAATATTTGCATTCCCAAACAAAATAATTATTATAATTGATTATCAAGCATTTTAACCATAACTATAAGAAAAATATCATTAAACTGTAAGAAAAAAGATACCATTACAAATGTGTTATGAGATATATTGTTGGTACAAGTGAGTATTGTTGAAATTCAAATGTTATATGCATACATGATGTTGTTAGTAATTTTATTATATTGTTTTAGGATAATTTATTAAAGATTCTACAAAAATATCATACGGGATGCGTGGTATTATGAGATTCAAATCCTAAAACATGTTAAAAAAAAATTTTCTTATGCACATGATTGGTTATTTAAGAGTTAATATGTGAATCTGCTAGAAAAAATAAGATAAAGGAAAAAGAAGTATGTATTTATAAGATTTAACATTATCTAGTTGATTAAATATAAAATAATTTTTTTTATTAACTTGAATGTTCAAGTCAGCTTATAAATATTTCATAAGATCATGAAATTCACAATCATATAAATTTTAAATGGTTTTTTAAAAAAAACTTAATTGCATAACTAACTGTTAGAGTAATTTAAAAACTTAACTACTTAAACTACCTACCCATTATTGTCATTTCCACTTCATTCGTCATACTAGTTGGAAGCAAAATAATGATTGGCTTCGCTAATAAGCTCACAAGAAAACTAGAGGATATATAATATAGTATTAATCTACTCGTTTTTATTTACACTTGCACGTTTCGAAACATGGGGGTGAGTCCATATATATTCATTTTCCCAACTGGTGAATGACATTATATAATAATAATAATTAAAAAAAGTAAAAGCCTTTCTGCTTCATGAATTAAATTAAACCAAACTCCATCTCTTCTTCTAGACTGTACATCCATCCATCACTCAAAAGGAAAAAAGAACAAAGAAAAAAATCTATCCTTTCTCTTATCTTTTTTGCCCTTCTTATTCTTGGCATGCTTTTGTTTTGAGCGAGCTTTGCTTTTTGATGTCTATGCCCTTAGAGCATGATTACATAGGCATATCATCTGAGGTTTCTTCAATGGAAAACACCTCTGGTACTGATACAATAAACATCTCTACCACTGCTTCTAAAGGTCTTAACTTGAAAGCTACTGAGTTAAGACTCGGGTTACCCGGGTCCGACTCACCAGAGAGAGGTAATGAGAACCAACAACTTGGTTTTTCCTTAAACAACAACAACAACAACAACAACAACAACAACAATAGCAAAGACAAGAGCTTTGTGTCTGGGGCTAGGAGGGTTTTCTCTGTTGCCATTCATGATGGCTCTGCTAACTGGGTTTTCTCTGGGAATGCCGGATCTGACCCGGATTTTTCTCTTCGAGGTGCTAATTCTGGAAAAGAAGGGTTCCCTCACTCATCGAAGCCTGTTGTGCAGGAGAACAAGAGTCAGGTTGATGGTGCTAACACTAATGGCCATGGGGCTGCTCCTGCTTCTAAGTAACTCACTTGCTCCTCTCTTTTTTTTTTACCAGCTGTTTTTTTTACCTGTTCTCCTCCTTTGTCTTGCTAGATTTTTGGTGTTTTATATTATGTTTTGGTGGCTTTTAGCTAGTGTTTTAGTTGCTGAGATAATTTTGTACGAAGAAAAATTGAAACTTTGTCGTGGATGCTTTTTTTGTGTGCCCATTTCTTTGTTGGGTATTGGTGGATTGTTGTTGTTGTTAATAAAAGTATTAGTACTAATTATCAAAGGTTAATTTATTTTTGGAAGACTGTTAAGTGGTTTAGTTGGAGTTCCTGCTTGCTGATTTCTAAATGTGATATTTTTGAACTATTGATCCAAAAAAATATACAAAAGAATTGAAGTATTAGTAATGGTTTTTTTTATGACTCTCTTCTTGGAGCTTGTGGGTTTCATCTTTTATTTGGATTTTATTTTCGTTGCTATTGCCAGATGGTGTGCTTTTTCATGCTCTTTTTTCTATTTGGTTGATTCAAAGCGTGCGGTTTGTTTATGTATTGACTAGTCGAATTGTGCTGCTATATCTTGCTTTCTTTATGCCTTTATCTGCTGCATGTGTTGTAGTTTTTCAAAGTGCCATAATTGTTTTTCTTCTGTAGTTTGTGTGTTCTAGCATAGACTCGATTGAAAAAGGGTTAGAGAAGTGCTTTATATGTATGTATACATGCACACAGACACTTCGACTTTTACAAGCTGGATTTTATTGATTTGATATTTTCTCTACGCTTATTGAATTTTTTAGCTTAAAGGTTAAAGTTAATTTTTTTTTTAATTGAATTTTCAACCTTTAAGGTTGAAGTTAATTATTATTTTTTTCTTTTCTCCCCCATGAAAGAGGACCAAAGCAAAGCCTGGTTTTCTCATGTCTTGTGTGTGCAGGGCACAAGTTGTGGGATGGCCACCAATTCGCTCATTTCGAAAGAATACAATGGCTTCTCATCTTTCAAAGAATGATGATGGTGCAGAAGTCAAGTCAGGATCAGGGTGTTTGTATGTCAAGGTCAGTATGGATGGCGCCCCTTATCTGAGGAAAGTTGATCTGAAAACATTTGGCAGCTACATGGAACTTTCTTCGGCACTGGAAAAGATGTTTAGCTGCTTTACAATAGGTAACTCTCTCTATACCATGCCCATGTCAGCATATTTTCAACTTCCAATCTCCATTTGTTTCTCTTTTCCCTGCTCATAATAACTTAATGATTTAAGTAGTTTTCGTGATGCCTGAGATATGATAAAGCTGTAAAGAACATTTACTTTTCAGTTGAAAAAAGATATTGATTCTCTTGCGCTTGAAAGTGGGCAAGTTACTGAGTGAACTCTGAAAATTTAGGCTATCTAATTGGAAGAATAACATGTAGATGTTATTCTAGAAATCTCTTTTCTAAATTATACAAAGGCAAAATGCTCATGAAAAACAAAATCGATCCATCTGGAGTTTTATGCAAAATGATATGATATCTCTTAATAAATGATATTTCTTAGTTTAAATATGGCAGTGGTATTCAAATTTTAATTAAAAAGTTAAATAGAGCAACTTAACTGTGAGATTTAACTTGGAAATGCTTCTTAGGAAATTATTTTTCTAATCACAACAGGCAACACTTATGGTTCTTTTAGCCTTGCAGTAAATGACATCCAAGTATATGCATGCATGTCACAAAATGCAGCAGCCTATACTTTGGTCTACAATCCTGCCATCCATGTTCTTTCTCTCCATGAAAAATTCCAATTGTGTGTTTTGACTGAAGGACGTTGTTTTTTGTTGATAAATGGTTGGCACAGGCCAGTGTGGCTCTCATGTAGTTCCTGGCCAAGATGGGTTGAGTGAGAGTCGATTAATGGATCTCCTGCATGGTTCAGAATATGTTCTCACCTACGAAGACAAGGACAATGATTGGATGCTTGTTGGTGACGTGCCTTGGAAGTAAGTGTCGTTCCCAACTCATAAATATTGCAGATATCAAATCAAAAGTGATCTACAGATTATTATCTGATAGGGCTTGGTTTTTTGAGTTCCCTCGCATTGTTGATTATTATATTGGGGAGTATTATTTAAATTAATGCAATGCCATTATACTATTTTTACTCACTTGTGAGATCATGAAGTGAAATGCAAGTTAAACATATTTTTACTGGGGAATCTCAGCAAGTTCTTCTAATCCTTGGTGTTGCAGAATGTTCACCGACTCTTGTAGAAGGCTGAGGATTATGAAGGGTTCAGAGGCAATTGGCCTTGGTATGTTCTATCACACAAAATGCGATGGACTGATTCCTCTTTTCATAAATATTCTTCAAATGTTCTGATGCAATGACCTTGTAGCTTCCACTTCTTGTTTTGTTAATTACACTGGACAACTGGCTGGATGGGCGTTTACTCCATTGTTTAGCAATGAAATGCCCATCAGTTTTGGCGATCATTTGATATTTCCAATCTTGACGATTGGAAGAGCAGGATTTCCCAGTTGTCAGGAATTTGTAACCCACCCTCAACTTTTGTTATATGATAGAGTTGTTCTTTCTGTTGTTATAATTAGATATAGCCTTGCTTTTAAATGTTTACATAACTACTTCTTGCAGCCCCAAGAGCCATGGAGAAGTGCAAAAGTCGTAACTAGTATGGTGTGTTCTCTAGATGGATCAAATCCTCTGTGCAAAAGATAATGCAGGTTGCTATATTCCATCGTTGAAAGCCTTTAACGGGTCTCAGATATCGGTCCCCTGTTTCTTATTTGCGTATGAATATCGTACCAAGACTTGTATAATAAATCTCTTGTAGGCTAACACTATCAGGTTTTATAGGATTGTCCGCTCACTTGTATTCTGAATTCTGGATGATCTAGCTACAATATTCTGTATAAAATGGTCTGAGTGTTACAAAATCACAAGATCTTTGACACGTTTATGATCTCTAAACGGCGGTACGAGCCATCATGATACTCGATTTTGAAATAAAAAACCAGAGAAAAAGTTCAAGCACTTGTAGATTAAGACCCTGTTTGGCGAAAAAAAAGTAATTTTTTTTTAAGGCACTGTTTATGCAGCGTCTTTTTAACATATTTTGCTGCAAAGTTTTGCTAAATTCGATTTTCGTCCTTTTTGTTTGATAGTCTTGTTTTAGGTTCTTTAAGTTTGATACCTTTTCATTTTGATTTAAAATTTTATTTTGTTAATTTTTCAGTTTTTAGTTTCAAGACAGAGGAGAGAAAGTAGAAGGCTGTTTAAATTATGGCGGCAAAACAAGCTGTTTGTAATATTATTTGATAAGAAAAGTATATTGAGGTTGACAATGAATTCTTTCAACTTATTGTGTTTTTTTTGTTAATTCAGAGGAGTTTTGGGATGATAAATTAATTTTTTCTTGAGGTCATAAAGATATTTATTTTTTATGTTAAAATAGATTGAAAATTAATTGCCATAGAATATGACATGTTTGTTTTTTTTTACCAAAGGGCTGGGCATGATCTGGCTTTGCAGTAGGCCAAGCGCTTGAATCTTTTTAACTTTGATTTTTCTTTTTTTATTTAAATTTAAATAGATTAATTAAAGATACGTGTGGAATGTTCTTCTTTAACTTTGATTTTTCTTTTTTTATTTAAATTTGAATAAGTTAATTAAAGATATATGTGGAATGCTTGACCCGACATTTATTTAATTTTAGTTGAAATTAGTTAAAATAAGTTAATTGCAAATGTTTTTGTGATAGTGTTTAATAAAATACCATTTAATTTACTTAAGTTTCGAATAAATTATAATTTTTTCTAATATTAGCAGACATTTTGTTTTGTTGCTCATCCATACATAATTGTTTTCACTAAATCTTATTCAATCATTTTCTTATGCTTGTTTATTTTTATTATTATTTAATTATATAAATAATTATTTTTTAAAAATAAGTTATTAAGTCCATGATTTATGTTGTAAGATAAATATTTTAATTTGTATTTATCTCTAAGTTTTCAATTTAGCATGTAGTTGGTGTCAACAACTTTTTTTGGCATTTATTAGCATATAATTATCAATTTATTTTATTACATGTATTAGTTTTTCAATTCATAATTAATTCTTTTAGTTCAAGAATCATGTTGTAAACTCTAGCGCATTTATTTTTTAAATTAAAAAAACTTTTGATTCAACTTGTATTGAAGTGGTGGGTCAACTAATTAGTTAACAAAATGCTAAAAGATTCCTCGCAATTAATGGAATCTCACAATGAATTTCTTTTTTTTTTT
>Ga0325411_1002610_pt1 | contig 20425 bp, 4 predicted proteins | sample PopdelMetagenome_13_FD_206181 | JGI IMG/M metagenome (GOLD analysis project Ga0325411, IMG submission 206181) | Populus deltoides microbial communities from Bellville, Georgia, United States - Xylem-PdIQD-R4 | ecosystem: Host-associated > Plants > Phyllosphere > Stem > Wood/Secondary xylem...
TTACCAAAAAAATATAAACTTTTAAACAAAAAAAAAAAAAAAAAAACTACTCTTTCTTGTAATTATACGCAAAACAAAACCATAGTCAATCAGTAACGATTGGTTAGTGCCTTGGCCAACAACCTTTGAAAAGATAGAAACTGTTAATAAGCCTCCTTGTTCTGGAGCTTCAAAACCATGTTACGACATATGATGTTTTCCTTAACCCAAGAGAGTATGAACTAGTGAGGCATGTTTTGTCCTTCATTAATTCCAAGTCGCGGAAGTACTGGTCTAAAACCATGAAACCAAAAGTATTTATTAGCCTTTTTTCTGTATTTTTTTTTCTTTCACTCTTCCTTCTTCATTCACAACTGCCATCACCATGTTCATGACTCCAAGGCCTTGTCCCATGCTTTTTATTATTTATTTATTGCCGCTTTTCTCTCTTGTTCTAATTAAACCAGCACTGTGCATTTGAGAAATAGCTAGCAAGAACTAATTAATATTTAATGAGAGACGAGATACTCAGATAATATAATGGTATAAACCCTAATCATCAAGGCGTAAATGATTTATTCATCCTAATTAGCTCTCCATGATGCCCCATATTCAGTTGCAATAATCATCTTTTGTTTTTTATATATACTTTTCTGCCCTTTGCACTCGAGTTGTTTTCATCGTTTTTCTTACTTCACGTAATTGTCTAGAAGCCAGGTTTCTTAATTCATGCATGATAAACATACAATATCTGTCTTTCTCTAGTGGACAATTCTGATTGTATTCTCTCATGTCTTTTGGAACATAATCATGTATTATATGCTTGTTAAATCCCAACTTTATTAGAATTTAAATTAACATATATATATGCATGATTGTCATGTAATTGTTTATTTTAATTTATTTTAAAAGTAAAGTTTCCTTGCATAATTAAAAGCTCTTCCGCGAGTAAAATAATAAAAATATCCGTATTTAATATAAGATTTTCCAAATAATTAACCGATCATGTTCGGCATAATATAAAAAAACTTCTTCTATAAAGACTAGAATAATAGTGGGTATCACTCATAAAATTCTATCTAGTTAGCTACAGCCAATATCTTCTGTTTTAAGCAATATTTAATCCAGTAAGGCTTCCAATACAATCCATCTTCTTCTTTTTTTAGTCATTCTTGTTAATTTTTTCACATCTTATCAAGTATAAATTATCATTAATACAAGACAAAGTTCATAAGACAAATCTTAAATTGGTTAATTTATCTTAATCAGGGGAGAGAGACTTGGAAACTTGCTTAATAAATAAAAAGTTGGGTGCCTAAATCATCAGCCTCGCATTGCACTATTGTATATATTAAGAACAGCAGTACTCTGCTACTTAATTGTATAATTAGCGATAATACAAATATAATCATGCCTTGATTAAAAAAAAATACAAACAACATGTAATAACCTGAAAAATTGAATAGGAAACGACAATATTATCCTTTGATGAGTAATTAATTACGGGTGACAATGGTTGAGAGGCAATTAGAATATTTCACATAATTTGGTATATTTTTTAGATTTCATCTTCATTTTTTTAATCAAACCTAAGGTCAATTGTGACTTGATCAAGTCACATCAACTTCCTTTTAATTTATTAACATATATAGTGGTCGAGTAATTTAGTTTGATACACTGTTCAAGTTTTTAATCCTTATTTCAAATATTTTATATTATGCATAAAAAAATAGCGCAACTCGTATATTTTTTCATGCAGTGATTGAATTTTAATCTGGTATGCAGTGAATCATGGGCCCGAGCCCAGTGTATGGGGAAAAGTGATTCAAATAACAGTGCCCAGTCAAATTATGTTAATAGAAGATAGATTTGCCGTACGGGATCCAGCCCACATTTTAAAACAAAGCCCATTAAAGAAACCGTAAACCCCACTGCCCCACTTTTCTTTTTACAATTGTTACAGACCGTTAGATGAAAATTTTATGATGGCAAATTTGTAACTTGGATATTTAATTTTTAAATAGACAAAAGAATTATCCAAGAATTATTTTATATTTTTTTATCCCTTCTATACTATAAATATTTAATACTTACCAGTTAAATATTTTAAAAATCAAATTAACTTGAAAAAACAATAATGCAGATGAAATAAGTGGAGAGGATGGCAGCAATCATTTCTTTCGTTGTTTGAGAAAGCTAGGTTTCAACTGAAACTATATATATATATATAAAATACTTTAATTAATTGAAAGAAATGAAAAAAAAAAAGATGAAGATGATGACCAATCCCACCCACGTTGTCGTATGAGTATTGTCACAGGGGATCCCAGCTGCTTTCATGCAGGGTGCCTGCACAGAGGAATCACTCTCCACTTGTTAATGACCAGTGACCGTATTAGTGTTGATCTTGATGGAGGTTTTGATATAATTACACAAAAGATTGCTTAATTAGGCAACTTAACCTCGAAGATTTCTCATACAGTAGACACCATGATGAGACTCTCCTGTTAGTTAGTTGGGTCAAGATGCCTTTATTCATTCTAGGCAAATCAAAGCCCTACTCTTTAGCCCGGGGACCTATAAGTCATGGGATTTAACGCCTGTTGTTTGGTAATGTAATATTTTTATAAAAATTATTTTTAATTAAAAATATATTAAAATAATATATTTTTTTATTTTTAATATTAAACATAGTAATCTTCCGAATATTTTTTTAAAAAACATCAATCTATATCCTTTTGAAGAAAATATCAGTTTGAAAATACTTTATACAAATAAGATTTTTGAAATTTGCTCTTTTATATATATATATATATATAAATATATATATTTTTTATTTCATAAAATGCCTTCACCTATTGTATAGAATTTATTATTGAAATAACTTAAGTGAGTGCTTGGTTGTTTAAAATTTAAATTTTTGGTGGACCACTTGTTTAAATGTAATTCAGTCTGTTCTACTACATAGTTAAGATTAATTATGATATGCATTTCTCTATTTTAAATTTGAATACATCATGATCAAGTTGTTGATATCATTATCTTGTTTTTTTAATTAATTAATTATCTTTTGATAGCTGTTTGAAATCTAAAATTTACCATGATTCTATATATTTAAATTAGATTCCATCTTTTTTTTAAATAATCTATAGATGGATTTATCCAATAGACGCCCTTAAACGATTAGTAATTAACACCACTAAAACTTTTAAACGTATAGTAAATTACTCTCCAACAAGTTTCAACGCAGGATTGCATCATTTTAAGGAAAAGAAAAAACAAGTTTGATGCTTAATTTCGTCCTAGATTGAATAATAATAAAAATAGAAGAATAAACAAGCTACCCGTGCAACAAGAAGAACTAGATGAAAATAATTTCATTCAGCAAAGAAATGGAATTAATTAAGGAATAGCGTGTTAGCTTTTGTATTTTAAAAATGTTTTTAGAAAATATTAAAAAAAATTATTTTTTTGATGTTTTCGTATTATTTACTAATATCAAAAATTAATTTTAAAAAATAAAAAATATTAAAAAAAACATCAAATACCAATTATCTAAACGGGCTATAAGAATAAATGAAATCTAAAAGCCACGAACATTACATTCTAGTTTTGTTTTTGTGGACGACTGATACTGGTTATTGCACTTGCACCGCCTGCCCACACAGACACACAGGCAGACAGAACACCATCAAGGTTTGTTTTGTCTTTTCAAGATTTCCTCTCTGTTCAAATCTTTCAGGGATGACGTCACTGGAAGAGTGGACGGGTCGTCATGTGTACGGACATTGACAAATAACTCATCATTAAACAACAGTAGGTTTTAGCTGACCACGTGACTTCACAATTCTTTGAAAAATAAATAATTTTTAGCTCAAAACTTTGTCCCTTTCCCCGGCCAGCTGATGTCCCTGCCTCGGCGGGCACTTGTGCTCACCATTATTCTTTCGGATTTTCCATCGCCAAGCAACACAGCCATTTCGCTTTTTCAACTTCTATTCGAAATATATACATATCAAGGTGCATGGTGTTCTTATTTATTAGCACGTAGCATCCCTCTGATCCACCATCATAACTATTTCCTTGCAACTTTAAATTTATTGATCATCTCGGACACAGAGAGCATCACACGTGGATCATTTTTAAGCTAGGAGCACACAAGGTTTGGATTTGCACCCAGGTTCATTCTTTTCAACTATACTGGAATAATCTCGACTATTCTAACTCAATACTTGAAAATATGTTTTCTGCTTGCAATTAATTATACCACCACTCGCCTCTTGCCTCTTGCCTCTTGCCTCTTGGCAATCGATATAGATCCACTTTTTATTTATCTATTTTATTTACTTAAGTGAAATGATATATTATATGGAATATTTTTCGTTTGTGTTTAATATCATGATATTTTTTAATTTAAAATATATTAATATGATATTTTTTGTTTTTTTACCAACACATTAAAACAATTTAAAAATACTAATTTATTTTTTTAATATAAATATAATTTAAAAAAATACAAAAACAAACATTAACACTTTATTATTATTATTATCATCATCAAGAAAGTTTAATCAATATTTAAAGAAATTAAACAGGATGGATTGATGTTGAGGTGGCATGCATTATTGTTCTGTATCAGGGAAGATCCTGTATCTTAGGTTATAAAGGGGATATTCCATCATCTCTAAATTTCTATATTCATCGTTGGTCCGGTAGAGGACAACATAAGATGCCTTTATCAGCACCGAGTCTTGGGCTTCAAACAGGAACATGTTTTAATCACGACCAGAGGTCAACTACTGATGACAGCTTTTGTACCCACATTATTATTATTATATGGTACAACGAATGTTAATTGGTTCAGCTGGGAGTATTGCGATTCCAAACAAATCAAATAACATTAAAGTATTTATTTTTTGTTGGTGGTGGTGGACCAATCGTACGGGCTGGGGAGCTATATATAAAACGCCATGATTGTGACACGTGCCTCGGTTTCCCAACCATAATTAACTTCACAAGATTGATGGCGCCTTAAATAATTTTCATTTACATTGTGTCACTCAAAACAGCACATGAACCTATGCAATTTCGATAAATAGCTGGATTTAATGCATATCTACTCTCCATCGACTACAAGTACGAGTATTACACGTATTAAAAGCACATAGGTTTCTTAGACACGACTATCCTTATGGCTTATTGTATGAGCAATGTCCATAATCTAGCGACAATCCTCAACAATGACCCGCCAATCTCCAGGGCTGCTCTTTTTTTTTTTGGACCTTTTTACCTATGGGATATGGGGCATGTGCAAACGAGCATAGCCGTTTTAACAAGCTATAATCCAATTGATATAAATTATACTAATTTTTAAAACTTACTTAAAGCCCAAGTCCATCCAGTAATGGAGTGTCCATGATCATCAAACCATTTTTAGGTCAAAATCCAATATGAATATTTAGATCTTTTTGTGCACGGGATCTCTAGAACCGTACCTCAAATTGCTCCTATTTTGAAAATTCAGCTCTTCTATTTATCTTTTCCTTTTATTTTAGAATTTATGATATTTCTGTTTAGCCCCTGTTTACCTATGAGAACCCATATTTAATAGACCTTCTATTTGGATGAGAATGTTCGGAATTGATCCAAATTGTTGATGTTCTAAACAGAAAGAAAGAAAAAGAATATATATATTACTCCAAACTACTAACAAATAAATGCTCCCCGAAGGTGGGTTCAAGTAATAAAGAGAGGAGTTATTCAACTTGAAGTTTAATTTTATGTTCTATTTATGTCATTGTTTCATTAAAAATGATTTTTTTTTTGTTTGATTAGTTCCATTCATAAAATTATATATTTTAAGTTTTAATCCTGACATGAATAAGATGAGTACAACGAGACTTACTTAAATAGTGTATAAAGTGTGCGCGTGTGTGTCTGCAACCACATTACATGGTGCGAAGGGTTTATTTTAAAGCTTGTCTTGGGACATGGTGGGATGATTTAAGTGACATTCATTAGCAGCGTTGACAGTTCATGCATGTGTCTATTCACAGCCATAATCCTCTTTTCAAAAAACATGATTTTAGCCCATATATTATAAAATAAAATTGATTCCAGGCATTAGGAGATCGAGTCCTAAGTCCTAACATATTGATCCAGCCATCCTGGGCTCTGGGAAGTTCAAACTTCCTTAATTAAACTCTTAAATCTCATCTGGTAGTCATCTTCTCAAATCTCGCTGTATACATGAAGCTCCTTTAAAACCCATCTAAATCAACTGTTCCTATCCATTAATGTCGTTTGTAACTTAATATATATGTGTAATTGCTGCGATATCAGAAATGACCAAAGTATCTTTTCTTTGTCGAGATAATGTATGCCATTGACTCTTTTCTTGAGGTTAAAAAATAAAATAAAACTGAAATGATTGCAAAAGTACTCCCACTATCATTTCTTCCCACTTTGTATTTCGATATATGAAAAAATATTCTGCACGTAAAGATCAAGATAAATCAAGGACCAAAGAGGTTATAGGAAAATAAGTAGATCTAATTCGATGTTTTCATTTCTTTCCAATATATTTTAGCAAATTCTACGATTCTTGTTTGGTTGAATTTGGGATTCGAATCTCTATCTACCCATCTTTCCCAGCTATTTACAAGATAAACACTTAATGCGTGGTTAATTTGGTCACTGATGAAGGGAAAAGAATTGATCGCGTACAAATTTGCCCATACGACTGCACATTTTTATACATGCAATTCTATATATAATGCACGCACAATGGGTTTATATAAGTTAGGAGTTAGGACCCCAACCTTCGAAGGACCTGCACGACGATAAATAAAGACATGATGATATAAAGACACCTGCCAAATTAGGGTTTGATGAAAAAAAACATAAAGAGAGAACACTTTTTGGCACTATTTTCTAAGATAAGCTTGTAAATTATTCTGGACAAAAATAGTATACCATGTGAAGGAACAGTGAAATTAAAGTAGAACCGTATCTTTCTTTCTAAAAGCAGGGTATTATCTATGTTAATTAACTTCGTAGTTGAAAACCCAAGAAGCTGACCTCTCTTTGCCCCAGGTAAAAAAAAAAAAAAAGGGGTGGACCTCGAATCATCACGACGACAGTGAAATAAAGTTTAATTTAGAACTTATATTTCAGGTTAATTTGACAACGAACAGATATGCATATTCGTGCAAATAAATTTACGAGAAATTATTCTGGAAAAGAAAGGAGAGAAAGAAAGAAAAAGAAGATCTTTCTCAAGAACCCCAAATTAATGATACTTCTGTGTGTGAAACAAATTTGAGATAAAAAGGCTTTCGAAATTATTGTACTTCTTTAAAGCCTAATCCAACTACCATCACTAATGATCGTGCGAGAGTCGTTTTTATTATAATTTGATTTCTTGACATTTCACCAAAATGTAGAGGCAAGCGATCGGGCCGGCTAGGTAATTCTGGCAACATCATGACAGGTGCAATGTGGTGCAAATTTCGTGTTTCTTCTTCTAAATTTTGCTTTGCCAGCATCACCTTACTTTTAAGTTTTACCCTCCTTCTCTTTACATCAGTCTCATTACACCTTCAAATTACTCTAATTCAAACAATGCATATCGAGATTATTTTTTTTTATTTTTAAAAAGGAGTTATCAAGTCTATTTTTGAGAATATATACGAAGCCTATCTATCTGGGTTCCTTTTGTGAGTGTTGGTTATCAGGGGAAAAAAAAGAGGAAAGAAGATTGACCAAGTTTAGGTAAACCAAACTCACTATCAATTAACTTAACAAAACCTTGGTGGTCTTTCTCCGTAAATAAAAGAAGGCATTGCCCTAAATGTTATAGTTTGGTTTTTTTATATATAATATTGTGAAACTGAGCGCATAGTAGAATATGAACCAAATTACCATTTACCACGTAGATTCATATAGAAAACAAGGAAAATCTCTCATTGTGCAATTTTTTTTTTGGGGTATAGGAATAATCGAAGAAAATAAGTCCTGTTGTGGATACAAGAACAAGGGTAAAGGAGAAGGAAAAAAGAAGTTTGTATAATGAGTAGCATTGGAAGAGGGGAAGATTCTTGTATAAAGAGAGGGTGTCGTCCTCTACTAATCATTATATTTCTTTTTCCCTTTAACCCAAAATTGAGTGGAGTGAAGCATACCATGCTAATGAAAAAAAGCTCAGGAGGAGAGCTTAGCTGGTGAGTGGTCAGCATTGGTATGCCTTGCCGACAAGAATTTCTGTCTCTCCACTTAATGAGTTATTACAAGACCCTAAAGTGGTAAAATAATACCATACTCATCACTCCACACTACTTTTATACTCTCTTCATTCGCTTACCAGAAAGTGAAAACCTCACTTCATTTTTCACCTTTTTACTGTTTGTTTTTGGAGGTGGGTGGGTGAATCCCATACTCATCAAGTGAGAGAGAGAGAGGTATGGGGTGCTTTGAAGAATATGTTGACATAAGTGGATAGTTTCCTTGTAAAGTCAATACAGTGGTTACCATGAAAAGTTGCAAGGTGGTAAAATTATTACATTCCATAATTGGGAGACTGCTTTAGTTGTAGTAAAAATTGGTTGAAACAGCACTCTTTTTAAATTCCATGTCTTTGTTTCATTTCTCATGTGATGGCTCAAAGTCTCAAATCCCCCCTCTCCTAGTTTATCCTGATGAGTAAATTTATGAAAAAATGCCCTTGAATGGACATTCAAGTTGAGCAATTATCATGGAAAATGTCCTGTGCCCGTGCCATCATGTGGTAAAAAAGTACACATATTCTGCTGTTAATTTAGACATGAAACTTGAAACCATGCCTTGGATAAGGATGAAGACATGAACGTGTAACAGGCGGAGAAATTTTACTAGCAAGCGTTATAGATCTTTGAGGGCTAACTGCAGGATTCATGTTCACTCCTCAAACTATATATAAGACACTAACCTCCATCCCAGGCCAGCACAAACACAGAATGTGGAGTCTTTTGACAGAGCCGAGGTTCAAACCGTTTCTACTATATCAAGCACTGACGTTCCAGTACGTTTAGCATGAATAATTATGGTAGACAAAGGACGCCTATATGTGATAGCATCCCGGACAAACAAGAAGACATCTTATCCCTTTTCTATTAGCAGACATAAAATTAACAAATGTAACAAATGTACAAAGCATCTATAATCTGTTTTATATTCAGGAACTACACATGGAAAAAAATTTAGAAGCAACAACAATTCGATACCAATCAGCATGTAATTCTAAACATATCATCGGTGAATTGCACAATGAAACGAAGGATGATTGAATCTACTGCTTCCTGTTAAACTATATTTTTCCAACATGATCAGCTAAAGATACGGGACAATAAAATTAGTAGTTCGAATTTGTTGAAGAATCGCTCTCAAGCATCTTTTGCAGTGCTTCATGCCGACAGTCTTCATTTGTTTTGGGTCCTCTAAACTCCTTTCTCGCAATTATGGGGAGCATTGCCCAATTACCCTGCATGAACGTCACAAGCTTTGGAATGTTTAAAAGATAATTTACCTTAAATATTATTTGTTGGGAAAAACCCTAATCCCCCCCCCCCCCCCCCAGTGACAACCAAAGTTGGGAAAAAGACTTCCACTTCTTTCATGGTGGGTCTCCACCTTCCCAAAGACACAAAACCAGGAGATAACAGTTAGAAGTGCTTTTCTAGCTAGAAAGGTGTTCTTTCAGGTCCTTCCGAGGTTGTTGATGCACGTAGAGGTACTTGGCTCGCCATTCACCAAACCAGCTTGTTGAAGCAACCTCTGGTTACAAACAGACATTTCACTGTCTTTGGATTCTTGTGGCGGAATTCCACCTTTAATCATTGTCCATGGCATTGTACTAACCTCCAACAATCTTATGGTGGTTTCTCCAGTTCAACAATATCTTTGTCGAGCTCTTCTGCCACCACAAAGACTAATTTAGCATAATATCTTCAGGTTCAATTAATAACGACTATCACTCAGGTCAAAGTTCCTGACAAGTGGAAAATCATCATCTTCCCAGATTAGATCGTTACAATCACAAACCCAAGTAAGAGACTTGCATATTGATTCAAGTTGCATCATAAAGAAGCCTAATTATATGCATCATAAAAAATTATTAAATAAGAAAGGAGCAGAACCAGCCTAAGAATCCCCAGAGAAATGATATTGTACTTTGTATGTGATTCGACATTGAGCTAAGAAAGCAGCTCGAGTAGATGTGATGAAGGAACCTCTAAGCAAGGCATGTGAAGGTGCTCATATGGGCAGGAACTTTACCTAATTTTGGAACATAACATGGAAAATATGTGGCAAGGTTCAACAGAAGATCTGTTTTCCTAGAGAAAAACAAAACTAGAATCCCATTCTCCGGAACCTACTTGGGCACATAGAGGACCACAAAGAACACAAGTTTTCAAGCAGACCCTATAATCATTATATCGAACATGCAAAATAATGAAATTCAAGAAGGAAACAATGATTATACAAGGCAGTCAATCATGCTTGTTGATCAAGGAATTATAAGATCATCAAACAAGAAATGAGGGATCCACATTGCAATGAATAGGATAACAAGCGCTAAACTCCACAATTGCATCAACTTCAAAAGCTCAGCTGGACTTTTGGGTGAAATAAAAAAGAATAGTGACAAACTTTTAAAAAAAAAAAAACAAACAAACAACCTCATTCATGGCATAATGGTGAAGAATATAACCATTGAGGTTTAATCACAGAAAAAAAAGCATATACTAAAATAGAGTCATGCGCATCATGCTCAGAAAATCATCAGCTAAGCAACCCAGATATGCTTCACCCATGCTTAAATGAGAGTATCTAACACGTTATGTTCAGAGGATTGGTATCCATTGCTCTAGTTTAAACTCAATCTTAGAAAGTGGGGAGACTACTTGAAGAACAAAATTTTTTAACACTGTTCCCATTCTGAAAAATCTGTTAGCAAGAAATAGCTACCTTTACAAACAAGAACATTTTCCTTTTCTTTCCTTTTCTTTTTTTCACAAACTCAAAACCTCGAAAATTCATTCTAGAAAGAAACATGGGACCTTGCTCAAATCATGTGGCTATGCATTACTAGGCATACAGAAACAGAATCCCTATTAATTCATCTCTTCCTCCAATCTGACTGCCCCAAAATCTTCTAAAGAGTAAGTAAAGAAATACAAAAGGAAATATAAAGTGGAAAGAATCCAAATAAATCCTACAATTTTAAAATTCAAAAGTAGTGGAAAAAATGTTACACTGAGGATGCATCAACAAGAACCTCGTTTAGCACATCATCCTCACCGTTTGCCAATGCAAAGAGATCTGCATCCTTATCTTCATCGCTCAAAAACTCCCTCCTATCTAGCTTTGAGTGAGCAGCGATAAATATCAACTTTTGCACCTTGTCCATGCCTGCCCTTGATTGCCCATGGGCATACACCCATCTCAGCAAAGACCAATTGCATTTGAACCCACATGAAGTGGCATGAAGAAAAATAAGCCTAACTGCAACTTTGCCCAGCGACTTGAACTCGGTAAGATAAGTCTCCCAGACAAGCCTACTGCTCTGGGGATTTACTATTCTCATCTTTCCTGTGATGGGATCCCTCTCCCTCATCTGGACAGCCTTTGCATACACAGGATCAAGCCCTTCTGTTCTCCATTTCATGAGTTCCATCAGTACAATATGAGCCTCCTCCCTTGAAACAAGCCTGGTTATAAGCTTGTCCACATCCTTTTCCTGCTCCGAGGTCAAGCATTTGAAAGGAGGAAGGTATTTGCCACTGTTGTCCCTCAGCAAATAAAGTGGATCGAGTATGTATGCAGCAGCCCAGGCAGGATGATAATTCTTCTTGAACCTTGTTTCAATCACTTTCTCCACTGCTCCTTCAGCAATGTGGAACTTTGAACACCAGGCCTTCACTTTTGCCCTAAGTTCATCCCATAGCGGCAGACATTGCCCGACTAATGGCCTCTCTGCCTCAATCTCTTGAGCCATTTCCTTTATCAACTTAACTAGCGAATGCACCGCATCCATATCATTCCAAAATCTCACATCTCCAATCATCTCAGCAACTTCTCTTGCAGTAGGATCCTCCATGGATACTATCTTATACGATTCATCATGCAAAACCAACTGCAATGCTCGAGCTGAGCTCAATACGTCCTCTAGCATTGTATACACAGGTCCAAAATCCATCTTCTCATACTCCCGCAAGGGCATTCTCAATAATCCTGCATTCCCATACTCCTGCAATTGATATTTATGGAAACTATTTCGAACTGGGGTCTTATTATTGACAAAACTTGCAAGCTTGAAGCAATTCTCGCTCACAGTCCTGAACAGTGGAAGCTCTTTACTAAAATCCTTAATCAAACTAGTGAAACCTTGCAACTGACAAGAAAGATTGATCATCCAATGATTCTGGTTCTCTAAACTCCTCAATGCCTTGGCCTTAAACCTGTCTGCAACTATCCCTACACACTGTTGCACAAGACTCCCACAAATGCCTGTTATGGTCTCCCAAAAAACCTCCTCTGCATACTTGGAAGGCACTGAACCACTAGCAAACACAGCTCTCCTATACAAACTAGTTCCATTAGGCAAATTCACTGTCAAATTCACAAAATTTACATCACCAGAGCTCCCATTACTCTTCACCTTCCACCCATCCGATGCAATCTGAAAAAACATAGCATCTCTAATCCTTGCCTCAGACTCAGCCCTAGCTTCCTCGTACTTAACATCCAATCTCCCACCAACAAAATCCCTCCTTGAAACCACAGGCAAACCAACTTGATTCAGAAAAGCCCTGAACTTTGGATGCTCTAAACTCGAAAAGGACACAGACCCACAAGACTCGTAAACCCAATCAGCTAAATAATCAAGTGCACAGTCAATCTGGGTCTTGCTCAGAGCCTGTCCTGGCGAAGTTTTCGGACTCTTCAACCTCTTCACACTATCTTCCAACATAGCTAAAGCACCCAAATCCTCTTTCCCACCAGACAACATCAAATGTGGCTGTTGGGGCAGCATAGCCATCTCACCTGAGAATCTTGATGGATCCACAATAGCAAGAGGACTTACTTGGTACGTACTACCAACGGCTGTCACTGGATACGCTGATGATGCAACTCCACCAGAACCAGAAAGCCCTGAACTTGAAACGACAGGGCGTTTCCTATTACTACTACCATGCACTACTGTGGTAGCACCACCACCAACACCACCGCTTGAAGAAGGAGAAGGCAGTAAGGCAGTGTTTGGAGAGATTGAAGAAATGGGTTTCGGTACAGAGTTAAAATTAGGACAAGTACCACGTTTCAGATGCTCAGAGGCAGTTCTTGAAGGATTGGAAGCGGAGAATACGGCGTCGCATAATGAACACCGTAGCTTCACAGCTTTAGGAAGACCAGTGTCGGTGTTGTGGACCAACATAGGTTCTAAATGAGCCCAGTACCACGCGCCTTTTCCTTTTATTGCCTTGGTCCTTACCATCATCAGACCTTCATATCTCTTGTGTGCTGCTTTTGCTGTTAGCTCCTCTGCCGTGGCTGTGTCTACTTGTTGGTGTTGTGGTGGTGGTGTAGTTGTTGTGTTACTTGTTGCCATTATGTAATATTGTATGTATAGTTCACCAAAAAAAATGGTCAAAGTTTGAAACCTTACGGGAGATTCAAGACTGTCATTCAGCTTGGAAAGGCTGCCGGAGTGATTGTCGCCGGATTTTCGTTTTCCGGCGTGTATCCATGTCAAAGTTTTGGTCTCTTTTCTTACTGTTCTCAATATGGGGATTGGCTTAGTTTGGTCTTTCTCGAAGAGCCTGTTTTCTTAGAGGGGGAGGGGGAGGGGGGGAGAGAGGTGATGGGGTAAGAGAGAAATAAGGGAGGCATGAGCGACTGAGAGAGGAGTTTCAATGGTGGCATAGGGAGTGTGGTATAACGCGCAGGTTCATTTGCGAGTGGGGGAAACAGGAGAGAGCCATGTTGATGGGGACTAGCTTTGACACTTGAAGAAGCACTCTAACGCCACGGTCCGACGTACGAAAACACCACTGCATTGGCTGTCACTTCCTGTTGATTGGAGAGGGAAGCTCACGCGCATTGAAAACAAAGGTTCTAGTTTTGGCATCCTTTTCATGTTTCTTGCTTCCTTTTCTTTTTTGTATTGTGGGTCTGGTAGGGAAGGGAGTCTTCTTGTCTGTTTCTTCCTTTTCTCCCTTTTTTTTTTCACTTTAAAAATGAATTTAAGGTTTATATATATATTTTTTTTTATTTATTTATTTTCCTTATGGGGAGTATTATATAATTTGGCTATTTCCTTTTTGTGACTTGTACATGTGATTTTATTCATGACGTGGACATAAAAGGGCAACCTAGGAATTTAATGAATTCCACCATCCACCAGCCTCTCCGTTATGGAGAGGGGGGGGCAGTGTTGACCAAGACAACCATGGAGGGGGGGGCAGTGTTGACCAAGACAACCATGGAGAATTGCCTTGAAAAAGCTCACCAAATGCCATATGCAATCAAGGGTTGGAATTTTCTCCCCTTCTTTATTCATTTCTGTATTGTTTATAATTATTATTATTTTGTGGGGGTGATTTTTAAAAGAGCCTCCAGAGTAGGTCGCATACACCGTAAAAAAGAGGTGGCTAATTTACAGGTAACTATAATGCGTCCCGTTTCCCACTCCATGACACAGGAGTCGTTGTTGATCGTTTTAATTTTGTTGACTTGGTTTGTGCACGAGGAGCTTTCACCATGCTCTTAAAAAAACAAAGAAAACAGAGAGAGAGAGAGAGAGAAGATTTTCAATCACAAACAAGGCCAAATTACCCCCCCAAGTTTTAGAATAGGACTGCCTCGTAAGGATTTTTACCAACCTAGAAATTACACAATGGTCTGCACATTCTAATTCGTAAGTGCAGTGGAATTTCTTAAATTAATCTTATTATAATTTAATCTTTATAGTTTACCAAAATTAATTTTGTTGACCATTCTCGATTTTGATAGTTTTTTATTTTACAATATCTCATTTCACCTAATTCTATCTCGATTTTGTTTTTCAAGAAAGAAAATGAATTAAAAATAAATATGAAACTGACAAGAAAAGGCATATCAGAAAAAAAAATATATATATAATATATCTTCATTCATGTACGTTAAATTTAAGAGTCTACAATCCACACATGTTTTTATATAAGATATAATCTACACTAACTATTAGAATATATATGCGGGTACGTATATCATCTAGCAGTCTAAATAACACATCTTTTGATATTGTTTTAGCTCTCCATTTCCTTTTCTTTTCTAATTTATAAAATAAAGATAAAAAAAAAACTATATTTTAAAATAAAAACTAACAACCAATTACCAAATTTTCTAAAGATAAACACAATAGTTTTCAAATATCGTACGTGATGTTCTTTTTGCCTTGTTATAGATGATATATGAATACAAATTAAATTAATAAAAAAATTTTCTTTTTGAGAGAAAATCAAGTGAAAGTACTCTGATTCTAAGAACTATAAATCTATCTTATTGCCATATTATAAAAAATAATCAATTTTCTCTCTCTTCTTAAAAAATCAATTTTTTATTTTATTTGTTCAATCATAGTTGTTGTTTGATTATAATTTCAAAGTTGACGATACAATTAAATAAGATGCATGATATGCCCTCTTGCAATCTTAGGTGATTGACCAGATTCATCTAATAATTAATTACCTTTTTTATTAAAAAAATAAAATGGAAACCACATGCAAATAACACACAAGTTTCAAACTACTTCACAATCCTCTCTTTTTTCCTTCTTTTATTTATCTTTTAGGAGGGCCATGGCGATGGCCATGGCCATGGGATTCTAAGACAAGGGAGAAGGTTACGTACACGATCAACCAAAGCTAGCTAGCTTGTTGGAGCAGTTGTTTTTTTAAGGAATCATTTTCACTTTTTTTTATTGTGATTCTCATTCCATGTTTTTTAGAGTGACAAAACTAACCCTTATTTTGAAGTGGTTCTTTGAGCTTTAATTTCATCGTATTATAAATTAACATCACAAATATCTATTAGATTTTTTTTTTTTAATGACAGTGATTTTCTTTAGAGTAAAAATATTTAATATCTAAATAAATATGTTAGAGATACTCTTCTGACGTCGATGTCAGTATAAAATATTATTTGCATTATAATAAGCTAGTAATAATAAAATTTAACTTGTTTTGTGATCAAATATATATTAATTTAATTATATAAAAAAACAAAAAAATATCAATGAGGTCAAATTTGATATACAACTTTAAGTTAATTTAATGTGTAATTTATATTTCTAGGTTTAAAATGTTTTTATTTATACTTTGCTTAAACTTTAATTTAAGAGATCGAACACGAGGATTAAAGAGGGCTATTTAAATCTAGTCACCAAATAACATAAAGTTATAGAATGGGGATAGTGTCATACTTCCTCTTCCTCTTCTTCTTCTTTGCGAAGGTGACATTCCATTCATTTGCTACTGTCGTGGCAGGCTAGTACTGTGCAATATAAAGCAATAAGCTCATTAATTGTTCTATTACTATTAATCAGGAAGTAATTACAAGGGTACTGTTGGCGTGTGTTTTGTAAGTTGTTTATGATCTCTTACTACGTACATGTCGTCTATATGTAAGTAAATACATATTGTTAAAAGAAAAGGAAAAAGAGGAGTCCTATTAGGGCACTGGGTAGGAAGGAATATGAACATGAGAACTCAAGAATGTAGCGTGTTGAGATATCAAAAGGAGTTTAGCATGATTTTGGAAACCCAGAGGAGTTTTATGCTATATTGCCCAAAAAGTTACTTTGATTGTGCATATCCTCCCAAAATGGCTGTCACAAGCATATAAGCTTTCACTGTAAAGTGCTTAAAATCATGACACTATTTATTGTTGTGGTTGTTATGGTCAAATGATTTATTACCAGCAAGCTGTCTTTCCTTTTCTTCGAAAGAAGAGTTTCAAGGATACCCTCATTTGCATTTAAGGAGAAGAATGTTCCAGGAAAAGAGAAATTCGAGAAAGCTTCTTGCATACATGGAATTTCATCTTAACTTTCTCTTTTGCAATCTCTATAATGTTGGGGAGTGGGAAAAACGTTTGAAGCTTCGTTAAAACTGGATGGGACGGAGTCACGGGAGCGTATTCTCTCTCAATGTGGCTTCCTTTATGTAATTGGATGGCAATATGACGAAGCTGAAGTTCAAAGGAGATAATATTTAAGTGTATATATTTTGATATGGGATAGTTCTGATATATGATGAACTAGCATCTATTATTATTCAAATTTCAAAACCTTGATGTGAAAAAAAAAATATTGAACTGCCAAAAGGAGGTAGCAATTAATGAAGTATTAAATTAATGAGGTTGATTAGTGCTCAGTTATTACATGTCTCTGGTTTGCCAATATCCAACTAGTCAATAACGTATGTCACAACTGTCACCCACCTTCAAATCTGACCTTGGATTTTAGAACACCAAAAAAAAAAAAAAAGAGAAATCAAGAGCTCTTGGCCTCTGATTGGCTATTGACGTGTAAACTTGAAGTATGCAAGATACCTTGGAGAGCTTTGATGAAGGTTTTCAAATATGGTCGCAATGCAGTGACTCGCTAGCTACCTAAAAGTTCTCTATGCATGCTCATTAAGGGGAAAAAAATTGAATATTCGGCCATATGGGCTGGTCTCTACCTTCCTGCTCTAACCCAATTTAGATCGTCTTGAAGGTTTGGGGGTGAGGATTAAATTTCAAGATATGAAATCATCTCTGGCTTGTTATTTTCAGAACTTTAGTGCATGCTGGATGTTAGCTTTCCTTTCTCTAAGCATTAATTTCCAACAAGGTTCTCGTCCCTGATTGCTCAGTGTCTTCCCAGCTTAAGTAACATCTGTACACTTTTCTTTCCTCTTCAACATACGTAATATTGATGTATCTGATATCTCACTCTTAGGGGTCTTCTTTATTGAGCTACGAGCGAATTTTCCGTACATAATTGATGCATTTCAGTTAATCCCTCGTTTGCTTGTTTATATTTAAAGTTTACAAGAAGAAGACGACTTTATCTATATTAATTCGAGACTAAATGCTTTGATACAAGCTGGTAGGTATATCATGATAATGGAGTAGAGCTAGGAACTTATAAGAAAATGGCAAAAGTAGCAAAATTAATTACACTACAAGTACATGGAGATATAACTGAAAAAGTATCCAGTAAAACCTAAGTACTCTTCGTGCCCTCCTCCCAAATCAACTAAAAACTTTTGGTACTCCTACAATATCTATACGGAACATTGCTCGTATATATATTTCACTGTAAAAATGATGGAATTCCTCTATAATCCCACATTACATATACATATGCATTCATATATGCATGTATGTATGTGTATATGTAATGTGGGATTATAGAGGAATATTTCCATATTGCAGCCATTAATTGCGTGAGAAAGATAGAGAGAGAGAGAGAGAGAGAGAGAGAGAGGTTGTCTAGGGCATGAAGCAAATCATCAAAAGATGTAATTAATTATCTTCCTCGCAGAAAGGAAAGGGCTAGTCTATAAACATGTGTGTATACACGCACACACATAATTGGCTGGCTAATTAGACAAACAAGTAGTTTATTGGTGAGACACACTTCATGGGTGGTTGGCTCTTATAACGCACTTCGTAATCTTTGGCTGGTGATGATATACTAACGCATGGAAATGATGAGGGTGGCAATATTAATTAGAGATAAATCCAGTTTTAAATCAGTGCTTTTAACTTGAGAATTCGCATTCAAAATCACTTGTCGAAAACCCAAATCCTAGATCATCTTCAAATATACCCCGTAGCTTTTAAATTGGGTCTTAAATCATCACATATATTGTTTTTTCTTGCTCTCGATTCACCATTTAGTGAGAATAGATATTCTTTATGTTTTTTTTAACCGAGTAAAAACGTGGAAACTTTGGAGTAGCGTCTCAAGTCAAGAAACTTGTTTCCTTCTCAATGAGTGTCGAAGCTCAAATAACAAAGTTTACAAATGACAAATACATCATAAAGATGTGAAGGAATCATTTCTTACTTGAAAATTTAAGTTATTGAATAAAATCTTGGTGATTTATATTGTTTGTAATATATTTCTTTAAATAAATGTTTTTGAGATTTGAAATTAATATGGGTCCATGTTCTTAATTTTTAATTTTAGAAGATAAAAGTTTTCATAATTGATTTATTAAGATTTTAATATCATATTAAAAAATTAATCTAAAAATTTTAATTATCAGATAAAACTCTAAAAATATATTTACATTATTTTTCTTGCAAAAATAACTCATTGGCATCTTGATTTAACAATTCAATAATGCTCTCAAAAGTAGTACGTACGTAAAAGCATAGTATCACACGACGGATTTTCTGCTGAAGGATTGTGATAACAGGTCCATCGAACAAAGGACGAAAACAGAGAAGGGCCATTGCTTGATTTGTTACAATGAAGTTTCACCTAAAAGATTAGTTCAAACTTCTACCGCATTTACTTTATTAATTAAGCGGTCAAAAATTGAACAGAAGAAGAAAAAATTGAATATCATTTCATTTCTATTTAAAAGTTGATAATCTCTAAAGTATTTGTTAAGACTACATCCATCGCTTCGCTGCAACATGGGTGGTGGGTCGGGTTAATTTTTTTATATAAAAAGATATAAAAATATTGTTAATAAGTTAATTTTTAATTAAATAAATTATGATTTAATTCAAAATTAAATATATATATTCGATAATTATTTTATTTTTTTAGAAATCCTAGCGTCGTGTGAACTTCTATCTTATCTTATGTTCACAAAAATTTAACCCGACAACCGAATAATATAGATTTACTCGTGTTATTATTCGATCTGAGTGTAATTTTTTTACTTGAAGAGCTTAATCAAAAATTTACTTGTTCAGGTTCAAAGTATTAAAGATAAGCCTTGGAGTTTTAAGATCGAAGATCTTTTATACAATGCAATAAGTAGGACTTGAAGTGGAGCTAAAAATTGTTGGTGACGATGGCAATCAAGTGTTCATGTCAAAGAAGTTGGGTTGTATTAAGCTTTTATGAAGCATTTATATTTGGCTTTGACTAATTACTTAGGACATATAAGCATATTTCATTTATCATTGGTTCTAAACCTCTTTGGATTCGTTGTTGCTGGGCGATGAAGTATAAGCTTTCTAGGACCCTTGGTTTTGGTGTTTCTATTTATCCACTTTTTTTAAAGACACATGCTAGTCTTTTATCCTGTAATTCAGCTTATAACACTAGCTAGCTTGAAAAAGAGAGAGGAGGTTGAGAAAAGGCCAAAAAGTGTCATCCACTAATATGAAAAATGTCCTTATTTTATTTAAAAAG
>Ga0325411_1002612_pt1 | contig 20418 bp, 11 predicted proteins | sample PopdelMetagenome_13_FD_206181 | JGI IMG/M metagenome (GOLD analysis project Ga0325411, IMG submission 206181) | Populus deltoides microbial communities from Bellville, Georgia, United States - Xylem-PdIQD-R4 | ecosystem: Host-associated > Plants > Phyllosphere > Stem > Wood/Secondary xylem...
ATCAATCGAATAAAATCAGGTGAAATTCACTTATGACCAATTAATTATATGCTGTTTTATCTAAGAAAGGGCTCAAAATAGTTTCATATGATCATGATGAGAATCTTATTATTATATTTGCAAATAACATTGTTTACAAAGATGTTAAAATTGATGTTGTCTTGGTTAAGAGTTGATTTTTTCACTAGTACGTTAGTTAATTTCACCAATTATAATTTCTTGGACACATCTTACTAACATCATAGTCCAACTTTACTCTTAAAACTAAAACTTCAATTGTCTTTTATTATTATTATTATTAATGTGGATTCGGACTAATTTGCGTGTATCTCGGTTAATCTCACGAGTTCTGAAATTAATGATCATTTAAATTTTTAGTGATCATTATATTAACAATCATGATAACAAGATATCAATTACATGACTCCAATTTAACTTGAAATTAAAGGAAGAAGAAACCATTTTAATTGTCACCTTTTTTTTTCCCCGGTTAACTTTCTAATAATTGTGTTTTTATGTTACTTTAGCAGATCTCACGGTGATCCGCATTCAAGACATTAAAAAATATATTTGTTATAAGCTCGAGGTTGTCGCATTTTGGGTTCCATTAAAGGGCGGCAGGCCAAGCAGCTTTAATTGCCTATATATTTGCCGAATCTCGTATAAGCTTCTTTAATCATTCCTCTATTTTTTTCCCCTCCCTTTAATTGACACATTGATCTTGCTTTAACATTGAATGTATCTCAAGCTCTTCTAATCTGATGCGAGTATCTCACAAAGTCATGGCTGCATGCATTTTCTCTGGTCAATGTGCCAATTGATGATCAAGCATCATTGAAAAACAATCAATTTCTATTTGGTATGCTACAATTATGGATGTCTCCCTCTTTATCATTACGAAACAATTTTTAAATGTAATGGAACTAAGCTTTATATATATATATATATATAACTTCAATCTTGATTCTCCTTTCTACCCTTCTTTACAGCTCAGGCTTTCATTACTATTTGGTTATATTTACATGTGCGTTGCTACTACTTCTCATCACATTAATTCAGAGCTCATGTTCTTGCAAGTATCCTTTTATGTTGTTTAGTTTAATGATTAAAAAAAAAAGGTTATGGAAGAGGAAAAGGTGTGGTAGTGCAAGGATACATGACCATGTAACAATAATTTAGAGTTTCATTATTTTTTATACCGGCCATTACTATCATAAATTTTAATTTTAATGAGTTTCTTTTTATGCAAGGAGTTTATTTAAAGTTTTTTTTTCTTAAACTTGTCTGAGATAATAAACCTGAACTTGAAAAATATTTTGGTTTTAGGTTGATTGTGGATTTTAGAATTAATTTTTGGGTTGTTAAAAACTGTGAATATATTTTACAAGGTGTTTAGGTGTTATTTTTCCGGGTCAAAATAAGATTGAAAATAGATTTTTCTTTGTTTGAAACAAACCAACTTAATTTTTCAGCAACCAGTTATCATTGGAATTTAGGCAAGGCAAACAATACATTACCTACTGTTTTTTAAAAGAAAAAAAAGGAAATGATGACTTGTTGTCCTCTTATTAAGAGAATTTTAAAAAATAAAGCCCAAGCGCACGGGCTACTCCAAGCCCGCACACTTGGGCCTTTCCCTGGAGGACAAGGAGATCTCTGCCTTCCTAGCCTGAGATATTGTGCTTTTTTTCTTTTTTATCATTTTGATTTATTATAATTTTTTTAAAAAATTTTCTTACCCATTTTTTTTTAATTTCATCACTTAATATTTGGTTGATTATTAATTAGACAACGTAATTTATTTTGGTTTGATTTTTTTTCAATCACCTTGATATTTGGTTGGTTTATAGGTATCTATTTTAGATAAAAAATTATATATAAAATAATTATTGAACTCAATTGAGTCCATGATTTGTGTTATGAGTTCGGTTCGTTAACTTTAACTGGATTTGGATTGAGCTATATAATTTTTTTGTTGCATTGGATTTATTTAATTTGATGTATACATAAAGTTTTAACTTTCGCTTGAGATTTTTGTATGTATAAAAACATGTAAAAATCTATATATACACCTTTTTTTAAAAGAAAAATATAGAAATCTCTAGTAATTTGCTATTATAGCATGCTTATTACTTGTTATTAATGTCCAAAAGTTATTGGGTATTACGTTCCCACAACTTGTATTGTTACTTTTCAAAGTGCTTTTTACTTGAAAATATATTAAAATAATATTTTTTTTATTTTAAAAAAATTATTTTTGACAGCAACACACCAAAATAATATAAAAACATCAAAAAAATATTAATTGAAAATAAAAAAATTTAAGTTTTTTTAAAACATTTTTAAAATGTAAAAATAAAGTGGAAGAATTTAATGTGTGATGGACTGTTAAAGGGATTAACAGTGTAGTTTGTTTATTTCTTTGTTACTTACTTTCCCGTTCATTTTCTTGTAATTCTGTTACCATATCCTATTATTACAGATGGTAGTTATTCTATTGCAATTCGGTTATTCCCTGGCTGTCAACATGCATAATGCATGCACAGCGTAAAGCTTTTGTAAATGGCTATATAAGCCATATGTTGATAATAAATAAAGGTAGAGGAATACAAATCTTGATTCTCTTGATTCAAGAACTATGAGTGCATTAGCAATTGGTATTAGAGCCGCATCATAGGAGACATGAGTGTGAGTGTGTGTGAGGAACAAAAGAAAAATTCAACTTCTCTTATTTCTCTCAAGAGAATCAACAGAATTATAGAAAGCAACAATAACAGTTTTATGCAGGCGGCCATTCCTAAATTTGATGGACATTATGATCATTGGGCGATGTTGATGGAGAATTTTCTCCGCTCCAAAGAATATTGAGATCTCATAGAGAACGGGATGTCAATGGAGGTGACATAGAAAACTGAGCAGGGATCTATTTCTATGGCAGGAGCAACAGAAGCACAACACAAACTGAGTGAGGACCAGATAGAAGCACAACGCAAACTGATTGAGGGGTAGAAGCTGAAGGACCCGAAGGTAAAGAATTACCTTTTTCATGCCATAGATCGAAATGTCATGGAGACCATACTCAATAGAGATACTTCAAAAGGTATTTGGGACTCCATGAAACAGAAGTACCAAGGCTCTACTAAGGTGAAAAGGGCACAACTACAAGCACTTAGAAAGGATTTTGAGACTATGCACATGAATGAGGGAGAAACAGTTAACAATTACTTTGGTCGTACTTTCACTATAGCCAATAAAATGAAGACTCATGGTGATACGATGAGCCAAACCATAATCAATGAAAAAGTTCTGAGGTTTATGGCCTCAAAATTTGATTATATGGTTTGTTCCATCGAAGAGTCAAATGACTTAAATACATTGACCATTGATGAGCTGCAGAGCAGTCTACTGGTCCATGAACAAAGAATGAATGGTCATCGCGGAGAAGAGCAGGCTCTCAAGATTACTTACGAAGAAAACACTGGTAGAGGAAGAGGTCGTGACAAATTACAATTTAACAAGGCTACTATAAAATGTTTCAAGTGTCACAGATTAGGACACTTGCAATATAAGTGTCCTACTTGGGAAAAATGAGTTAATTATACAGAAACAGATGAAGGAGAAGAATTACTATTAATGGCTTATGAAGAGCTTAACCATGAGGAAAGAAAAGAGATCTGGTTTCTTGATTCAGGATGTAGCAATCACATGAGTGGAAATAAATAATGGTCCTTAGAACTGGATTATCAATTCAGACATACAGTAAAGCCAGGCAACAACTCAAAGATGGCAGTTATGGGGAAGGGAAACGCACAAATGAAAGTAAATGGAATTACTCAAGTAATTTCAGAAGTCTATTACAATCCTGAGCTGAAAAATAATCTGTTAAGCATGGGGTAACTTCAAGACAAAGGAGTAACAATTCTGATTCAGCATAGGAAGTGTAAAGTTTTCCATCCTACTAAGGGTTTAATCATTCAATCCAAAATGAGTACAAACAGGATGTTTGCTGTGCTCACAACAATGATGCCTAAAGCTACTACTTGTCTTCAAGCTGTGATAGAGGATGAAAGTTACCTATGGCATTGCAGATTCGGCCATATGAGCTTTAAAGGGTTGAGAACCCTTCAATCTAAAAGGATGGTCAACGGTTTGCCTTCTGGTCTGCTTTCACCAGCAGCCTATGCAAAAGTTTACACAACATGTCTAATTGGCAAACAACATAGGGAATTTATTCCCAAAAGGAGCCTATGAAGGGTATCACAGAAGCTAGAATTGGTGCATGCAGATATATGTGGCCCCATAAATCCAGCATCAAATAGCAACAAGAAGTATTTTTTTAAGCTTTATTGATGATTTCAGTCGAAAAATGTGGATCTATTTCTTGCATGAAAAATCAGAAGCCTTTACCATGTTCAAAAGATATAAGGCATGTGTTGAAAAGGAAACAGAAGCCTACCTCAAATGTTTAAGGACTGATAAAGGTGGCGAGTTTAACTCAAATGAGTTTGAGGAATTTTGCAAAGAAAATGGCATAACCAGACAATTAACCAAGACCTATACTCCTCAGCAGAATGGAGTCGCTGAGAGAAAGAACAGGACTGTGATGAATTTAGTACGGTGCATCCTTATAGATAAACAAGTTCCAAAGGTTTTCTAGCCAGAAGCTGTAAGGTGGTGTGTGCATGTGCTAAACAGGAGTCCTACTCTAGCCGTCAAACACTCAACTCCAGAGGAAGCATGGAGTGGTATGAAGCCTACTGTAGAGTATTTCAGGGTTTTTGGATGTTTAGCCCATGTACATATACCAGACTAGAGAAGAATTAAGTTGGATGATAAAAGCATACAGTGTGTGTTGTTGGGAGTGAGTGATGAATCAAAAGCTTACAGATTATTTGATCCAATTTCTAAGAAAATAATTGTTAGCAGGGATGTTGTTTTTGAAGAAAATAAAGGCTGGAATTGGAACATGAGCATGGAAGAAATAACCTCAGATGTACTAAAATGGGGTGATCCTGAAGAAGAAACCGATGAAGCTCAGAATGCACAAAAGCTGGGAACAAAGGATAATTAGAATGATGAAACTCAGAATGCACAAAAGCTGAGAACAGAGGATAATAAGAATGAAGAAGCAAGTTCAACTTGGGAACTTGGAACAGATGCCAATGAGAATGAAGGGGCCAACTTCAAGGGCATGAATGAGGCAGGTCCAAGTGGCACTTATGCACATTCTAGTGTGACACATGAAGTACATCCTTCAGTTTTAGGGAGGGTAAGATGAATTCCTCCCTGGATGCAAGATTATGAAACAGGAGAGAATCTGTTAGAAGAAGAGGACTTAAATGCCATGATTATTCTTACAGAAGATGATCCATCCATATTTGAAGAAACTATGAAGAGCAATAAATGGAGAGATGCCATGAACAAAGAGATTGAGGCTATTGAACGCAATAAAACATGGGTGCTGACTACCCTACCTGAAGGAGTAAAAAGCATTAGAGTTAAATGGATATTTAAAACAAAACTCAATGAAAGTGGTGAGATAGACAAATGCTAGGCTAGACTTATAGCAAAGGGATATGCACAACAGTATGGGATTGACTATGTAGAGGTATATGCTCCAGTTGCAAGATTAGATACCATACATTTGATAATTGCTCTAGCAGCTCAAGAAGGATGGAGTATCTTTCAACTGGATTTGAAAAATGCATTTCTGCATGGTGAACTCAGTGAGGAAGTCTTTGTCCAACAGCCTCAAGGATATGAGAAAAAGGGTGAGGAACATAAGGTTTATAAACTAAACAAGGCATTGTATGGCCTCAAACAAGCTCCATGAGCTTGGTATAGCAAAATTAAGGCTTACTTCGTTCACGAAGGCTTCGAAAAGTGTTACTGTGAGCACACCTTGTTCACTAAACTAAAAGAGGGAGGAAAGTTGTTAATTGTCAGTCTGTATATTGACGATTTGATCTTCATTGGGAATGATAGGAACATGTGTGAAGAGTTCAAGAAGCTCATGATGCTGGAATTTGACATGTCAGACTTGGGAAAAATAAAGTACTTTTTGGGAATTGAAGTGCTACAACATCCTGAAGGGATTTATAAAAGTCAAAGAAGGTATGCTCAAAAAATCTTAAAAAGATTTGGCATGGATAGATGCAACTCAGTGAAGAATCATATAGTTCCAGGCTGCAAACTGTCAAAGGATGAAGAGGGAACTAAGGTTGATGCAAGTATGTTCAAACAGGTGGTTGGCAGCCTCATGTACTTAACTGCAACCAGACCTGATTTAATGTATGGTGTAAGTTTTATTAGTAGGTTCATGTCATGCCCAACGGAGCAACACTGGTTAGCAGCAAAAAGGCTACTCAGATATATGATGGGAACGATGAATTTGGGCATCTTCTACAAGAAAGGAGGTTGTAAGCAGCTCATAGCCTACTCAGATAGCGACTTTGCTGGAGATATAGATGATCGCAAGAGTACTACAGGATGTGTGTTTATAATCAGCTCTGGAGCGGTATCATGGTCTTCTAAGAAACAGCCTGTTGTTAATTTATCAACAACCGAAGCTGAGTACATTGTTGTCGCCTCATGTGCCTGTCAATGTGTTTGGCTAGGAAGAGTCTTGGAGCAGCTTGGTTATGAACAGAAGGAATGCACTACAATCTTGTGTGATAACAGTTTCAGCATAAAACTTTCCAAGAATCCTGTTCTCCACGGCAGAAGCAAGCATATTGATATCAGGTTTCCTTTTCTTTCATGAAATGGTGAAAGAGAATGTGGTTAACTTGAGTTACTATAAAACTCAAGACCAGATAGCCGACATTATGACAAAACCTCTTGGGTTAGAGGTGTTCTTAAAGCTTCGAAGATTACTGGGATTGTATGAAATTCCAAACATAAACTGAATACAGTTTAAGGGAGGGAATGATGAACTGTTAAAGGGATTAACAATGTAATTTGTTTGCTTTTTTGTTACTTACTTTCCCGCTCATTTTCTGGTAATTCTGTTACCATATCCTATTATTACGAATGGTGGTTATTCTGTTGCAATTTGGTTATTCCCTGGCTGTTAACGTGCATAATGCATGCACAACGTAAAGCTTTTGTAAATGGCTATATAAGCCATATGTTGATAATAAATAAAGGTAGAGGAATACAAATCTTGATTCTCTTGATTCAAGAACTGTGAGTGCATTAACAATGTGTTCACCAATATGACGCTCCCTTTATTGATAACGGGTTTCGAAGGCAAACAAATGTTAACCATTTAACCCACCACCAATCATTATTAAAAGAAACTAAAATGGCTTATGCATTTATTATTGGAGACATAGATTCATTGTTATTGTGAATTGGAAATGATGGTTTTTCACCTGCAAAGATAACATAATTGGCCTTGGGAGCTGCGGTGTAATAGTTTTTATTTATTTTTTTGCACAATAAAATTATTGATATGATTTTGAAGGAAAAAAATAAAATACCGACGAGTAGAGGTACTTTGAATTTTTATTTTATTTTTAGTTAATCTTGAATTAGAATGGTATTTGTTTCACGTAAAAGGGTGTTGTTATTTTTTCACTTTTTATTGTAACTATTAAACTATAACAGGGGTACTTTAGTTTTTTTATATAATAAAATATTATTTTATCTGAAAAGAAAACTACGTGTGGGGATGACATGGACATGCGTGGGTTTTCTCGAGGTCTTCAAACAATGCGGACGACTTTGTTCAGCAACCAAAGTTTAACTTCAATGACGGTGCTTTAATTCTCATAATATCACCTCCATTCTTTCCTCTCTCATGGGTGGTGCATGTGGCAAAAATATGTTAGTTTTTGTATAAATGGCCCTTTTTTTTTCATTCTTTCCTCTCTCCTACTCAATTTTAGAGTTAACCTCTATATATTTTCAAAGTAATCATTCAATTTATTTTTCTTCTTGATTTGGTTTATATTCTTTTTATTTCTATTTTTTTATTTTAGTTTATCCATATAATTAAAATTTTCTTTCAATTTAATCATCCTTTGTGATTTTGATTTTTTTTAATTATTCTCTTAATTAAATTATTTTTTTAATTGCTTCTCTCAATATTTTATATTATTATTTTAATTGAATGTTTTTTCAATTGCATTCCTCAATATTTTAGTTCATTTTATTTTATATCATATTTGGTTTTTATTCTTTTGATTGCTATTTTTTTTAAATATTGGAACTTTCTTTTTTATTTCACCCTTAAGCATTTTATTAATCAGGATTTTATTAACTTTTTGGATCACTGGTTTGAAAGATCGAACTAGGTTTCTTACAAATGATTTTTTCTTGATATTATCCTTCTATAAGGTTATCACAATTTCATGTACCTGACCACAAGTTTTGTATGTTAACCCAACTTTGAATGGGACTATATTAAAAAAAAAAACTATTTGTTATTGTTGCCTAATTTTTTATATTATTAAATTAATCAAGATTTAATTTGATTAGTAATTTTTTTTAAAAAAAAAACATAACCATGTCCTAAATATATTTTTTCAGGTTGAAAATTTTTCGGTGTAGCACGCGGTGTGGTTTTGCATTGACCACCAATCTAGTGGCCTAGTAATTTTAAACAGAAAAAGCATTGGGCAAAAGTGCACAAATGACATAGCCATCAAAAAAGGAAAGGATGCCGCTGCTATTTGGACTAGTGGAAGACACGAAGTCAAATAATTTACAATATGTGTTTTATTAGGTAGAATATTGTTTGAAAATTTACTAGATATATAATTTTAAGTATATGAAATTAAACAAACATATATATATATATATTTGATTTTATTTAAAATATGTAATTAATTACAATCTTTATTTAAAATATTCTTACAAATGACAAAACAATCCCCTAATTCTTTCCTTGAATTTAATCTATAGTAACTTGATTTATTTGTGAAATCTAACTAAGATTTATACTTTGATAGAATATGAACTTAGACGTGTGTATTACAGAACAAGATTCAACAATTTAATACTTTAAAGAATATCATTGATTTGTTTTTAAAATGTTATTCAAGAACTCTTATGGGATGTTTAGATTTGATTCAATAGAGTTTTGTTCCTTGTAAACTTCAAGTGTAGATAAAGAAAGTTTGAGAACTTTTGAGTGAGCTTCCATGCTTAAAGAGCTTGTCTTAAAAAAAATTATGCATCTCCAAGATTTTTTCTTAGGGTGAGGCTGTATATTTATACAGATTTATAGGGACTCTTAGGTCATTTTCAAATCCCAGATGACATTATTTTATTGATGATTTTTATTTATAGGATCTTGTATTTATAACAAGATAGTTTAAATATCTTATCTCATGTGTCAATCTTTCATTAACCAATAAATATATGAAGGCCCATTTATTTTCTATGTTATTTATTGAAATTTTTTTATCTTTTCATGTAAAAATAAAATAAAAATGATGCGTGAAAAATTATAATTGATAGAAAATTTGTGTTTATATAGATGCCCTATCGAGACAAGTTCACCTAGACTTAAAAATAAGTGGGCATGTCTTGAAAATATAGTTGAGATGGTTTTATATCTTGAATATATTTTTGTAACTAAAACATGATTTGATTATATTATATTTTCACAATAATTCAATATACATATATTTTATTGTGAAAATAAAATATAATTATTAAAATTAAAAATTTAAAGATCAATTTTGATTGAAATCTATCACATCAAATGATAGACTAAAAGTTTGATGCCCAATTAAAGCAATTGTATATTTTAGCGATCAAATAAAATTTACACTTATGTGTCAGTAGTAATCAGCAACTTTGACCGGCCCATGAGACTTTTTTTTTTTTTTTCACTGGATGTGGTTATTATGAGATCTTGTTTTGAGATCTCATCATCTTAAATCCAATAATGTGATGCGTTCATAATTCCCACTAATGGTTGATGAGTTATATCAAGTAAAAAAATTTGATACCCTTTTTCCCTCTTTTTTGGCAATTGTCTTTTTCTCTTTTTGTTGATAAAATATAATTATCAAAATTCCCACTAATTGTCATAATGATTTTTTTTTAATTAGCATATAAAATTAAAAGTATAGGCAGAATAGGTGAAATAACGTACATTCATTTCGTTATATTTTTGAAACGTGATATTTATTAAATATTGTTATTTTAAGACAATAAAATAGTTGTCGCGCTTCAAAATAACGATATTTAAACATATCGCGCTTTTAAAACATGACAACTACCACCTGGTTGGCCAGTTTGATACAATTGTATAACCAATCGACCGTTTTACATAAAAATCATAATTTTTATGAATTTTTTCATTCAAAATATTTTATGAGTAAAAATATATATTTTTGTTCAATTTATAAACTCAAAAACATACTCCAATTAAAATTTTAAAAAAATATTGTTCGCATAATAGTTCTCACAATGTGGGTTTAACATAACTAGATAAGGATCTACCCCAGAAAGATTACGTGAATGACCTAACAGATGTATTTATGGATTAATAGGATAGTTCTAGGCCCATGAGAAGATCCGGTTGTACCGGACCAAAATAATAGCACAAAAAAACCATAACTTTTGATTTAACTATTAGATCGTGCTTAAATTTTTACAAGAGTTTCTGCACCAGACCAGAATGATAGAATCGCTGCTCCGGCCATCAAATATTTAGATTTTAAAAATCTTACCTCGAAACCCTGATTTTTGTAATTTTGAGATTTTCATTATGAATCAATAGATTGGTTAGTCTTGAATTTAAATAGATGTGATGATTGTCCATGAAAACTTTTTGCTTTGGTCTCCTTTCTCATTTTATTTGCATTTTACATGCTAATTTCACTACTGTAAAATTCCAGCACGGCCTTTTTTTCTCTTTCACTCTTTAATGCATTGTTGGTGACGTGATTTTCTTTAACTAAAAGAAGGCAAACAATTGTATACCGACTTTGATTAATAGAATAGGCAAATTGTTTTTCCTCTTTCAATCAGGCAAAATAGTCCCACTCACACGGATGGCCCTCCTCTCTTTTATTTCAAGCACCGGACATCTCCTCTTTCTTTTCTTTTCTTTTTTAATGATTTGTTTGTACATAGCAGTATTAATCAGAAATTATTTGACTTGATGCATGGCACAGTGTGAGATTGCCAAGAACTTCTTCACCAGCTTCTCGGCCTTTTCTTCTGTGAGGCCATCAACATCACTTGGCAGGTACAAGATTTCGCATTCAACCTGTGCATCCAATTTTTCTTTAATAATTTTTATTTCTTTTAATGAATATTCTTTGCAGTTGCTGATGATAACCATTTCTCATCAGCAACCGCTTTTTCGTGGGATTTGGTGGGTGAACGGGTTTTTCAACGATTAAGGCTAGCTTTTGGCACCCTGTTGTTCAACAATTCTGTTGTTTGGTGAGCCATTTTTCTATGGTTATAGAGCTTGATGCGCTGTTTTTCAATGGTGATGGAATTTGAATAACCGTTTCTCAACGGTTGTGGAATATATTTAATGAGCTGTTTATAAAGCCCCACGTAAATCTATAAGAATTTTAAAGTAAATATTACGATAAGCAAGTAAATTAAATATTTACGCTAAAGAGATGATAATAGATTTTGAAAATTTAAAATAAAATGTTTATGTGATAATTATAAAAATAAAACCATGAAAAAAATAACTTTAAAAAAACTGAAATTTAATGAATTTTAATATCGCTCAGGTTAAATTTAGTATAAACAAGCGTTGAGATTTGAAAAATATTACCAAGAAAATATATATGATGTAAGATAAAGGATATAATGGGAATTACCAAATTTTCTTCTTTTATATGTATGGTGGCCGGCAGCTTGTAGAAAAAGAGAGAGAGACAATGAAATTTCTTCATTTCTTTTAGCTTGATTTTAGGAAAACTTGAGGCAAAACAAGAATTTGAGACAAAACTTGTGAGATTTCATGGGTTTAACACCTAAACACTTGACTCAAGAGAGGTTAGCTATGGAAAGTAAGATTTCTAGTGGGAGAAACAAGGAAAGTGAAGAAAGAAAACGAAAGCTTAAAGAATTTTCATTTGGTTAGTATCTGGAATTTGTATTATTATCCGGTACGGAGTTTTACACTTGATTTATCAAGTTTGATGGAAATTTAAATGAATTTTGATCAAACTTCTAAATTGGTGAATTGGGGTTCTTAATTCGGAAATTTGAGGTTATGTTAAATTAGTTGTCATGAATGTTAATACACGTAAAAAAAGGTTAGAATGGATGTAAGAATTGATGTTATAAAGAAGAAAACATGGAGAAAAAGTGGGGAGAGTGGTCGATCAAGTGTGGTGGAAAAACAAATTTATGATGTTGATGATATATGTGTGAAAATTGTATGAACTTAGTGTTATATTAGAGATTATTTGAAAGGAATTAGATTATGTTATCAAATTTGATTAGCATATTAAAATCTTTGGAATTATAGATATGGAATGAATAGGTAGTGAGATGCATAAATTAGTGTGCTTTGCTTAAATAGCTTAAACTATGATAGAATTAAAAAAAAATTGGAAAAGAAAGGAAAGGAGAGAGGGACTTTTTGGTCAAATAAATATATGGATTGGGAAGTAGAATTGATAATGATGTGATATTGAATTTGATTTATTTGAGAGTGAATATAATAAGAAAAGAATAAATTGATTAATTATAATGTGAAATGTGCTTAGGAATTTAGTAGTGAAAATGAAGAATACGATTGTAAAAGCGAGTTAGAATGTAGTGTAAAATCAATTAATAATGATATGATATGAGATAAAAGAAAATATTGATAATGGTATCTTCTTTGGATTCAAAAGAGGCACTAGAAATGACATCTTCCACAGCATGAGAAATGCATATAATTGTTGAATGAAAGTCAATGTTTGTTGCTTTTATTGATGAATGAGAACCATTGTTATGCTGACCAATATTTGTAGCTCCCATCGTTAAATGAAAGTCATTGTTAGGTTATTTTCATTGTTGAATGAAAGTCAGTGTTTATTGCTTCCATTGTTGAATGGAAACCAATGTTATATTCCTTTTATTTTTAGAAAAAATCCATTATTTGTAGCTTCCATCAATGAGCGAAAACCAATGTTTTATTGCTTTTATGATTGAATGAAAGTCAATAATATATCATTTTTATTGTTAGATGAAAACCAATGAGATGAGATGTTTGTGAATAGTAAATATGGAAGTCGAAGTGATAATGAAGTTATAACTGTCAAGAAATGGAAATTATGGATAAAAAGTGAAAATTGTGTTATATCTATATAAGTAAAGGATAATTAACTGTATTGAGAATTATTAAAAATGTTTAAAATGCTAATATGAACTTATGAACTTATGTACTTAATTATTTATTATTTTATTGTTAACTATACAAGACCATCGTACACTGCGAGGTAGGGTTAGTATAAATATTAGGGGTAGTTTAGTTATATTATGTATATTTTGTATTCATACACTTCTTATGTATAATTAGTATAACCCTTCATTTTGTTCTGAAATATATCATTTTTTAAACTCTTTAGATGTAGTACTATACATGTAATTTTTTTGTTACATATTTCATATTCTTATCCTTTTACCTATAAGCTTTATTATTTATATGTCATGGAAAAATAATTTTATGTAAATCTTGAGTTGTGTTGATGTGGGGTAAGGTCCAGGATGATTGGACCATGGTTATGGTAGTTGTATTATGACTTGAAGATAACAATAACTTGAAAAAATCCAAGTACAAGGAAAACTTTACTAAAATTTTGGTAAAATCTTTAATAGGTAAATCCTTAACAAATTAAGATTAGCATAACCACGTATATGGTCAAATTATGTATACATGTATAAAAAAATGACCATGATTTATATGTATTTGTACAATGTATAGACATATCCATGTGTTAAATGGATGGATGTTATAAATTGGTATCAAAGCATTTGATTAAGATCCAATGGGATTGTTGTTAAGAAAGAATGAATTTATGTTAATGCGCACGAAATAAGCATTTCAGGAAGATACGTACCCGATGAGGGATAAGGACTGCCCCAACTCCTATATAGAGACAAGAGAGTTCTATAGAAGGAGTTGGAGACAATATGGATGGCCTTGTAGGAGATAGAACATCACATTCACTAGAGATAAAGTCTCAGTCTGTTTAGAGGGAACCTTTTGTATGTAGAGGTGTTTCCCTATCATATACAACAGGGATACCACACCTAGAGACATTGCAGAGGCTAGAGCATTTCGGTATAGTTTCATATCTGGATCCTGCTTATCTACAATAGATAGTTAAAGCTGTTGTATCGGAGATGCGAGGGACTATAAGTACAACTAGTAAAGAGAGTATTCATACCTTACTCTATTAGGTTAAGTGTATAAGAGATATTGGTTATGTGCCATTTACACGAGGCAAGGATGTAAAGATTGCAGGGCAGTGGCTTCATAATGTATAAGAGTCACTTGTACATATTCCAATGCCTAAAGAGATTAAGGTAAACTATGTAGCACAATTATTTTCAGATAATGCCCAGACCTGGTGGACTACTGTTAGGACTCGGAAGACAGGAGACGAGCTGAGTAAGGCTGATTTTTAGAGAGAGCTTGAGATTAGATACTACTTCCAACAACATCAAAGGAGTAAGGAGCAAGAGTTCTTAGGATTGAAACAAGGAAACTTGGCAATAGAACAATATGAGAGATAATTTCTGGATCTTTCTGTCTCTACTTCTACTTTGATTCTAACTAAACAACAAAAGATGGTGTCATAACTTGATTTTGACTCTTTTTTTTTATTTTTTTCAAAAAAATTCAAAAATAAAAAAAACAAAATATCCAAAACATATAGTTTTGATATATTTGAATCGTTTTTAGTATTTTCAACGTCTTTTTAAAATAATTAAAAATTAACTTTAGACGCGTTTAATTTTTAACGCACTCATTTCAAATTCTTTGATTTATTTTTCTCATCAAGTCAACATTGATATTGTTTAAAAAAATCAAAAACAAAAAATATATGGACAAAGAGACTAAAAATAAAAAAACAAATGAAGGATCAAAGTGATTTTAGGTTGCTTGGACACCAAATTTGCTTGAAAAACAAATAAATAGAAAGAAAAACACAAATTATTTCTTTTATAAATAACAAGGGAATAACACACAAAAAAAAATTAGTTAGATAAAAAAAAATTAAAAAACCTGTGACCCATGTTACCAGTACAGTCCTTTTTTATTTCAAAAAGAAATAACAACCTGACTCTTCTTCTCTCCCATTCCTTGGCTACCTTTGTAAAAAAAATACATCAACCACCCATCTTCAACCTCTAACCGTTGCCAACAACCTTTTACCGTGAACCACCCAACCACTAGGACAGCAGCTCCTCCAACTACAAACCCAGCCCCTGTCCTCCTTTTCCAGTCACAAAAAAACTAAACCGAAACCTCGCAGCCACAGGTGGAGGCATGTAAGGGTTTGGGTGCGTTCTAGTTCAAGTCAAGATTTTATCAGTATTTTTTTACTAGTTTTATGTAAACAAAATTTGTAATTCTCGATTGAGATATCAAAAAATTCTGAAAATTTGCTTAGAGCTTTAACTTGGGTTAAAATTTCAGAATTTTTAGAGAAATTCAGAAATTTGATAAAAAAAATCGCAATTTGACCAGTTTTACGTTATTGGATGTAATTTTCAATCCGACCATCAGATTGAGCCAAAATTTTATGAAGGATCTTAAAATATATTGAATAAAATACAAGCAAAATGACTCATTAAGGGTAGTGCTAACAGAAAAAAAGACCATAAAATATAAGTAAAATGACTCATTAAGGGTAAAATGATTATTTGCCATTAAAAAATAAAACAAATCAGTTTTTCCTTCCTTTTATATGTTGCCAACTGGGCAGAAGCGGAATAGAAAAAGAAAGAAAAGAAAAGGCGAGAGAGAAAGAGAGAAAAGTAAGGGAAAAACATAAAAAAAAAAATCCAAGAAAAAAAAAAGAAAAGTGAGAGAATAATCTTGTAAACTTACAAAGTCCAACTTATAAAATACTAATATAAGGAAGAATCAAATGAAGGAAGAAGAAATTGAGAGAGGAAAAAAATTTAATTACTTTGTTTTTAGTTGATATAAGATTGTTATTTTATCCTAGTTAAGGGGTTGTTACAATATCAATTCAGATTCGATTATAAATGAATTATATTATATTACACAAAACATCGAAAGATGTAACTTCAATAGTCAGTTTATTTTTACTTTCATTTTAATTTTATGTACTTTTAAATTTATTTTTTAATATTTTAAGTATATATTTGAATTAAAATTTTATTGTTAATTTTAAAAATTCATGGACATGAGTTAATAATTTATCTTAAAAAAAAAATTATATATTTATTTAATAGAAAAATTTATGTCTCCGCCCTTCCTCGGAGCTATCGTCCTCTCCTCTCGATCAAAGATGAAGAGAGGAAGTAACCTTTTGCCCTTCATCTCAAACAAATAACCCAGCTTTTCTCTTATAGTTTCCGATCCATAAAACCCAGCTATCACAACCCGCACACCTATCTCCCAACTAACAGATACCTGGCTGGAACCACAACCTCTCATCTCCCTCATCCCCGTAACCCACAACTGTGCTCAACACCCTAGAGCCATGCACAGACCCCTCATCTCTATTTTTCTTTACGCTAGAATCTTCTCTCCCATTTACCCGAGCCAGTCCCTGACAGCAAGCTTCATAGTGAGCTCCTCCGTTTTCCAAGGCCAACGCCTATCATCTTTTCAGTCGTGAGTAGCAGTGGTTGTGTTCCTCGACCACTCCAACAGCTCCAACCGTGAGCAGCTTCAGATCAATAGAGAAGGACCTTCCAATAGCAGTCATGTCAGCTCGTCTTTCCAGCGGTGTTACCTTCTCTGCACCTCCAGCATAATCATGCCATTGCTAAGAGGAGAATTAGCTTCAGTCCCACAGAGGTTCCCATCACTAGCATGAGGTCAGTTTTAGTCCAACGGAAATTTCCATCGCTAGCAGAGGTTGTATCTCTTAAGTCCTCTCCAGCAGCTCAATCACAGCAGCAACAGAGCTTTAGCTTCAGCCTTCAACCGGAAGCAGGATGGAAGCAACAACACCAACAGTATTCATACTGAGCAGCAGCCACACCTTTCTTTATGCTTAGTCTAAGACTGTTGGATACGGCTTTCGAACAAATTTATAGCACTAGTACTATTATAACAAAATATAGGAATATGGTCTAACTTGAGTCCAAAATCCATTAGGGTTTGCTTCATCTAAAGTATATAGGCACGACATGATACAACAATAATATATTCAACTTTCACAATGGAAGTTGCCATCGAATTTTGATTTTTGCTAGACGATGAGACTAATGCATGTCTTAATAATTGACGAGTCTCACTAGTTATTTTTCTATTTAATATCCAATCGGGAAAGTCAAAGTTCAAATAACTAGTCAAATTAAGATTGTTCATCTAAAGGTAGCAAAGAATCAATTCGGTCATGCCTTTTAGGTATCTAAAAATATATTTAGCAGCACGAAGGTGAGATTCCTTTGGATTAACTTGAAATCTAGCACATAAATAATTACTAAAAATAATATATGTTATATTAGTCATTAAATAAAGTAAATTATTAATCATACCTTGACATTTCTTGATATCCATCTTTTTTTTTTTTTATTCATCTTTGTCAAGTTTGAAGGTCGTGCTCATTCTACTTGGACTTGAATAGTAGGATTCCAAATCAAACCTTTTGATTAACTTCTTGATATATTCAACTTGAATGATGAGTATTTCATAATCCTCTTGTTTGATTTAAAGTTTGGGAAAGAAAACTAACTCTCTTATCATGCTTATCTCAAGTTCTTTATGCATACAAAGTTTAAATTCCTAGTAAAAATATTTGTTAGCAGCACCAAATAAAATATCATTAATTTAAATTTGAATGATAATTAAATCATGATTTTGTATTTTACAAATAATATTGAATTAATTTTATCCATGTTAAAACCTTTTGAAATCAAGAATTTTCTTAGTCTCTCATACCAAGCTTTAGGTTCTTACTTAAGACCATACAAAGTCTTTTTAAGCTTAAAATATAGTTTAGAAAATTATGGCTTTTAAAACCAAGAGATTGTTTAATGTAAACTTCTTCTAAGATATAATCATTTAAGAAAACACTTTTCATTTGAAAATGTATGAAATTATTAAAGCATGAAAATACAAGAAACATACAAATGGATCTCATTCTTACTACGAGAGCATAAGTTTCATCATAGTTGATTCTTCCTCTTGGTTGTATCTTTGAGAAACCAAATGAGTCTTATTTTAAATGACTTCTCTAGATTCATTAAGTTTATTGCGAAATACCCATTTGATTCCAATAATAGAGTGACCTTTGGTCCTAGAAACTAATTTCCTTACTTGATTTCTTTTGAATTGATCAGCTCTTCTTACATGGAGAGTATCCAATACTCATCGTGCCAACTATATCACAATTTTTAGGTTCAAGTTTAGATATGAAAGAAACATTATCAACTTGATTAATCATGGAAGATCGTGTCTTAAGTCCACTGATTGGTCACCAATTATTGAATCTTGAGAGAGTCTTCTTATTTTTTAATTATTTTTGAAAGACTTTGTAAAGCTTGCTCTTTATCATGTTGATCATTTTATTGAGGAGTCATTTAATGTTCTTCCCTTTAATCATTCTTTTTAGAGGTGTCTTCTTGTGCTTCATTTAAGTTTAACCTATAAAAATAAAATCTACACCAATCTTTTTTTTTTCTTTTTAAAGATCAAATAGGTTAGACTTATCAAACACAACATGTATAGATTCTTCGAGTACTAGAGTTTAACGATTATTACTTTCTAAGATTTACTAGTAAAGGAATAACCAAGAAATATACCTTCATCAGATTTGACATCAAACTTTTTCAAATTATCTTTGTTATTTAAAATAAAGCATTTTAGCCTAAATATTGGGTTTTCTTTTGAACAAAGCTTATATGAAGTTTTATGTAAAATAAATAGAAGGAAAAATCAGTAGGAAATATAACACAAAGTGCTTTTCATTCTGCCTAAAAATATTGAGGCAAAGTATACTCTTTTAGCAATATTGTTCTTTCCATTTTTTAAAGAGAATAATTTTTTTCTCTCAACAATTCTATTTTGTTGTGGAGTTCTAGGAGTAGAAAACTCATGTTTAAAATTTTTTTCAACACAAAATTCTCAAATGCAAGATTGTTAAATTCTCTATCATGATCACTTCTAATTTTAAAAATCAAACAATCTTTTTTATTTAGAATTTTTTTTTAAAATTTTGAGAAAGCTCAAATTGACTTACCCTCATGAGAAAAAAAAAAACCATTTAAATTCAGTATAATCATCAATAATAACAAATGCAAGATTTTTACTGTCAGGCTAGAAACATGCATAGGACCGAATAAGTCCAAATGGAGGAGCTAAGTGCATGATTTGTGAAAACTTGATTCTTGGCCTTGAAAGAGCTGATTACTTGCTTCTTACATTGATAAGTGTCAAATATCACTTCCTTTTTTTATTCAAGATGTGGAAGCCCTTTCGCTAGATCTTTCTTTGACAATTTATAAATTAATTCCATGTTAGCTTGCCAAAGTCTTCAATGTCAAATGCAAGATGAGTCTACTAATGCACTAAAGCGCTTGACATTATCATTATCAATTTTATTTATATCAATCACATAAATGTTTCCAAATTTTTGTTCTTTATAGATAATTTTATTACCTATAACACAAACAACCAAGCGATGTAAAGATTCATATATAATTTTATTAGCTCCTGGCCTGGCGGTGGGAGGGGCTTGTCTCCTTCCGCTGCTCCTGGGTTCGAGCTTTTATATATACGCCTGTCACCCCCGCGGTGTTTTACATGCCCATTAGGTTTGCAGGGTGTTCAGTGGGCCGTGGGATTAGTCGTGGTGCGCGCAAGCTGATTCAGACACTCACATAAAAAAAAAAAAAAGAAGATTCATATATAACTTTATTAGCTCTAATCATACAATTTGTTTTGACTAATAGTATGCAAGTTCAATAGTAAAGGAATTACCAACATTAATTATCTATATATTTTATCTTTTTTTTTTTATCGTCTCTAGATATCACATGTCTAATATTCTTTAAGGATTGTGTGTGTTGCCTTCTAAAACGTATATTTGTCTAAACTCATCATTTAAGGTCTTTGTGTGTTGCTTGTCTTTTCAATCCATGTATGCTTGATTTTTAAAAAAAAATACTCTGAACTCCATTTTATTTTCTTGTTTTTTTATTTTTGAATAAAATTCTTTTACTAATAGATTTTTTACTAATGTATTTGTAATTATAATTAGTTTTTATTCAATATTTGCCTGGTAA
>Ga0325411_1002614_pt1 | contig 20411 bp, 12 predicted proteins | sample PopdelMetagenome_13_FD_206181 | JGI IMG/M metagenome (GOLD analysis project Ga0325411, IMG submission 206181) | Populus deltoides microbial communities from Bellville, Georgia, United States - Xylem-PdIQD-R4 | ecosystem: Host-associated > Plants > Phyllosphere > Stem > Wood/Secondary xylem...
AGGAGGAGAAAGATGTGTAAATAGTGGAATCTCATGAGGTTTTGCTAGCTTGAATGGTAGAATATTTCAGATTTTGTTATGTGTTTTCTCCTCAACAATCGACTAGTGGAATTGTGTTTTGGTTGCTCCTTTCGTCTCTCTATGTTTACCTGTGTGTATGCATATTATGCAACTCAAACGTATAATTTGTCGCGATTGCAAAGCAGTGCTAGCGTATGTAGTGTTTTACTACTCATATATGTTCTACAGAATTTAATTATGGATCAAGAATATTTTGAACTTCCTGGGCCGTAATCAGCCCTAAACAGGGAAGATTTTAGGATTTTCATTAATCCTCTTAAAAACGAAAAGAAAAACACATGAGACACCTTCCTTCTAGCAATTTAATAATTTTGTATCTTAAATAATAATATAAATTATATTACAAAATCTCATCTAATATTTTAAATTATTGAATTAAAATAATTAATCTTTACATAATATTAAAACTTTAATGGCCATCCAATTACGATTTCGAATCTCACCATTCTTATTCATTTGATAAAAATTAAACATAAAATAATATAAATCGGTATAAATTTCAAGTCCAAATAACTTTTATTTAAAAAAATATGTTAAAAAATAATATAAATTATATTATAAAATCTTATTTAACAATTTAAATTATTATTAAAATAATTTTTTACCTAGTTTTTTTTGTCCATTAGACTTAAATGGACGAACATTAAAAAAAAAAAAAAGAAGTTAGGAATAGACTGTTCATTGGGGATCTCGAGAGGAACCGCGTCAGCCTCTTCCATTTGAACTGGGGCACTCCAGAACGGCATTGAATGCCACAACCTGGACAAAACAATTCACCTTGCAACAATTCTGTTCATCAGGCAGTAATTATTAACTCTTACAGAACAACATTCATTATTCCTGCTTTGACATTAAAGAACTGTTCAATCCTGGCTTGATCTGGTTCTAAGTTCTAACATCTCCACATGAATTACCTTGGTGTGCGCGTGTGTGTTGTAGAGCTGTTTTGACATTAAAGAAGTACTTTTCTCACATCATGGCATAAGCTTCCAACCCTCTTGGTTCACTAATAGTTCAGCAAATTGTTCTCTCACAACCGACATTGGTCACACTAAAAAAACATATATTATCATTCTTAAAATATTCTATTTAAAAAAATATTTTATGCTATCATAGTTTGTTTATAATATTTCTAACTCTGATGTTAATAAATTTCAGGAATATTTAATATTTCTGACTTTGACATCATTAAATATTAGAAGTGATATTTCCGACTATAATATTAATAAATACTAGAATTGATATTTCTGACTCTAGCGTCAGTAAATATTATGATTAATATTAATAACTCTAGTGTTAATAAATATCAAAAATCAATATTCATTGTCAATTCACTTATATCAAACAATCTTGAATTGAGTTTTGCCAAAAAAATATCACAAACAAACATTGTAACCCCACAGGAAAAGGCTTGCTTTGGCTCTTTTATATATATATATATTAATGAAAGGCCTAATAAATCATTTTATTTGAGTCAAATTTTTAATGGGTTTGATAACATACAAATAAAAACATAATTTTTTTTTATTTCAATGCCAAAAACACAAGTATATATTTTTATGTTAAAACACACAAAATGATTTATTTTTACAGTACATAATATTTAACCAAAAAAATTAAATTATGCAAAAGACACATTTTTTTAGTGTTCTTTCTCTTCGCCATAATGCAAAGTTTTTAATGGTTAAAAGTTTTTGGTTTTTTTATTCATTTTAACACTTGCTAAAAATAAAAGCATGTATCACACACACCACATCCTTTTCACCAGTCACTCACACATATTTACAATTATCCCTATTTAATTTGTATAATAACAAAGACAAAATCATCCAAATTCATATTACACCAGCTTTTGAAAAGCATCTGAATCATGGTTGTTAAATTCGCAAATTGACTCATAAAAAATCATATACAAATATAACGTGTGAAATCGAGTATAAAACTCAAAAACCAACAAATTCGATCAAACTCGGTTAAAATCGGTCAAACTCGGTAAACTCGGATCGAGTTTACCAAGTTTAAAAAAATTAACAAAAATTATTAACTCTTTATCTCACATTCTCTGATTCTCAAATCTCAACCCTAGCAATAGCAGACTAACACCAGTAACACTTGAGATTGCATCTTCATCTGCAAAGTCTCTGAGTGCAACCCCCTCACCTTCTCGTCCAGCTGGCTTTAGGCGCGCTGCACCACTATTGGAACCTGCACCCAGGGCAACCCCGCAACTTTGTGCTAATGGAACTGTTTCTCATACGCAATCCCAACAGATTGAAGATCCTACAAACGGGGAATTAAAAGAGTTTGATGAGATGCGTAAAAAACTTCAGATGATTAGGGTGAAATTTTTGCTGCTTGCACATAGACTTGGGCAAACTCCCCATAATGTTGTTGTTGCACAGGTTTTATATAGACTGGGATTAGCTGAGCAACTAAGAGGTAGAAATGGTGGTCGGGTTGCTGGTTTTGATCGTGCCTTGCCATGGCAGAGCATCTTGAGGCTGCCGGGCAGGAACCCCTTGATTTCTCTTGTACTATTATGGTTCTTGGAAAGACAGGTGCTGGTAAAAGTGCCAGTACCAACTCTATATTAGATGAAGTGAAATTTGGCATCGATGCTTTTTAAATGGCCAGGTTTTTTTACAGGATTGATTTGAGTTTGTTTTTGAATTGCTTCCAGTAAATTATTTATTTTAAATTTATTAATTATTAGTTAATAAAAAATTATTTAAATTATATGTAAATTTATATTTGAATTATGTTTAAACTATGGATTTTTATTTAAACTGTTCATGAATTTTTTTTTTTATAATTTTACAATTCGAATCTATTTAATATTCTCTGTACCGTGTTCAAAATAACTACTAAGATATAATGAGACTATTGAAACAGTACTGGCGCATGGAGATCAGACGCTGTCGTGGCTGGTGGGCCATGAACCGACGCTCTGGCGGCTAGAGAAGATGATGGTTGGCTGGATCGGACTGCTCTTCTTCTCTTTGTCACTCCTATACCAGTGATGGGTGTTACATGTTACATGCAAATAAAAGAAAACATCCAAACACAATCAGTTTAATTAATTTCCCCTCTTTAGATTTGATTCTCTCCACCACGGCTGGGCCGATTTTGTTTCTTCCTTTTTAGCTGTAGTCGGGTCTATTGATGTTGGGACTGTTAACGGTGGAGGAACAATGGGTGGAGACTGTTATGGACCAATTTAAGTTGTCGATTCCAATCACTAGTGGTGATTGTGGAGGTGAAGGAGTGAATGACATGGGCATTAAAGAAAGGATATCTGGTTAATATCGTGATCATTAGCAGCATCATTACGTCTTTGGTTAATATTTTCTAAGATACGAACTTTACATTTCCAGTGAAGATTCAAAATATAGGTTATGGAGAATAATTATTACAATTAAACAAGAAATTGAGACAAACGATATAATATAGCAAATAACAAAGAAACAACATGCATCGGCCTCCTGGACTACTGGGGTGATTATTCAATACAAATCACCAATACACAATATAAGAGGAATAACAAGGAAAGAATGGTAATGAAGCCCATCCTCAAATCTTGGGTGCAAGACCAGCCTTAAGAGCTTGAATGGTGGCAACATCAGTCTTGAAGGCCAAGGCCAAGATGTTATTGTCAATGCTTGTGGCAAAAAGGGTGGTAGGAAGTGATACGGTCCCTGCACTAGCACTTCCAAAAGCAGAAAACGTCAGAGCTGTATTCTGAGCATCCACGTTGTATTAGAAGTGGACGAGCCCCTTTGGGAATATGAACATGTCTCCAGCTTGTAGAGTCTGCGTGAAGAGCTTGTTGGTTATGTCAACGAACCCTACTTGAAGAGAACCAACAGCAAGGAAAATGAGCTCAGCTGAATAAGGGTGAACGTGAGGTGGATTAGAAGTGCCATCTAGAAATTGAAGAACTGCATACGAGACACTCTGACCTATAAGAGCAGGGAACTTTCTTGTGCTTACTTTCGAGACCTTGAGAGCTGAAGGTGGCTGTGCACCCACAAGGGCACGCATGCCAGTGAACGTGAAGAATGATCCACCAAATATGGTTACGTTTGGTGGGATTAAGAAGTCTGAAACAATGTCTGGGTTTCCCTCCATTGCTATTTGGACAACGGCAAATAGGATAACTAGCAATGAGAAAAAAACAAGGGTGGATGAAGCTGAGGCCATGATGAAGAGAGCAGAGCTTGTTAAGAAAGAATCAATAAAATCTCATGTTTACGTAATGTATTAGGAAACATATGCTGTCAAAGATATATATTCCTATTGTAACTCTTATTCCAGAATTAGCTTAGCACAACATAGAAAAATAATCTTGTATATAATATAGCTGAGACAGACTCAATCAATAAGTAACAGGGTTGGCAATTCCTTTTTTTTCTCTGAAATTCACATGGTATCAGAGCTCGGTTTACCCTAGCTCTCCTTCTCCTTCTCTTTCTCTTTCTCTACCTCTGCCTCAAACTCCTGCTTCAATATTTTTTGCCGATTGTTCAGTACCATGGAACGTGAGCAATTTTCTAAAGAAGGCAGGAATAATGCCTTTGATCCTTTTTTTCTCTACCATTCCGATCATCCGGGATTGGTACTTGTTTCCAAACCTCTCAATGGTGATAACTACTCTACTTGGTACAGATCTATAACAATCTCTTTAAATGCTAAAAATAAATTGGGATTTATAGATGGGACAATATAAATACCATCAGCCACCAACCAACCGGACGATCATGCTTTATGGAAAAGATGCAATGACATGATTTTATCATGGATTCTCAACTCAATTACACCAGAACTTGCCGACAGTGTTATATATTCGACTACAGCACAAGAAGTTTGGGAGGATCTTCGAGATCGTTTTTCTCAAAGTAACGTTCCTCGTATTTTTCAGATTGAGAGAGACATAGCTTGTGTTTCTCAAGCTCAGATGACAGTTGCGGCATATTATACAAAGCTGAAAGGATTGTGGGATGAATTGGGATCTTATAACGGAACTGTTTGCTCTTGTGGAGCAGATCATAAGCGACGACAATTGATGCAATTTCTCATGGGATTAAATGAATCTTACAAGGCAATTCGGGGGCAGATTCTACTATTGAATCCTTTACCTGATGTTCGTCAGGCTTATGCTTCCATTGTTCAAGAAGAAAAGCAACGCAGCTTAGGTGATACACATGATACAACAGAAACCGCAGCCATGGTGGTTCAACGAAATACACCCACAACTTTGGCTTTTCGATCAGGTCAAGGGGTTTCCTCCCGCTCCAATTCTTTTAATCGTAAGCCACTGCATTGCACATACTGTGACAGTGATCATCATGTGCGAGATACATGTTGGAAATTACATGGATATCCACCAGGTCACCCAAAGCACAAAGCCAGCAAATTTAACAAGTCTAAAAGTCGTCAACATTACAACAAACCTGCACAACCTTCAGTTAATTACATCAAGGAAGGTCCCACGATGGAAGAGAAGCATTTAGTGATGAATGGACTCTCTGATTTACAGTTCCAGCAAATATTATCTATCATGAACAATACCAGAAATGCTCAAACCACAGTTCCTCAAGCCAATGTTGCGGTCACCACTCCATGTTTGTTACAAACACCAGTTATTATGCCAAGTCGATTGATTCTCGACAGTGGTGCCACTGACCATATCACTTCTTCTCCGAATCTGCTTGTCGATAGTTGGCAGAACACTATTTTGCCACCAGTTATTATATCGAGTGGAGAACAGGCTCCAATTACGTCTATTGGGACTTTACATTTGAATTCTGTTATTTCTTTAAAAAAAAAATGTGCTTGATGTGTCATCTTTTAAGGTGGATTTGATGTCTATAAGTCGAATTACAAGAGGACTTAATTGTTCAGCAACCTTTTTTCCTTATTGGTGTGTTTTACAGGACTTGGCGACGAAGACGACGATTGGTTTGGGTAAACAACGAGGCAGACTTTATTACTTGGTTGCATTAGCATCAACACCACCAACACCAAAATACCAACCCTCCGCATCTGTTGCCATTGCTACCCAATCATCCCGTTCTCATGTCATCTCCTCCACTAATTTGTGGCATCGCCGATTAGGGCATTTATCTTCCTCTAGATTACATTTTATGGCAAAAACTTTACTCAATTTTCCTTTTAAATTCCAAGGCTCTTGAGATATTTGTGCACTTTCAAAACAATGTCGTCTTCCTTTTTCTGCTAGTTCAATTTCCTCTATTCGACCATTTGAATTAATTCATTGCGAAATTTGAAGACCTTATAAAATTCCTTCTCTTTCTGGTGCTAAATATTTTTTTGACAATTATAGATGATTACTCTCGATTTACATGGGTATTTTTTATGCATCACAAACATTAAACACAAAATTTACTCATTAATTTCTTTTCCTTCATGAAAACTCAATTTAATGCATCCATCGTAAATATTCGCGTCGATAATGGGGGGAATTTTTTTCTATGCAGAATTTTTTCCGCCAACATGGCATAACTTATCAACACTCTTGCGTTTATACGCCTCAACAAAATGGGGTCATCGAGCGTAAACATTGTCATATCCTTGAGTCTGCACGTGCTCTTCGTTTTCAAGCTCACCTCCCCTTGCATTTTTAGGCAGAATGCGTCCTAACTGCTGTCCATTTAATCAATCGTTTGCCCACACCACTTCTTTCTCATAAAACCCCTTTTGAAAAACTTTACAACATGGTTCCAAATTACTCCCATCTCAAAGTTTTCGGTTGCCTTGCATATGCTACTGAAGTGCACGCTACACATAAATTTGCTCCTCGAGCTGCACATTGTGTTTTTCTCGGGTACCCAGTCAGCCAAAAAGCTTATAAACTCTACAACCTTACCACCCATAAATTTCTCACCAGCCATGACATTGTCTTTCATGAACACATTTTTCCCTATCAATTACCCTCTACCATTCCTGCACCTCTCATACCATCAACTAAATCCACAGCTACCACACCAGTCATTCCCCTTTCCATCTCCGATCTTCCTTCAGCAGACTTTCCAGTCCCCTCTTTAGCGTCTTCCACTCCAGTCCCTTCGTCATCTCCCTCCAATGAGCCCCTGTCACCACCTATCCTTCTTATGTAGCCTCTGCGTCGTTCCCATCGGTATCACAGCCCTCCTCGTGCTCTGCGTGATTATATTTGCAACCAAGTAACGTCTTTCAAACCATCGCTGCCTTCATCGTCCAGTCCCACCACAGGTACAAGGTATCTTCTTTGTAATTTCCTTTCTTATCACCGCTACTCACCACAGCACAGGTCCTTTGTTGCCACCATTAGTCAGGACATTGAGCCTCGCTTATACACTGAAGCTGCCTCCCTTCCACAATGGCATAATGCCATGCAATCTGAGCTCGCAGCATTGGAAGCTAACCAGACTTGGTCCCTCACATCTCTCCCTCCTGGCAAGACTGCCATTGGATGTCACTGGATATACAAAATCAAACGTCATTCAGATGGCACCATTGAGCGTCATAAAGTTCAGTTAGTGGCCAAGGGTTACACACAGCTGGAAGGTATTGATTCCCATGACACATTCTCTCCTACTGCCAAAATGATTACCGTTCGCTGTTTATTGGCTTTAGCAGCAGCACAGAATTGGTCCCTCCATCAGCTAGATGTACACAATGCTTTCCTTCATGGTGATCTTCATGAAGAAATTTATATGTGTCCACCTCCTGGTCTTCAGCGACAGGGGGAGAACTTGGTATGTCGCCTCAACAAGTCGTTGTATGAATTAAAGCAAGCGTCTCGCTAATGGTTTGCCAAATTCTCTGCAGCTATTCAAGTTGCCGGGTATGTTCAATTTAAAGCAGATTAATCATTGTTCACATGTCGTAATGGTAAATCTTTTACCGCATTATTGATATATGTTGATGACATTCTCATCACAGGTAATGACCTTAAGGCTATATCCACTCTCAAGAACTTTTTGCACAGTCGTTTTCGCATTAAGGATTTGGGTAATTTGAAGTATTTTCTGGGCATTGAGGTCCCTCCATCAAAAAAAGGTATTTCTATCTCAACAGAAATACGCTTTGGAAATTCTAAAGGATAGTGGGGTTTTGGGTGCTAAACCCGTGAATTTTCCTATGGAATAAAACACAAAACTCTCTGATGCAGGTGACTTGCTTAAAGATCCATCTCAGTATAGAAGACTTGTGGGGCGCCTAATCTACTTGACTATTACACGACTGGATATCATGTATTCTGTACATGTGCTAAGTCGGTTTATGCATGCCCCACGCAAACCGCACATAGAGGTTGTCTTGCGTGTGTTGCATTACCTGAAAGGTGCTCCAGGTCAGGGTTTGTTTTTCTCTTCTCAAAATGGTATGTCTCTGCGAGCTTTTTGTAATTCAGATTAGGCTGGTTGCCCAATGACTCGGAGATCAACTACAGGTTATTGTGTTTTTTTGGGTTCTTCGCTTGTTTCTTGGCGGATGAAAAGACAGAAAACAGTGTCACTCTCCTCAGTAAAAGCCGAATATAGAGCTATGACAAGTACATGATGTGAGTTATCTTGGTTACGATCATTGTTGAAAGACCTACAGATATTGCACCCAAAACCAGCATTACTACACTGCGATAACAAAGCAGCTTTACACATAGTAACTAATCCAATTTTCTAAGAGAGAACCAGACATATAGAAATGGATTGTCACTTCATTCGGGACAAAATACAGGATGGTTCGATCACGACTGAATTTGTTAATTTAGCAGAACAGTTTGCTGATATCTTCACTAAACCATTGGGAAAAGAGAGCTTCTCCACCATGATTCGCAAGTTGGGAGTTCTTGACATCCATTCTCCAACTTGAAGGGGAGTGTTGAGAAAGAATCAATAAAATCTCATGTTTACGTAATGTATTAGGAAACATATGATGTCAAAGATATGTATTCCTATTGTAACTTTTATTCCAGAATTAGCTTAGCACAATATAGGAAAATAATCTTATATATAATGTAGCTGAGATAGACTCAATCAATAAGCAACAGGGTTAGCAATTCCTTTTTTTCTCTGAAATTCACACTTCTACAGTCTGATATGGTGTTCTTGGATGATGTTCTTGGTTTTGAAAGATTTATTATATATATATATATATATGTTCTTGGGAGGACACTAGTTGGATAAAAACAACTCAATTGATGAGCATTACAATGCCATTGTTATTGTAGTCAATGCTTTGATTTTCTTTATTCATTGCAGTTTGATATGCTAGTTAAATGTCAAGAAAAAAAATTATATAAAAAAAAAAAGATTTTCCATTTTCCCACTCTATCGTATTACTTGTTTAGATGCCGGCACACATTGTTGCTGCAGCCTGCAGGGAATCAACAAAAAGAAAAAAGAAAGGAAGGCCTACGCTGGGCCAACCACTTGGACAGGCAATCCAGTGTTTTAGAGTGGCCTTAGCTGTACGAGGCCTGCTCCTTCACCTTCCTTGGGTTTCTCCACTTGCAGGAAAAATCACAAGCTACCCAAGGCAAATTGGCAATGATTACACACACACACACACACACATATATGACAATTATATTAAAAAAATATTCTTTTTATATGTATTCGATAAAAACAAGATCAATTAATTTTGCAGGAAACAACACAAAATTCTCTTGAACATTTTGGGTCAACAGTACAGCTTATAGATGCTATATCTGCCTAGCCCATGAAGCAAAACACACAGTCCACCTCCTATTTTCAATTGGGTTTTCTTGATAGTTACAAGCACTACTTTTAGATCCACTTTTTCATGGATTACATCTTGACTTTTGGATCTTGTCATGATTTATTTCTCTATACACAGAAGTGATTTTAATTTTCAAAGAACGATGGGATGCGAATCCAATCGCTAGACACAGATATGTCCAACGATATGAATGCCTCATGAGCTCTTCAAAACGTTATTATTGCCCACCATTGACTTTAAACAGACGGCAAAGACACCCTATCCCATCCTGCAGCAAAGCTTGGATCTTGTCAGCAGTGCCGGCTGCTTGCCTTGAGGTTTCTCCACCGTTCAGTTTTGCATTTCAAATAGATTAGATAAAATTTGAAATTAATTTTGTTTTATATTTTTTAATTGTTTTGATATGGTATATTAAAAATAATTTTAAAAAATAAAAAATATATATTATTTTAATATATTTTTAAATAAATATTCAACGGGTATCGAAGGTGGGCTGCTGCCGTTCCCATTGAGCCTGCCTTGTTTCACATTTTGCTTTGTAGATGGCTTACAGGAGTGAACCTCCCTCCCATCTGAGCATGTTGAAAAGAGGGTATTCGGTAGCGAAAGGTCAAGTTCTTGAATATCTGGAAATTGCATGGGAGATTTGCATTTTGCTTTGCTAGAATTCTGAGGGCCTAGAGGCAGGCGTCAAGTGCTTTCTTTTACGTCTATGAAATTTCCACATCGTTGCACTTTGAATCTTTTCTGTCCAAGACTTTTCGGGAAGAATGGAGAATAGCACTGTTGAATGAGTTTGAAATGGAGCACGTTTTTCTTATATTTTGAAATAAAACATTTTCTCAAGCTCAAATGAACGAAAATAAGGTGTGGAAAATAATGCAGTAATGGAAAATATTGTTCTTGATTCGAATCCAAGGGGTTAATTTTTCCATCTGTAATTAACTACGTCTTTTTATATATTTTATCATGTCAAAAAAGAAAATTAGAAATAAAGTCATAGATAAATTTATAATATAAAGCATATAGCTGAAAGATGTAAATAAAAATAAAACATAAAGCATTGAGCTAATTAAAATTCAATTAATTGAAAAATATGATTGATAATTGTTACATGCTGAAGTTTTAGTTATAAACTAGTTACAAGACCTGCGCGATACCGCGGGTCAATGGTTTTTGCATAAAAAAATAAAAAAAAAATTAAGATCTAAAATTATTAGGTCTTTTTGCAAAGCTATACCCAAGAGTTTTGGGTGTGGCTACAACGCCTGACCCAATAGTAATATTTATAATATTAATAATAACATTAAACTTGCATGATCCAAGTTTAAATGGGTCTGACTGCAATACCAGACCCAATAGTTTTGGATGTGGGTCTGACTGCATGGTCGTGTCATAAAAATATGTTAATTAAATAGATTAATTAAAAAGAAAAAAACAAAGAAGAAAAACTAAAAAGAAGAAAAATATTAATGGAAAAAGAAAAAATTATGAATTAAGTGGGTTAACCCGTCAAACCTTGGATTCGTGTCGTGAAAGTTTGATAACTAAATAGAAAAAAAAATTGACAGGTTAACATAAAATTAACTGGGCTAACCCGTCAAACCAGGTTAACTTGTCAAACCCGGGATCCGTGTCATGAAAGTTTGATAACTAAATTAAACGAAAAAAATTAATAAAAAACAAAAAAAACAAAAAGGCATCACCATTTTCACTATAAATTCAATATGCAGTCTACAGTTAAAGACATAAAAACAGTAAAAAAGCAAAAAGAAAAAAAAACTAAAAGCATCAGTCGATAACTAAATAGAAAAAAAATTAATATTGATGAACTAAATTAAATAAAAAAATTAAATAAAAAGAAACAATAAAAGAAAAAAAACTTATAAGTAGAAAAAAACTAATGAAGAAAAAGAAAAAAAATCTAAATTAACTGAGTTAACCCGTCAAACCTAAGATCCGTGTCATGAAGTCTGATAACTAAATAGAAAAAAATTTAATATCAACAAACTAAATAAAAAGAATTAATTAAAAAGAAAAAAAAGTATCAACTTTTTCACCGTGGACTGCACTGTGCAGTCCACAGTGAAAGGCATAAAAAAAACAAAAAAAAACAAAAACTAAATGCTTTAACCTTTTCACTGTGGACTGCATATAATATTAAAAGATGAAATCAAAAGAACAAAACTAATGAGGAAAAAGAAAAAAAATCTGAATCAACCGGGTTAACCCGCCAATCAGGTTAACATGTCAAACCTGGAATTCGTGTCATGAAAAGTGTGATGACTAAATTGAAAAAAGATTTATTATTAATGAAATAAATTAAAAAAATTAATTAAAAAGGAAAAAGCAAAGAGAAAAAAACCTACAGGAAGAAAAAAAACTAATCAAGAAAAAGAAAACAAATCTGAATAAACTGGGTTAACCCGTCAAACCTGGGATCCATGTCATGAAAGTCTGATAATTAAATAGAAAAAATTTAATATTAAGAAACTAAATTAAAAAAATAATTAAAAAAAAACTAAAGACATCAGCTTTTTCAATGTGGACTGTATTGTGCAATCCACAGTAAAAGGCTTAGAAAGGAAAAGAGAAAAAAAAAAAACAAAGGCACATGCCACGGGTTAAATTTTTTTTCTTGCATAAAAAAATCAAAATAATGCTAAGATCTAAGAGTGTTAGGTTTTTCTGAAAGATATGCTCAAAAGCCTTTAGTTTAGTTGCAACGCTTGACCCAAGAATAATATTTATAATATTAATAATAATATTAAACTTACATGACTCAAGTTTAAGTGAGTTTGGCTGCAACACTGGACCCAAGAGACTTAAATGTGAGTCTGGCTGCAAGATCGTGTCATAAAAGTGTGATAATTAAATAGATTAATTAAAAAAACAAAGAAAAAAAACTAATAGGAAGAAAAAAACTAATGAAAAAAAAGAAAATAATCTGAATTAATTGGGTTAACTCTTCAAACCAGGTTAACCCGTCAAATCTAGGATTCGTGTCATGAAAGTTTGATAACTAAATATAAAAACAAATTGACGGGTTAACCCGTCAAGCTCGGGATACGTGTCATGAAAGCCTGATAATTAAATAGAAAAAAATTTAACATTAAAAACTAAACTAAATGAAAAAAATTAATGAAAAAGAAAAAAAACAGAAAACAAATTCCAGGTTAACTCGTCAAACTTTAAAAAAAACAAAAAAATAAATTTCGGGTTAACTCGTCAAACCAGGTTAACCCGTCAAACCCGGGATCCGTGTCATGAAAGTTTGATAACTAAAAAAAAATTTAACATTAACAAAATAAATTAAACAAAAAAATTCATAAAAAAACACAAAAAAAAGCAAAAAAAAACCCATAAAGGCATAAAAAGAAAAAAAAAACAGCTTAACGTTTCACAGTGGACTGCACAGTGAAACACTGAACAATTTTAGTATATGTTATTAATTAAAAAGAAAAAAACAAAAAAAAATTCCAGTTAACTCGTCAAACCCGGAATCCGTGTCATAAAAATATGATAACTAATTAAAAAAATAACATTAACAAACTAAATTAAACAAAAAAATTCATTAAAAGAAAAAAGCAAAAAAAAACCCATAAAGGCATAGAAAAAAAAACATAAAACAAAAAAAACAAAAAAAAAATAAAGAAGACTGCTTATTGTTTTACTGTGGACTTGCACAGTGAAACACTAACTAATTTTAGTTTATTATTAATTAAAAAGGCAAAATTGTTAAAATCTCTAATGAACATTAATCTCTATATTCTCAATTTTGACTTTTACCTCCTTGTATTTTGATATATTTAAAATCAAGTTCTTTTCTTTTTTTTTTTTTACAAAATTTCCTCCATGTTTCGCATATAAAATTAATAAAATGATTTAAATACACTGAACATCAGTAATCTCCAACTTGATTGATTTTTTTTATGGAATTAAATTTTTAAATCTTGAAAATAAAATTATAAATAAATTTTTAAATATGAAAAGAAAAATACTCGCTTTTGAATTCAAGGAATTATCATATTGTTTTTTATTCCAAAAATAATAAAATTGATACTTTATTTTCATTAGTTTACTCTTGTTACTATTTTTTTTATTTCACTCGTATATTTATTAACTCAAGTATTGAAGATTCTTTTGTTCTAAAAAACTTATTTTCTAGGTATAATTAAGCACAAACACTAAAGTCCACGATTGCATACCATTGAAAGCCTAATTCAAAACTTCATAAACACCTTTAATTTTTCTCATAATCTCAAATCTCAAAATTTTAAGAGGATGTTGTTGTCTCTTCTTTAAGAGTTTTATACATGCTAGCTATTTTACAGCTAGCCGATTCAAAGTGAGGCTGCCGAGCTAATTTTCAAACCAAGAATGATACCAAGCATGCATGAATGTTGGTCTATGCAAAAGATGTACCGACTGAACGATAAAGACTTTGAATCTTTTGCACTCAAGGGTCGAGCTCACTGGTCAATCGCGAGGCTTGCTTTGCTCTTGTTCCGAGTTCGATTTTCTATGTATATACCTGTCATCCCCGCGGTGTCTTACCTGCTCCCTGAGCTTGTAGAGTGTTCAGTGAGCCATGAGATTAATCGTAATACGCACAAGTTGGCCCGGACATTCATGTAAATAAATAAAAAAAAAAAGACTTTGAACGTTTTCTTTATTTCATGTCCTTGGCTGCTTATTACTCTTCGAGAACACCTCTCTCTAAAACACCAAATATTAGGTTAAGAATCTGTGTGATAGAAACCACGAGTTTAATATTACTCCTTGGAAGGAAAGAAAATGGGAGGGAAAAGGAAGAATTGTGAGGAAAGTTATTTCCATCCATGCATGGTGATGGCGAAGCTTGTGATGAACAGTGCAAAATAGAGAGTCTGGCCACATTATACTACAAAACAATAATAAAAATCTGGCTGTAAGTAAATCCCACCACCAAAAAGTAGTTTTGGATCAAAGTTTTCAATATGATCAAATCTCATAACATTTTCTACTCACAAATTACGTTTGTTCAGCTCAATGTTTTGGATCTTTTGTGTTTGCAAGGAAATATCCCATCTATATATTTTTCCTCTGTCAAGATTTTTATATATTTACTCTACATTGATTTTTAGGGAATAAATTTAAAACCTGACTAGTTAATTTACACCCCTCAGAATTAAGATCATGAATAATTTTGTAATTATGGTTCATTGGTGGTTGTTCTTACTTTTAAGTTTAAAAAGTCATAGACTGGTTATTAGTGAATGTTATTTTACTGTTTGAGAATATGGTATCGATTATTTTTTAAAATATATCAAAATAATATTTTTTTTATTTATAACATCAATATATTAAAAAAATTTAAAAAACTAAAAATAAAATTAAAAAAAGTCAGATATTTTAGAAACACACTTTTGAACACAATTCTAAACGGGAATGGGAGAAAATGAGCTTATCCTTGTTGACATTTGACAAATAAGAATATGATATTCAATTGACCACGTTTAACTTATTTATAGGTCCGAATTAAATTCATTATTATTATTATTTTGTACATTAAAATGATTTGGATGGTGCTCTTCGATGTTCCATGAGAGAGAATTATTAATTGTGCATTGCTCCAAATGGACGAATTCCGAAGTCGGCAATCCACAGCTGGAAGTGAAAACGACAATTCAAATATCAAACAAATATTATTATATCCAATTTGAAAAAAATTATAGAGAGTAAATAATTTCTCTTCGTGTTATTGATGTATAAGACGCCATGAATTTATAATTATGAAGCTCAATCATTTGCTCTTAGCCACTCCAAATGTTTATATTATATTATCCTTTAATAGATTTTTGTGATGAAACTTGCATAAAAAGACTGCCAGTTTAAAGATTTTCTCGGGGTGTTTAAAAATGTAGTTATGGTTATAGTTTAAAGTATTTTTTATTTAAAAATATATTAAAATAATATATTTTTATTTTAAAAAAATTATTTTTGATATCAATACATCAAAAAGATCTGAAAATATAAAAAAATAAATTTTAAACAAAAAAATTAAATTTAAAAAAAACATTATTTCAATCGCATTTTCATACACTAGCTAAATAACAAATTGGATCAGCTTACATGCTTTCATTTAATATTGTGTTAATTGATGTTTTTTAAAATGTTTTTTCTTGGAAATATATCAAAATAATATTTTTTTTGTTTTTTACCAAAATAATCTAAAAATATATAAAAAAAAACTTTAATTTAAAGAAAAAAAAATACTTTTACATTGTAAAAACAAATTATGCCAAACAAAGTAGGAAACACTAATGGACGTAAAACAAATGAGAATATACCAAGAAAATAAAAGTTTAGCCTCTTGATGGATATGCTCTCCAATTTTGAGACATTTGGGGGTCTTCGATGGGACAAGCAAATTTGAACAACAAAACAAAGATTTCAATCAAGTATTTATGAATTAGATTATATAGTTAATTCACTATAAAAATATTACATTAAATAGTTGAATTTCAGTATCATTATAGAGGCTGAGATGATGTTTTACACTGTTATTTTTAAAAATATTTTTATTTAAAACACGTTAAAATAATTTATATTTTTTATTTTTTTAAATTTATTTTTGGTACCATCACATTAAAACAATTTAAAAATATAAAAAGTTAATTTAAAATAAAAAAATATAATATTTTTCAAAAGGGTGATATTCTTGCAAAAACAAACATTGCACCAGATTTTATAACAAACAACTCATTCTCAATCTTTTATATTATTTCATATTTTTATAATTATTTTAGTGTGATAGGTTATCTAATAAAAAATATAATTTATTTTAAAAAATTAATTGAAAAGTTAATTTTGAAGAGAAATCATAACATATTTAGAATCATTAATCCAATAAAAAAATATAATTTATTTTAAAAAAAAATTTGAATTCCGAGCGGGAAGGATAATGAATAATGAAATTTCACTATATCTTTTTATTTTTTGTTTTTTTGTTTTTGAAAGTTTGAAATTTAAGTGAAATCACTATGGAGAGGCAATTATTGCGTTACGTTTAATACACGGACCCGCCTTCGATGGTCTACTCTCTCCTCCAATCACAGCATGCCAAATCATCCCTCACTAAAAGGTTCCCTTTACTCCACGGAATAAGGGGTAGTTTAGTGATTAGCTGACATCTCCAATTACTCTGATGCCCTCCTTCTGCCACGCGGCGACTAGCAGAGCAATAACTTTAATCATTGGAAAGTCCGAACAAAATTGCTGATGCTGGGTTGTGTCCACCTTTAGCGCAGTATTTAATACTGTGATAACGCATTTTTAAAGTATTTTTTTATTGTAAATATATTAAAATAATTTTTTTAAAAAATTTATTTTTAATATTAATATATTAAAATCCAAAAAAAATCTAAAATATAAAAAAATATATTCTTATCTCTCTATTTTTATATCTAGTCACAAACATTACCAAGTACATGCCAAGATTTGTTTTATTTTTTTTAAGGTTAAATTCATGTAAAGGAAAGGAGTCAAATGATTTTTTTATTTTTTTAAAAAATGGTAATAAAAACCTCCTAAAATGCCTCTAATTTACGTCCATGTTATAAAGGACAAAGCCGTCTTTATGTTTTTGGATCCAAGTACAATTGTTGTTTGTTTTGTTTTATTTATTTATTGAAACAAACATTACATGCATTATTTATCCTTCTTATTTTATTCATGTCAATTTTGGTCATCAAAGTTATAACTACAAAATATTAACAGAAAAAACTAAATCTACTAAGAAAGTTATTCATTGTAATAATATAATTATAAGTTTGCTCTTGAAAAAAAGGCAAAGCTCTAAGATTTTGGAATAAAATTGTTTTTTTTTATCAAGATATAATTATTTTTGACATATTATATGAGATTATTTGTCATCTCTTTTTTCTATGCATAATAAAATTACTACTTTAATTTTGGAATAAAAAATTATGATTTTTTTTATCTTATAGGTATTTTTGTCATTTCATCTTCTTCTTTTTTCCTCATAATAGTACAATTACTTTGATGTCATTTGAGACAGAAAGAACATAACTCTCTCGTAAGAGTTTTTTAATCATTATAGATTGGTTCTATTGTAGATTTTAAAGTTACTCAAAGGTATTATTGTAATTAACATATATTATATATTATTTAAGAAAATATGGACGCTCCTCTGTGCCTTTCAAACGGTACATGCATAGTCGTCTAGTCACCAAACACCGCTTTCTAGAGTGGTGTTTGAAATATCTCAGCACTCTCTACACGGTGGTGTGACGCATATATTAGAAATGTCGTTGGTTTAATGTTAAAGATCGTTTTTTTCTTTACTTTGTCTTCTCTCTCCTCACCTTGAAATTTGCGCCACCCTTGTAAAATTTCAGAGCTGCCCCTTCAAAAAACAATTCTTCATATTTGGTCCATATCTTTTTGATTACTTTTATTTTATTTTAGAATAAGTTATAAAATTACAAATGTTTTTCAATTTCACCCCGTTATTTTTTAATTTATAAATAATCTATCATGTTACATTTTTTTTTATATAATTTCACCATCTATCATTTTTAAATATATAAATAATCTATCAAATTACAAATATTTTTCAATATTTCTCCATTTGATTTTTTTTTAAATTTGATCCTCATTATTTTAATTGCTATTTATTTTGCTTGGGATTATTTTTTTAATTATTGTTTTTTTACAAATTTCATCCTCATTGGTTTTTTTTTCCTATCAAATTTTATCTCCATTATTTTTGTTGCTTTTTCTTGCAAGTTTTTTTATTAATATTTTTCTATGATTTTATCATTCAAAGTTATATTTATTGAGAGTGAAGCTTCTTAATTAAACCTAGGTCTAAAATTTCACAAGTTGCAGGTTTTAAAGATTAGATCAGGTTTAGAAGGTTCGTCAAAGTTTACTTAATTTCTTTTCTTTCTTTTTTAAGCTGATATTTTCTTATTTTTTAATCTTTTTTCTTGGTTTTTGTTTTTATTTTTTTGCAGTTTAATTTTATTGGGTTAGCCCTCTGTAATTTTTTCTTTCAATTCTATCCCCTGTTATTTCTTAATCTAAAAATAATCTATAAAAGTGCATTTTGTTTTTCAATTTCACCCCTATGATTTTTTGAATTTTCAAATTTGATCTTCATTTTTTTAACTGCTACTTAATTTGGTTTGAATCATTTTTAAAATTGCTTCTTTTTTTTTAATTTAATATTCCTTACATTTTTTTTCTCTCAAATTTTTTCTTCGTTCCTTTTTTGCTATATTTTTTTTATCTTTGCAAGTTTTTTTATTAATATTTTTCAATGATTTCATTGTTTAAAATTAAATTGATTGAGAATTAAATTTCTAAACTTTTTTTAATTAGATTGAATCCATGCCCTCAAATACTTAACTTTGAAATAATTAGTAAATTATTCGTACTATCACTAGTAGTTAGCATCCATCCATTGACTCCACCACTAATTTTAAATATTTTTATTAAAATATTTAAATAAATTTGTAATTTTCCTAGAAAGCCAAAAAGGTTTGTTTTATATTTCTTGTCCCTTTCATGAAAATAAAATAAAGCCAAGAGTTATGATATAGAAACTGGTTAGCTTTTAAAATTTAAACCGAACCAAGTTTAATATATTTAATAACATCTTGGTTTTAATCCCATAATATCGACTAATAAATTCTTTGATTAAATTTTAAATATATTTAATGCATGCTGATTTTCCTTCCTTGTTTTGTTGCTTACTTCGGCAATTTGGATTTGCCCTCATCCTTTGTCCGGTTGCACTAAAAGAATGTCTCTAAAAGGAAGAAATTGTTTTTGAACTCCTCTACCTATAAGAAAATGACAGGTAGGTATTCCATCTATTTTTTTTATTATTATTTTGACTAGGTCTTTAATTTATCAATAGATTTTCACAAGAATATCACAATTAGGTCACCAATCTATTTATTTTATTTTATATTTTGATTAGATTCTCTATATATTAATAGACTCTCAATGATTTATTCACTAAATTTCTTTTAATATGATATATTCTTTTAATAAAAAATATTTTATTTATTTTTAATGTATTAAAATTATTATTTTTACTCAACTCATAACCTTTCATGTTATTTCCTTAATTCAATTTCGTTTAAATTCCAAAATGAAAAGCTGCCAGTTGTGTAGGCGCTGGTTCTTTTGATTTGGAAATTAGTTATTTTTTAAAATAAATTAAAATAATTTTTTTTTAATTTTTAATATCAACATATCATTTATTAAAATGATATGAAAAAAAAGATTAATTTTAAAAAAATAATATTTTTAAAATTTTTTCTATAAATATATTTGAAATGTTATAACCAACAGTATAAAGTAATTAAAAATAAAAAAAAAATATAAAAAAAACCGTAGGGGCATAAAAGCAAAATAATATTTAATTCCATTAATAATCTATCCTGTTTCCTACAAGATGCGGAATATCTAGTCTTAGCCGTAATTTTGCAGACAAAATCTAACTAAAAAAATGCTGTAATAAAATAAATAAATAAATGACTAAATACAACTCACCACCGAGCGGACCCACA
>Ga0325411_1002617_pt1 | contig 20386 bp, 7 predicted proteins | sample PopdelMetagenome_13_FD_206181 | JGI IMG/M metagenome (GOLD analysis project Ga0325411, IMG submission 206181) | Populus deltoides microbial communities from Bellville, Georgia, United States - Xylem-PdIQD-R4 | ecosystem: Host-associated > Plants > Phyllosphere > Stem > Wood/Secondary xylem...
TCCTTCATTTACATGGAATATTTCTTAACTTTTTCTTGTGAGATAGTTATATATATAGCCTCCATCCACATGAATTATTTCTTAATTTTTCTTTATAGGATAGCTATATATATATAAACTACATACACATAGAATGTTTCTTAACTTTTCCATGTAGGATAACTATATGTAACCTAGATCCACATAGAATATTTCTTAACTTTTTCATATGGGATATTAAAACTTTTTTTTTAATTTTCTCGGGGTGACCTGTGTGACCCAGGACCTGGTTTATTGGTTAGGTCAATTCTCGAGCCAGGTTTAATAACTGTGATTATCACCTCCATTAACACATGTCATCTCTACCACATGCTTCCATTGTTGGATGGCGTGTCATGTGTTGTCCAAAGAGCATAAAGGCGCCCCACAAAAGCACTAACCAAATTTTTTTAATAAGATAAAATTACTTTAAACATCCTATGGTTTGGTCTTTTTTTTTCACTTTGTAACCGTGTTCTCTAATATCACTCTTTCCAACCTAGGTAAAAGCAAATTTTGAAAATCAATGAAATGATAATAATGCCTTCTTATATATTAGAGCATTAAAGGTAACTATTACCTCACAACTCATTCTCTCTTTTCGTGCTAACCTTCTCCAAATTCATAGTTCATGATAACAATTATTCTTTCATGATGAGTCCTTACCATAAAATTCACTAAAAATCACCCAAAAGTCCCAACATTTCTTTTCTTTCATCTATAAGCAAAGTCCTATTCAAAACAATAAAGTCAATTCTATCTTTTAGGAAAGCTCCCATTTGCCATTGATTTAAAGGTTGTTGATGATAAAGCTAGATTTACTGGTATAGATCTACTAGATTTTTAATCATAGGCTAGATTTACTAGTGTAGATCTGTTGGGTTCTTGATGGTGGAGCTGAATATGCTGATGGGGGAGATAGATTTGTTATATAGGGAGACCAACGTAGAACTTTGGAAAATGATTGATGATGGAGCTAATCTGATACCATTAATTGACTTTTAAATCATTTTAAATGTCAAAGTGTAAGAGTTAAATTAATTTAAATTAATTAATTGTAGTGAAAGAGTAAATATATTTGGCATTATAATCCAAGCAATTTCAAAGTGTGGTCATGTCACATGATGAGATGGAAACAAAAGAGGGTTAATGACTTGAGATCAATTGTTTAGAGTAAGGTTGCCAAGGTTTTTTATGAAGAGACTCTCGTCATTTATCCTCACATGAGAGCTTCATTAGCAGTTATCTTCATGGTAGAATAAAGTTTCTGGGAAGATCTCCAAACAATGGTGGTGATGTGCTACGAAAAAGGAAATTGCCAGGGCATGAATTGGGGAAGATTGTCATCGGTAAAGTCCCGATAACTTTGCAACAAGAGAGGCTACAAGACAAAATGAAAGCTAAATTTGGTATTAAAGATGGGAGAGAAGGGTTGCCCTTTGTTTTTATTTTTCTTTGCTTTCCTTCTGTTTATTTTTTTTTTAAATTAGTGGCATTTTTTTTTAATTTTTAGGCTTTAAGACTCTTTAGTTATTATTTCAGATATAATGAAAGTCTAGTAAATAAATAAATAAAATTTATTAAAATTTTTCTAGCACCAACTTCTTAGAATATAAAGTGTTATCCACCTTTAAATTTCAGGTTGTAAAGTATAATATTTAAAAAATTGGTTGCAAAGTGATTAAAAAAACAAACCGTATGATGCTAAGAGCAATTTTCTCTTTTAATAATATTATATATCTATCAAAATATCAAACCATCCCTAAGCCAATTTGATTAAAACAAAAAAAATGGATGAAATTACTAAAATGCCCCCAAGAGAAGAAAGTTTAGTAATTTTTGTTTCTAAGAATATTGAAGTTATTTTACTGTGTTAAAAAATAAACATATAAATATACCCCTGAACAAATGTTTAATATTTTTTTTTACTTTTAAAGATAATTAAGTTATTTTACCGTACTAAAAAAATATGAGAAAACCATTTTGTTCTTGATTAATTTGATAATGATGAATAAACCCTTGCAAAAAGACTATTCTACTTCTAAGACCAAAGTTTTTGAGTTTTTTTTTATAAGAGAAAAATGATGATTTCAATGTTCCAATCCACAATAATCCAAGTTTATATCCACAGTAAAACCTTAATCCCTTTTATATTTTCTTAATAGTAAGTTAACCAAGTCAATTTATCCATTGCATGTCATACTAAAAATTATTTTTCAATGATAAAAAATAAAAATAATGCAAGCATAGTCAATGTGTGTTTTGGCTTGAAATTGGTTTTATTTTTATCGAAAAGTTGAAGGGCTTGTTTAGAGAGTGTTTAGGATAGAGGCGTGGTTGACTTTTTTGGTGGAATCCATATAAAAAAAACATGTATTTTTTATTTTTATAAGGTGTGATTTGTGTTTTTAAAAGATTGTAATTTTTTAAAAAAAAATCAACCATACCTTTAAGCTAAACAATCACTTTAATCAAATACATAAAAAATGATGATCGACGAGTAACCCCGACAAACACAACATTTGTTTACTACTCTAAAATATTCAACTTCCCCCTCCCCTCTCTCTCACTTAGCTTTTCGTGTAAATCTTTGAAACCACAAGTCTCTTGTTTTTTCTCTCATTATAAAATAAAAAATATAAAAACCCTAATTTATCTCTTACTCATGGAGTCACTTGCCATGTTTGAGCTATCCTCAACAAATTGAGTCAGATTTATTTCCTTCTTCACTCTTTGAACGAACCCAACAGTGACTCCATCTTTCTTGACCTCTGTCAAGTATTCTTTTTACATTGCTCTATCTTCTCAAATTTCACAATTGATGATTTATTTCTTACTCTCATTTGTTTTTCTTCATAAAACACTAACATTTCAGTCTTTGTTTGACTTTAGTAGATTTGAATTAAAATAAGAAATTATTTTAGGTTTCGCAAGTTTAATTTAGTTATTGTTGGATTAAAATTATATTGTTTGACTTTTTTTAAAAAAAAATATTGCTTGTTGCTGACTCGAAAACATGTTTGGAATACTTGAAGACTGACCTGAAAAACATAAAGTTGGAAGTAGTACTTGTTTCGGTTTTCAAGTTTGTTTTGGACCAACCTTATTTCACAAAAGTGTTTTTTTAGTCTTGAAGAAGTTTGGAGATCACTAAAGATTTTTTAGAGAAGTTGTCTAATTAGTTTTTTTTAAATGATTTTTGTCGGTCTTTGAAGATTTTCTAGAGAAGTTCTGTAATTTGTTAGAAAAAAAAAAGATTTGGAGGCGTTTCATTGTTCATATTGTTCGAAACATTTTAGAAAAATAATTTTTAAACATTAAAAAAACCTCATTAGTGTGAATACTACTAACTTGTTTTTGTTTTTCTTTTATCTTGAAGAAAGAAATTGTTTTATTAATTTTATTTTAGCGGCCAATAATTGTTGTTAGTAACAAATAATTTTTATTTTTATATAAAATTTATACAAATACAAGTATCATGCAACTAAAAATAATATAAAAGATTAATCACTATCTAAATAATAATAATTCAATTTGTTTAAAAAATAAAAGAGGGTATAAATCAATATTTAAATAGAAATAATTAATTGAAAAGAATAAAAATAAAACAAAAACAAAAATAAAGAAGGTAGGCGCTCATGGGTCAAGCCCATGTATCTAGTCTTGTTAAAAAAAGTCAAAGCCTACGCTTGAGTTTTTTTTTTCTTTAGGTCCACTTTTATATTTTTTGAAGGTCGGTAACATGTTGTTTACAATGGTAGGTAACTTGTTGCTGACTAATATTTTTTAAAATCAAGTTTGATGCTTTTTGAACCTAAAAACTTAATTTATTATCTTATTTTAATTTGAAAACACCTTTAAAACACAATATAAACAAAAAAAAACCTAACAACCCCAAAATTACTTTTTAAAAAAACCGACTGAATAAAATAAATTAAATAGAACACAATCTAATTTTCCTGCCATAATTAAAGAAAAAACCACTTTTATTAAACTCTCTTTAAGAAAAGCAAATCATTGACACAAAAACCCTCCATTTTAATGTCCAAATATGACCAATTAATAGCTTTTTTTAACAAGTTTCTCTCTCTTCTCTTAAATTTAACAATTAAAAAATAAATAAAATAAACTCTTAGAACAATAAAATGAAGTTTTTTTTAACAAGTTTCTCTCTCTTCTTATTAGTCCTCTTTATTTTTATTTTAATTATGTACAAGAACAATTGAAATTTCTTAAAACATACTATTATCTTTTGAGTGGATTCTATTTTTCTAAGATAATTTATTTAATAATATAGACCTAACATGAATATAAAATCATCTAATTTAATTTTCATGTAATTAGCATGCATACTTAACATAGAGATATGATAGAAGATAGCTATTAATTAATCAAATACAGTTAAAGAACACAAAGCTTAATTGAAAAAAATAAAAAAAAATACAAGATTAATTGACAAAATTAAAAAATATAGTTACAAATGAGTAATTAACATAAATACATGAGTAAAATTAGGCCATTTACCAATAATAAAATCACTTCTCATGGATTTAATATGAATGTCTCCCATTCATATATCTATAAGCTATAGCCCTACATTTAAAATGGATCTATGAAATAATTACTCTCCAAAGAACAATAAACTTTTATTTATACAGATTAATGTGACAACTTTTTTTATACTCAATCAATCATATAATATTCATAAAATTTACAATTACAATAGATAACAACAAGAAGAACAAAAAAACATAAATTTTAATGAGAAAAAATAACTACATATGAATCCTAAATTTATAATTTATTATTTTAAAATTAAGTCTAATGATTCATGTCTTATTAAAAGGTTTACAAAACCTTTAAATAGGCTAAAAAACTTTATTTTGATTAGAAAACAAATCATAATCCAAAAAAAAATAAAAAAATTAACATACAATCCAAAATAAAACAATAAATTTAAAAAAATAACAAAATTGACCCAAACAATATCTTCTTGACCTAATTTTTTGAGACCTTATGGTTCGATTAACAATAAAATGAATCATAATTAGGAAACAACATGTTAAATCATGTAACCAAATTTGAGTATGATCTAACAATTAGATATTCTGCTATGATCCTTTTTAGTCATTATTCTGGTATGACACGAACAAACCTCCTTTTAAACCTAAACATGTACTATTGGTCTATAAAAGCATTCATTAAGCCATTCATATTGTTTATCTAGGGGAAAACCTCATTTGAATGCTCAAAACCTTTATTTTCTACAAACTCATCTACATCATTCCCTCTTGGTTGGAGATGTGAAGTGTTGACCATTAAAGACATTAAAAGTTTTTAGATAGGTAGGAAAGAGAAGCATGTATGCATTGTCTTTAATCTTCTGCAACACCTCACAAGGAATTATCTTTCTTTCCTTTAGCTTATTGTACATGTCTACCAGAGTTTTTAAACTCAACCTGGTGGTCTAGACCCAAGGCTCGGGTTCCGGGTTTTGACCGGGTCTCCCGGGTCAATTCTGATATTTATAAAAAATTAAAACGATGTTGTTTTAGTAAAAAAAATAAAAGTCAATGGGTTGCAACAGGGTTTTAACCGGGTCTTGTCGAGTCAGCTGAGTCAACCCACCGGGTTAGCCGGGTCACCTCGAGTCAACCCACCGGGCCGGTCCGGGTTTCAAAAGTATGATGTCTACTATAAGCCTATCACAAGTAAGTACTACCCATATTAGAAAACCAACCTCAAACACAGTTAATCTGCAATGAGTATCAATCAAGGTTTTATACTCTATATTGTTTCAATGATTATCTTCTTGATATGTTCATGAATACCATACAAGTAATTTGTCAATAAAAGGAATATGTGTTAACTTTAGCACTCCACATAAAAGACTATCTTAATTGGACTCAATTGGGTGGTCTAATTCTAAAATCTATTATAAGCAAACTCAGATTATAACAAGACTATATCCTACTATTTTGGTTGTCTTCCACCAAACTTCATAATAAGTTTTCAAGGTTATATTAACAATCTTTATCTACTCACTTGTTCGAGGATGGTAAGCATTACTAAAGTTTAACTGAGTACCCATCTTTCCTTATTAGCTCTTCTAGAAATCACTTATAAAATTCACATTTGTCTGAAGTGATAGACCTAGGAATGCCATGTAAATGAATCACCTTGTTAAAATAAAGTGGGTTATCTAGGATGCTTCTATAATCTTTTAATAGGCTATAAAATAGGTTATCTTCGAGAACCTATCCAGAACTAGAAAAATAAAATCCATGGATTGTTGGGCATGAGGTAGCCCTAACCAAGAATCCATACTAATATCTAGCCACGAAGCTTTAAAAACCGGTAATTGAGTATACAACATTTGATAAGATTTTCTTGGACATCTAATAAAAAACACATCTTTTCAAAAAACTAGATACCTGGTTTGACAACTTAGACTAACAATAATTTGCTGACACTAAGGCCAATGTATTATCCCATCTAAAGTGTCCCTTAGAGTATAATTCCCAGACAAGATATTCCTGTAAGGAGTAATCTGGAATACATAATTGTAAACCATGAAAAACATAATTACCTAGGAGTATAAAGTTATCTCGTTTACAAAAAGTACTTAGCAAAGTAACTCACATACTCATTGCACAAATACTTTGTATAGGCTGCTCAATTGGTATCTTAGTGAAAAGGTAAACTTTTGCATAAACGATACTCACTTTGCATGTCGATGACTTAACTTATGCTAGCTATTTATGTATTTCATCGCTTTATGATCTGTGATTAAAACAAACTTTTTTTTGCACAAGGTAATATTTACAATGCTTGAGACTCTGAATAATAGCATAAAACTCCATATCATACATAAAGTAGTTCTTCTTTGAGCTTGATAACTTTTTATGAAAAAAAGTAAGTGGTTGCTCATTCTAGCTAAGAACTCCTCAAATGTTTATTTGGATGGATCATAGTTTATCTCAAACAATTTTTTAAAGTTTGAAAGTGCTAGTACATGAGCTTTACTTATCTTCTACTTTACTAGCAAAAGCTGAATTTGAACTCATTTATTCACTCAAAGATACATCACTTTAGACACTTCATAATAAGTGTAAGAGCTAAAGTTTTGGATGAATCTCCTATAAAAAGGATGTAAATTCATGAAAAATCTAAACATCATGAATATTCCTTGGAGTTGACCACTCTATAATTGTAGAAATCTTAGATTATTTAACCTGAATACCATCAACAAACACGATAAACCAAGAAAAATTACAATACTAGTAAAGAACTTAAACTTTTTGCGTTTGACATATAATTGTTCTTTCCTTAAAGTGCCAAAAATAGCCCTTAAATCCTCAGAATATAACTATAAATTAGGATGTCATTGAAATAAACCACAATAAATTTGCCTATAAATGGTCTTAATTTGTAACTTATAAGCCTCATGAAAGTGCTGAGAGTATTGCATATATCATATAGCATAACCATCCATTCATATAAACCATATTGTGTTTTAAAGGCTATCTTTTACTCATCCCCGACTTGATTTTGATATAATGGTGGTCATTCTTGAGATCGATCTTGGAAAACACCTTTGAACCTGCCAGTTAGTCAAACATGTCATCTAGTTATGATAATGAGACTAGTATTTTATTGTGACTTGTTAATGGCTCAACCCTATACTCACATAAGTCATGAACCATTATTTTTGGGGAATAAGAGAGTTAAAACTTTACATGAGCTCATACTTTCTTAAATATACTCCTTTTTTTTAGCAACTTCACCATTTGTTTCAACAAATTTTCTTCTTTTTTAAGGCTAGTCTATAAGTTAGTATATTCAATAGACTAAAACTCAATACTAGATTAATATGGTGTTGTATCTTTCTCATGGAAAGTAATTTCTAGGGCAACTCTTCTGACATCAAATCTATAAATTTTGTTAGCATACCATATATTTAATTGAAAATGTCATTAACATTGTCCTCTTTCCCAACTACATTTTAACTTGTAGTATCAACTTCTCTCAACCTCGTTCAACCAATTTATGAATTCCTCTATTTGTAAAATTCCTACAACCTCAAGGATTTTGATATGAAATCCAAAATCCTTCGATATGTTCTCTTTTTGATCAAGAGGTTGTCTCCTCTGATTCTGCCTTTGGTCTTTAGTGTTGGCTAGGGACCCATGGTTGTTCTTCTAGTCTTGGTCTCTCAGGTCCCTCTTCTTTAACCTGCCGTTCAACTCTGCAATCTGCCTTCGCATGTCCTCTATGATGAGCTTCTAAATGTTTATCTCTAATGAGGTAACCTCCTAATCCCCTCCTTGATCATGCTACACTTCGTAACCTCATCCTTTCATGGTTATTAATAGCAAATAACAAATAAATAAGTATCCACAAGATTGTAACACAACAAACAATGAACCTGAGATCATTAGGCTCTGATACCAATTATTACTAGCAAAATCACAATAGACAACAACAAGCATAAAAAAAATAGAATTTTTGATGAGTGAAAAGGCTGCAGATATAAGCCTTAAATTCATAATTTATTATTCTAAAATAAAGTCTAATAATGTCTACCTCCTAGGAGGTTATATAAGACATTTAAATATGTTAGAAAACCCTATCTCTATTAGGATACAAATCAAAATTTGAAAAAGAAAAATTAACATAAAATCCAAAATAAAATAATAAATAAAAAAATCAAGAAAAAATTACAAAATTAGCCCAAATAACATCTTCTAGACCTAATTTTGGGAGATCCATTAGTTTGATGAACGACAAAGCATTTTTTTATATGAACATGGCCGTTAGAATTATCTAATCAAATTTAAAGTCGATTCAACGATCAGATCTTCTGTTATGATATTTTTTAGTCATTATTTTGGTATGACATAACCAAGCTTTTTTTTTAGACCTAGACTTTTGTCAATTATTCATAAAAACATTTATTAGATCATTCATATAGTTTGTTTGGGACAAAACCTCATTCAAATGCTCAAAATCTCAGCTTTTACAAGCTCGGCTACATTGTCTCATTACATATATGTTTAGATGAAGTTTTATTTTATATATATATATATATATATATATATATATGTTTAGATGAAGTTTTATTTTATATATATATATATATATATATTTATTTATTTATTGCATGTACATCATTTTCAATTTAAGAAACTCTTTTGTAATTGTGATTACAATTTAATTTTATATACAAATTATGATGATTTATTTCTTTTAATTTCAAAGTTTGTTGTTTTATATTTAAATTTTTAAATATAGTCGAATCGCCGATGACAATGCATAATAAGTGTACTTTCTCCTCTCGTCTTGCAAAAACTAGCCACATCGGATATAGGCCACCCAATCTGATAATGGGGTTGGGTAAAGGTTAGGTTTTCCATTGATTTTAATATTTATTGACCTTTTAATTATATAAACATTTGTTTAAAAAAATGAAGAAATTTAATTGTACTAATAATAACGAAAATACAAAAATAATATTGGTAGCGAAGTAATAGAGGAAAGGTAATGAGAAATTAATAACGAAAAAAAAAAAAAGGACAGGCGTGAAAGGGTTCTCAGATAAAATCCTTCCCTTCCCTACTGTATTTGTCTCTCTCTATCACTCCATCTCTCGATAGGGCCTAAAACGAGAGAAAGATATGCAATATATACGAAGAGAAGCTTGAGAGATTTTACCTTCCTTTTCATTTTCATGGTTTTCTATAATGAGAAGAGGATTGAATCTCTTCTTCTATGAAGAAGATGTCTTTCTTACAAGAACAAGATACGCATAGACAAAGCCCAGCATTGGTTCTTGATGGGCTTTATTGTGAAGAGGAAGGATTTGGAGAGGACTATTCTTGTGGTTTTGATGATGAAATTGGTGATCAAAATATAAAAAAGGAGCAAACTTTATCATCTGTTTTGCTTCAGCAAGACTTGTTTTGGGAAGATAATGAGTTACTGTCTTTAATCTCCAAAGAAAAAGAGACCCATGTTCGTTTTGACGGTGGAGGCTCTATAGATGGATCTTTAATGGTGGCTCGTAGAGAGGCTGTTGAGTGGTTTTTGAGGGTAAAGGCACACTATGGGTTCAGTGCTTTGACTGGTGTTCTTGCTGTCAATTACTTTGATAGGTTCATTTCAAGTTCAAGGTTTCAAAGAGATAAGTCATGGATGGGTCAACTTGCTGCTGTGGCTTGTTTGTCTCTGGCTGCTAAAGTGGAGGAAACCCATGTGCCACTTCTTTTAGACTTGCAAGTATGTGCAAAATTTGCAATCTTGGTGTTTGTTAAAATGTCCTCATTGTGTGTTTATTGAACCAATTATCAATGTTTGATTTTGTGCTTTCTTCAGTTATTAATGATGGGGTTTTGTGTTTTCTTTGTTTTTTCAGGTGGAGGATGCAAAGTACATTTTTGAAGCCAAGACCATCAAGAGGATGGAGCTGCTGGTACTGTCAACTCTTCAATGGAGGATGAATCCTGTAACCTCAATTTCTTTCTTTGATCACATTATAAGGAGACTTGGATTAAAAACCCACTTGCATTGGGAATTTTTATGGAGGTGTGAGCGTTTACTTCTTTCTGTCATTTCTGGTAAGCAATTGAAAAGTCAATTGATTGATTGCCCTTCAATGGATTCACTTGTATCAAACACTCAATCCATCGGACATGAATCTTATCTAATGCTGTAGTTTCTTCCAAACTCATGATTTCCGACATTGGATCTTGATTTCAGATTCAAGGTTCATGAGCTATCTCCCTTCTATATTAGCTACTGTGACAATGCTGCATGTTATTAAGGAGGGTGATCCACGTAATCAACTGGAATATCAAAATCAGCTTATGGCTGTGCTCAAAACCAATGAGGTTTGTGTGCTATGAACTTGGTTCCTCTGTTTCATTGTGATCCTAAATCCTCTGCTTTGTGAAGAAGTTTTGGACTTGGTGATCTGTTGGTTAATTCTGGTTGCTACATTTTAACAGGATGAAGTGAATGAGTGTTACAAGCTCATTATAGAGCCATCAGGCAGTCAAAACCAACGCCACAAGCGCAAGTATCTTTCCACACCCGGCAGCCCAAATGGTGTCATTGATGCATCTTTCAGCTCTGATATCTCAAATAATTCGTGGGCTGTGGCATCATCTGTCTCATCGTCATCAGTGCCTCAATTCAAAAGAAGCAGAGCCCAGGTTCAGCAGATGCGGTTGCCTTCACTAAATTGTATGTGCGTGGATGTGCTTAGCAGTCCTCGTTAATCTTTCTGTCTTAATGTCTCAAGCTATCATAATTTTACTCTTTAGCATATTAATTGTTGTATGTGTAAGAGGCGCAGACGTTTTATGTTGCATGAATTAACAAATGCATTTCTGGCCAAATCTTTTGCGATCTCTTTGTTTGAGAAAGGAATGAGGAGGTGGCGACGTTTTTCCTATAGGTATGACATGATCTCTGTATTTGAACCATTCCTCTATTACATGTTACGTGGTTTACTAAATAAACCCAAGATTATCCTGTTTTTGTTCACCTCAACCACATTAGTTTTGTTAGAAGTCCAACCATAGATAGAGTTGGACTACTGGAATCTTTGTTTCTGTTTCTAGAAAAATAGATTGATGGTTTGAGATTTTCAACTAAAGACAGTTCTTGCTGGGCTGTTCATAAGACAACACCAATCTCTCTCTGAGAATAACTATTTAGGTGATATAATAGCACATTACATTTACAACTGTGCTTCTAGTGTTTTGTTTGTCTATTGTGCTCCAAGATCAATGAGAAGGACTCCTGTATGTGTGAACAGTAAGACCAAAACTCAGTCCTTGCATATTGACATTCTGGCATATTAGTGTAAAATATTTGGTGTTCAACCAAAAGCTCTGGTAAGAATACTGTAAGTTTTTCTCGCGTTTACATATTATTGTCCCAACAAATTCTCCCTTTTTTTTCTTTTGTTTTTTTCACTTTTAACTATGGTATAGTTTGGTAATTAATGATCACAATAATGTCTTTGTTGTGCTCAAATTCCAGAGAGAAAAAAGAAGGGGAGAACTTGCAATGCAGCAGCAAGGCACCTGGCCCCTCTCGATAATATGATTCTGGAATCATGTGATAGTTAAAACCTAGCTGTAAATGGTTGTAGTTTGAAAATTTGGATTTCTTAGTAAAAGACCATATGGCATGCATTACCAACTTGACCTCCAAATTATTAAAATCCCCCAGGCTTTACTAAATGGCAATTCTACCCATGGGCATGTGCAGTTATCGGCCTTGTGGTTGGGGTTTCAGAAGTCAGAATTAATGTTCTCTGTAAAGTCTACTCGAGCACATTAATGTTTTAAAGCTTAACAATGCAGCATTTACTGTAAATAAAACAGTTCCAAGGATTTTGCCTTTTTGGGAACCACAGTGATAATCTCTTAATGCAAAAGTTGCAAATATCGCGGGAAACCTATATAATGATGGCGCCAACCCAATTGTCGTTGATGGTTTTGCGTTGTTTCTCAAGGAGAATAAGCCTTGTAACAATCTCTTGGCATGATCTGAGGCAAACGGGCAAATAACAAAAATACGAACGAGGAGAGATTCTGGTCTCTCCTGCAGAACTTCTTCCTCACCTGCTTCAACTCAATATGTCAAACTTGGAAAGAGAAGAGTCCTAAAAGGAGGAAAGAAACAAGCACATTGAAAGCATAGCAGCTTAAAGGATGAATATTTGATGTACCAATGAGCAAGCAGGGGACATGAGTCATGGCAGTGAAAGAACTGTAAGGTTATCACAAACAGTTTAAGATTGTATTCAAAACCTCCCGAGGAGATTTAAGGGTGGTAATTGGGTATATATTCATCGTGTTTTCAATCGGCTTTGAGTTCAGTTAGTGGCTCCGAAAAAGAAAATTCTCACAAATATATCATTTCGAGTATCAATAAATATATTACAGGTACAAGACTCCTGACTAGATGTTTAATCTTTGCCATGTGAAAGCTCAACAGATGATATTTTAATTAGGAAATAAAAAACATTTATGAGGAGAAATTGTCAAAACATTAGCACGCCCTTGTCTTCTTCTTTAGTGCTGAATCTGAAATTGGACGGTGCAGATTGTAGAACCAGTGGGCTAAAGTTCAGCTACTCCCTGCCTGTAAAGGAGTTGCTTTCAAAAAAGGTAAAATAAATCAATCTCCCAGCATTGCACTAGCTCAAGAGTAACGTATGAAGGCGGGTAATGGTCACAAGAATTACAGTTACCCTCTCTTGATTAGCTAAATGGCTAACGTTTTCATTGCTGTGGTCTAATCAGGATGAAGAAATTGGGCATCTCAGGCAGGACCCCACTGGATTCAAGGTCTCATCGGCTCTGCTAGAATGGAAATTCATGGTGGTGAGGTAAAAAAGTGTAGAAAAGGGCTTCACATGAGCAGAGCTGAGTAGGGCAGTTGGCCATCCTGTGCCAACCAATCTGACAGGACTTAATAAGAAGTAGACAAAAACATCTATGATTAAAAGATGTATTATCATGAGGCACATAATTTACAGCCAAAATGCATAATTTTCAACAGAAGATAGTAATTTGGTCAAGAATTAAGCGGCTCAGTACATAATGTACAGCCAAAATGCATGATTTCCACACAGCATTGATTTACACTTATAATTTCAATACAATATGTTTTGAATTAAAGGAGAATAAAAGAAGAAAGCAGAGATTTTGTGTATCTTGCATTTACTCACAACTCTGTTTATGAACATTGTTTGTCTAGCTAGCTATCCATGCTTTATTCTCAGCTTTAAGTAGTTCATTAAATCAGCCAACGAGAAACTGGACTCAGTAATTAGTTCAGTCCTTGGATTTTCAATCAGATTTTCTCTTCAATTAAACTCTTTATTGAATTATTAGGGTCTCCAAAGTTTGGTGCCTATCCATTTTGGCTCTTTTAATTTTATTCAAATTGATTTCAAATGTTAATTCTTCTAATGTTAATTCTTCTCTTGAATTAATTTGACCTCCAACCTTTGTCAAAATCTTTATTTTTGTCCTTGTTCATTTAATTCTTTTAATTTTGGTCAAATCGACTCTAAATATCATTTTTTTTCTTCAATTAAGTCTCCAATTAAATTAATTGGACCTCCAAATTTTTCCATCCTCTTCGTCGCACATGTGCAACATCACGATGATGATTCTTCTGAATTAGAATTTTGGTGGTATGGAAAGAACAATGAATTCTTGTTCTTTTAAGGTTTGGAGTAGCCAATTAATATTTTGGTCACTAGAACCCTAACTAGTCTTTAAAGTCTGGATAAAAGAACTAGTTGTTTATAGAAAAAACAATATCATACCTAATACACTCTACCTAAGGTAAATTGCATTGCACACTTATCTAATTATTATTAAGGTTCTGTTGTGTTTTTCTAATTATTGGTATGTTTATTAGTTAAAGTAGGTCCACCCTTAATTTGTCTCCAAACTTTCTTTTCTTCATAATTAAGCCCTCAAATTGACCAATTGAGTTTGTTAGAATTAAAAAATAGTCCTCAGAACTTCCATTTCTTGCAATTTAACCCAATTCAAACTTATTTTTCTCTCAATTAAGTCCTTACTTAAACCCATTAAAAGTTTAATTAAGTCATTGAACTTAATTAATTCTTTCGATTTTGGCTAAATTAACTTTCGAACTTAAGTTTGCTTCAATTAAGTCCTTAATTAATTCAATTAAACCTATTAACAGTTTAATTAAGTCCTTGAACTTAATTAATTCTTTTAAAGTTGGCCAAATTGACTTTCAAACTTAATTTCCCTTCAATTAAGTCCTTAATTAAGTCAATTAAACTCATTAAAAGCTTAATTGAGTCCCTTGATTAAATCAAATCAACTTTCAAACTTAATTTTGCTTTTGATTAAATCAACTAGGCCCTCCATTACTATAATTAAGTTCCCAACCCTTGCTATTTAGTTCAATTTGGTCCTCTGACTTCTAATTTATGCAAATAAGTCTCTATTTAACCTTTTTTTGCCATCTTCAAATTTCTTGTCTACTCGTGACCTTAATATAATTTTTTTTGTTTTGAATTTTTAAGGATTTTAAGCAATTTAGTGACAATGATAAGAAAATGCACATCCTTTTTCCATTCCATATCCTTAATTTCATGGAGTTTTTATTTTTATTTTTTTAGTATATGTTCTTCTATTGATAATGACGACAATTAGTGTGGAGAATTGTGACTCATCATCTTCATTAGCATAACTGAAAAATAAGATTGCTCACATTTTTATCGCAAGAGAATGTTGTTTGTGTTAGAAAACTAAAAGATCATCGATATATTTTATGAACCATCAATTAAAAAAATATATATTAATTGATATTTGAATAAACGAGAGTTAATCCTTATACCTATAAAACAAGATTAGGTGTCATAATAAAGTAAGTTAAAGATTAGGCCAGCACAACATAGTTCTTCTCCTCATTCGAGTTCAGCTTATTGTTTACTTCATGGGAGACCCTCTAATAATGGGAACAACTCTAGATTGGTTACGGTTCTTTTCTAGGATTGACTATCCCAATGAATCTTATAACTAGCCATCTCCCTCTCGACTTCTTGACATGCATTGGCTTCTTCCTGGCCAACGTGTTCCTCATGACGCCATTGTTTCTGTTGGCTAAGGTGAATAACCACTGCATGTGTCCTTTTCTTTCTCTGTCATTTCTATATATCCACCACGAATATAATTAAGGCTTGGGTGTTCTGGAAGTAATGTCTCCAGAACGGTCCAATCTACACAATGTAGGATTAGAAGAAAATAAAGGGAAGATGATTTGTTCAATATAACACGTAATAAAGTAAATAAATAATACCTCTGATTAATAAACTCTTCCAACTGAAAAACATTGGATCATATGTACATTAGATCTTGTTGGTACCTTATCCTATCCTCCAACATCCCAGACAGTGAAGCTAACATTTTTGTATTCAAAAGTTTCCACAGTAAACGTGGTCCGTCAAAACCAACCAATAAAACAGTAACTCCATTAATTTCCTGTTAAATATCTAGAAATTTGATTTTATTTTACAGTATTGTTGCTGCTGTACATGTATTGCATGCTGGCATGCTGCATCATGCATGGTAATATATAAGTATTCTGCCATAGGAAATTTGATGTTTTGCTCATGCCGCGTGGGCTGTAGGTAGACTTCGCTGTTATTGCTCTTGCTTTTCTGTGACATGATTACTCTTTCCACGGAAAACAGAAAAAAGAAAAGAAGATAAATTTCACTGTGAAGTATTAGCAAGCGGACTAGATAGAAAGAAATGGAGATAACGTTCCTCTGTGGTCTCAGGTTCGAGCTTGTGGTTGTTTATGTGATGGCTACCGGAGGTTTATATGGTCGTTAACTTTAGGGCCCGTGGGATTAGTCGAGGTGCGCGCAAACTGGCCTGGACACCCATGTTAAATTAAAAAAAAAATGGAGATAACGAACCAAAGTGAAAATAATGACTGCTTGATTAATGATTTCATATAGTTTTCGCCAAGAAACACCCGCTTATAGAAAAAAATTTATTAGGGGATTGATCAATACACAAATAGTGCTGAAGTCGAAGTTGTAGAATAATAATAAACAGAACCTTGAAGAGGTTCGGTTCTCATGCAATCATTTCTGCTCTTTGCTGTCATTTTCCAGAGATAACATCCTTGGCAAACTCCAGGGTGGATGCTACAGAAGCTGCAGCACCGGCCAAGATGCCACCACTTGTGGTTGAATTGTCATGGTGATTGGACTGGTGAATCACCACCACCCTCCTCATCTCTTGGCCTTGCCCTGGGGATGACTTATAATCTACTGTTTCTACCCTTTTTTCCGGTACACCTTGTGTATTGGTAGCCTCTGTCTCCTGGCAGGCATCATGGTTGTTATTGAAAGAAAGGGAAGACTAAGAATTAGATGGAAATTACAAAGGCCATGCCATTCATTTATATTCAAAACAAATCAAGCTAATGAGAGAGTACCTTTCTTGTGTGCGTATTCATTTGAAGATCACGGCGATCGATTCTCTTGAAGCCTTAATAATGTGGGAATGCTAGGAGGAATTATCATTCCTAATAAATGTTTAAATAGGAAAGGTCTCTATTTGATTCTTTCTTTTTTCAAGTAAAGTTGGCCATTTGCTACTTGGTCTTCATGGGACGATAAGCTAGGCCAAGGAAGGGCCCTTGTAGCATGCAAACACCTCCACGTGTCACTTTACCTTGTCACGAATCCTAAAACAAATATTACTACTTTCTTTCGAGCATGCAATGACACGTGAGAACAAAAGACGAACAAATATTGGAAAAGAACATGGAAGATCAATGCCACATGATAGCAAAAACACAAGCAAAACTCATACTCAAAACAATTATAAGCTGTTGAATCAACTGGCCGACTATTATTGCTTCCAGAGCTATACATGTAAAATCTACTACATATATAACATCAAGCAGGACTGTTGGTAAAAGGGCTGCGAATATTGTAGATATAGGTGCTGCTGTAGCTGCTATTACCACTACATATGTTTGAAGAAAACATTATGGTAAAAAATTCAGTAGGTCATAAGAGGTGACCCGCTGCAATGGACATCTGTTGCATCAGAAAGCCTTTGCCTCGGTGACAATGTTGAGATGCCTACAGCATCAACATCAAGATTCACAATGTTCTTTCTCTTCTGAGGATCTGAATTCTCCTTTTCGTCTGTTGATTTCTCAGTAATGGGACCCAAGTGCTCTGCTTCCTTCTGGTGAAGCGACACCATGGCTTGAGCTTCTGCTAATACTGATGCATCATCGTCAGTAGAATAAAGGATTCTCTTCATTGCTGCAACAACCTGTGGAAAAAACAAGGGATCACAGATTACAACTTTGAGAGAATAGTTAAATTACTCAGTTAAACAGCGCAAATCTGATAGTCATAGAAGTAGTACTGGTAGGTTTTCAATCCCAGGGCTCTGGCACAAAATCTCGATATCTCTCAGCTTTGCAAAATAGAAGTCCCTCTCCTTCTCAAGGCTATCCACTGACAACTTCAACTCGGTGACCTGCAAATCAATTTGTATCATTAGATTCTACATGTTAAGAAAGTCCCGTTCCTTAAAATAATATAATACCTCTGCATCATATGCAGGCACTGGACAAGGAGGTTTAGAAGCCTTCACAGATTGATTTGAAGGGTGTGCCGAGGACACATCGTTCCTTCGAGCATTGTGAGAAGACTGAACTTTGGGAGCAGTTGTAGAGCCCTTGCTTGAAGCTTGAGACTGTAGACATTTCTTGGTTGTTTCTTTTCCTCCCTTGCAAGCCTCTCTCCTTTCCATTGGATTGTAACTAACCACAAAAGCAGTAAGTAAATCATCAATGCATCATGATTATACGAGGACTTTATTCACAAAGATCATTGTTCGTATACCATCAGAAATCAATTCAAAGTAAAAGGAAATTTGCAATTATCAAACCGAAAAAGGATACTAAAAACTCTCAAAAATATATATATATTTAGAATGTCAAAGGCAATTTCATTAACAGGACAGTCTCTTATAGAATATAGATAGATCATCATATGTTAGTCTATATCTGATACGTGTACAACTTATAAGCTATAGAGGTCTTCGTATAAATCACGACCACTGTATTAGGTAGCTTCGTATCAGTAGCGAGCACCAATCCCTTCCGTGTACATCCAACTAGTAATACAAACCCGTGACTCTCAACACTGTGAGAACAAACACTTCAAACCTTGTACAGGTGTCCTATTATTTATGATCTAGAAAAAGAAATCACACAGCATTTATGCAACTTTATATCTACGAAAAGAAAAGAAGTAAAATCTTCAAAGTATTGCCTAAAACTGGTTGCAAACTTTTGCTCTATAACTGAAGATTTGCACATTACAAGGGTTAGAAGAAGAGATGGACAAAATTTTAGCATGTAAAAACAATACATATAATTTTAGACAAACAGGTTGAAACTGGAGAAAATATGTCAACACTTTTTCACTCTGTTGTAAAAAAATAGATTAAAAAAATAGCAATTCATCAATTCCTGTTTTTAAGTATCGTTTCCAAAAAAAGGCCCTTATTTTATTTAAATTAAATCACTTTTAAGCCATTCTAATTCCCATTACTCAAAAAGCAAAGAGACTCCACAATTTCAAGAGATTTTACTCCAAATTGTCAGAAAAAAATGTAATACCCGAGTAATACTTTCGAATTTACTGATTCGATAAACCCTCACACCACATCCAAAAATTAATTCGGAAAATACAATAACAAATCATATAACACAGAAATTGCACATGAATTCCAAAAAACTCATCATCACATCCAGCAATTTAAGTTCCAAGTATTTTGCAAACAATTGACCGCAATCACACAACAACAATTCCCCCAATTTATTTACTCCAATCAAAGCAAACCCTAACAAAACAATAAACTGTGAAATTACTTGACAAGTCCTCCATTGACAGAATCACAATAACGCTTCATCCACTGCATAAACTCCAGGTTATCGAGCGGCCTGCCTTTCACCAGCTTACTCACCTCTATATGCTAAAGAAAAAATTCCAAGAAAAAAAATAAAAATCAAACTAACGAAACATTCAAGAGATCTGAAAAGTAAAACTGCATCCACAAACCTTAGTGATCTTAAGCTTGTTAAACACATCTTGCAGAACCTTATAATTTTGAATCATTTCGTACTCATTTTTGGCGTCGAAATTGACCTTGTGCATTGGCACCATTCCTGGATGAACCGAATCCATTAACTGACAATGCACCGCACCAGAGCATGCCTTTATGATTAGAGAAAATCAAAACAAAAAAAAAATCACCGATTAGAACAAATTAGGGCAAAATTAGAGAGAAAGAAGAGAATCAGCAACGAAATTACTTCTTCGACTTTGGAGAGATTGAGCTGAAGCGTGGAGTTAATCCAAGAGAGAATCTCAGATCTGCCAACGAAATAAGCCGAATCCATCATGCCGATATTAGTTGCCATCTCTGTTTCTCTCGATCGATCGATCGATTTTTGAGCCTCCGTGCGTGTTTTGTGTGTGGATAGAGTGAGAACAAGAGAGAGAGTTTAAAAAGAGAGGAGAGCGGGCTCCTTTTGGAATTCAAAATGGCTAAAGTCTCTGACGTGGAACTATCTAACCGTTGCGGTCTGAACTGGGGTTTGTGGGTGGGTCTTTTTTGGATCCGGGTGAGTTTTATGGGCTTAGGTTTTGAAGGGAGACCAAATCATTGTGGGCTTTGAACAATGCACTTTAGGCCTTTTGGCAACCATAATTTAGTCATATATTCCTCTCTCTCTCTCTCTCTCTCTCTCT
>Ga0325411_1002620_pt1 | contig 20381 bp, 8 predicted proteins | sample PopdelMetagenome_13_FD_206181 | JGI IMG/M metagenome (GOLD analysis project Ga0325411, IMG submission 206181) | Populus deltoides microbial communities from Bellville, Georgia, United States - Xylem-PdIQD-R4 | ecosystem: Host-associated > Plants > Phyllosphere > Stem > Wood/Secondary xylem...
GCGCAACTCCTGGATGAGTAGACTCTTGGAAGAGTGGTGAGCTTGTGATCACATTGAAATACTCAATGACTGTCGCACTTGGGAATATTCGTTTGAGGGGGTGTTGTAAGCCTTGGTGTAAGGCTTGGAAAAATAATTCCGGACCGAGCATGGTTAATACGCTCGAAGGGGAATGTTGTGTTGAAGATGCTCTCAGAATGGTAAGCTTGGAAGAGCTGCAAAATGCAAGCTTGTGCTGAAGAAGCAAAAGGACAATTGCCCACATAAATGGCAAAGGGGGTGATTGTTAGGAAATTGCCATTATTGTGGCAAATGACCCACCCACCACTATGCTTAGTGGAATGCCAAGTGGAAGCATGAATTACGGCATAATTCATGCCATGTATTATGGCTTGATTGTTCCCTCCATGTGCTGGAGATGCTTAGCACTTGATGCCTATAAAGGAGGCATATTATGTGAGAGTGTTTTGAGAGGGGTGAGAAATGTAGAGAACAAGAGAGAAAGTGGAGAGCTGCAATGGCAACAGCCTTGATGCCATTGCAGCAGCTGCAAGTGCAGCAAGAGAGCTGGGAGTTGAGTTTGAGTGAAGTGATCCTCCTTCTCCATATGTGTTGTAACCCTTTCTCTATCTATCTCTAATAATATTGACTCTCCCGTGGATGTAGGCGGTTTTGCCGAACCACGTTAAATATTATGTCAGTGTGCTTAAGCCTCCTATGAGCAAATATCAGTACACCCCCGGTCCGCGCATGGGGGTGCCGGAATTCCCCAACAAGGGGTGTTTATTTTTTCTTTTCCAGAGAATGTTTTAGTGTATGGTAGATGTTAGTGTGCGTGTGCGTGTGGGAGAGGATAAAACAATTTGTTTTGTGTGGGTCTTTTTCTGTTTTTTTTTTCTTTTTTTTTTCTTTTATGGTTATTCCGCCTTCTTGGCTTTATTTTTTTTACATCCATTTATTTATAAACAAAACAAATTTATTATTTTTCTTTCAATTATTTGCTTCTTAAAAAACTAAAAAATTATTTTGACTACTCTTTTTTTTCCTTTGTATTTTTGGTCTCTTGTTTTTATTTTTTTTATTTTGATAATTTTTTTTAAAAAACAATATCAGCATTTAATTTGATGAGAAAAATAAATAATGATTTTGAAATAAATATGTTAATAGTTGAACGTGTTAAAAATAAATTTTAAAATTTTTTAGAAAAAACATTGAAAATATAAAAAATAATACAAATACATAAAAAATATATTTTTTAATTTTTTATTGATTTTTTACTATTTTTTTATTTTTTAAAAAACTATTAATAAAATGAAGTAAAGATCTGGTTACAACAACAATAATCATTATCATCATCATCAATGTAAGGGAGCGATTTTAAATGCTAAATTATTCTTTGGTTTTTCTTCTTGTTCTTGATTCTCCTTGGTAATCTTACGGGAAATTAAGGAATACCAATGAGCTCCTTCAATTGAAGTTTTATGATATCTTTGGCTTCTTAAAGTAAATTCTTTCTTTTCCTCTCCTGAGGTCAAAACACAAAAGGGTGTAAGTTTCTTCCATGGAACAATTCTTATTACAGAGTAAGGTGGGTTATTCTCGATTATGAGAAATAGTGAGATACTCTTGTATTGGAAGTCAAATAATTCATCTCGAGCACTGATTCTTAAGGACTGAAAATGAGAAATGGTATGAAGGTCTGATAATAGTTGGGTACTGGTGTTAGATAAGTTGTGCTTGTTATTGTGCTAGAGGTTTGATCTTCAACCCTGGTGTGGATGATCGTTACATGAGGCTTAAACATGGCTAGCATGCTTTTATACTGCCTGCCTTTGAGTTTTTAGCCAGAAAAATACTTTAATGTTATTACATCAACGTCCTCTTATTATTTTGGATGAAAGACTCTAAACCTAGCCTCTTATTTTGCCTGCTGGAAGGAAGCACCGCTGAGTTAAACAAGCCATTGACATGGCTCTGTCGATCGTCATTACTTCAGCAGCTTGATTAAGAGTGTATTTTGGTTGATAATTCACACCAAGATATTAGCTCTAGCATCTTTATCTCACAAGCTAAATTCGCATGCATTTGTACAGGCTTACTTCATTTATCTTGGTATATATCAGCTCCTTAGGATATATATCAGTTGTTGAGTTGTCAGGTCATGTTTTTAGAAAGATGGATATAATACGAGCCTGTGGTTAAAACTTTGCATGCCCAGTAGAGGTTGGCTTGCCCATAGTGCGAGTATAAGGGAGATATAACTTACTTTTAAACTTAGATGCAAGTAACATGCATGTTCTCTGAGATGCAGATAGAGAGCTAGCGGGAGACGAGAATGGAGCAATGGAGTGCGCGCGCGTGTTTTTTGGCTTTCAGTCACACAGTGGGTTTCTTAACGTTTGCGCTTAGTCTATAGTCTTTTCCAAACCTCAGGAGGCTCTTTTCGTTGTCCGTTGCAGATTGCGGCCCGCTGCATCTCTTTTGCTATATATAGAACACCCCTATAACCATCTTGGTTTTCATGGATTTCTTCTTCTTCTTTTTTCTCCTTTCTATTTCATGTCTGTGCTTGCCGAAGCATGTCATGCTTCTTTTTCTGCCATTGTTGTTGTTTCGAATCAGTTATGGCTGTTATTGTGCTGGAGGTTTGATCTGGAACCCTGTGGGGGGAGCAATCAATCCATTAAGCTTAGGCACGAGAAGCACGGTATTTGTACCGGACAGCATGGAAAAGACCCAATTGACCCTAACTGTCGGTTTTATTTTTTAAAAGGCAAGGGCAATATGGTCATTTGAATGTAGGTTGAAAATTAAAAAAAAAACTCTTATACCCGGCTATAGTTTGGTTTTTTTAAGTATTTGTAAGTTATTATTACATTATTCATTTGAAATGTAAAAATGTTTATTTAATCCCAATTAATATAATAATAACAAATAAATCATTGAAAATAACTATATACCCCTAAGACCATATTATTTGAGTTTTTTAAATAAGGATAAAATGGTTTTTTTTTAATGAGGTGAGCATGTCGAATTATGGAATCTTAGATTTGTTGATGTTGAGATCGGTTCAACTTCTTCAGATCACAAATGAATCTCCCAAGCTGCCATTGAATCTTATGAATTTCCTAAATCACCCCAAGACGTCATCGTTTAAACCATATCTGAATTCTACAAATTCTTGTGCTTTTTGGACCAAAACTTATAAGCTAGTGGTTTCCAGTTGGAAAACAAAAAACACAAACAGAAGCAGAAACAAAAATCAAATCAAATCTATGTCCTGATAACTTCAGTTAATCAAACGGTCCAAATATCACATGAAGCCTCCATCTTGTCCGAAAATCCATCAAAATCCAATTATTAAATTTCTACAAAGTACTTGTATTTTCGGAGAAAATGCCGTAATTGTCTCATCAACCGAGAATTTCTTTTTTTCCACCAAAATAATTGAAAACAATCGCAATATTGTATTGCCTCTTGCTTTTGTTTTGCTTTCACTTGCAGAAAGAGAAAATAGATCAGACATTAACATCATCAACCAACACAAGGTTGCTCTTCCTTCCTTCCTTCCTTCTTTAGATCTCTCTCTCTCCCTCCCTCTATCTCTCTCTCTCTGTCCGTCCACTAAACCTCACATTTGATGTCTTCTGTCATCATCATTACATGAATCTTTCTCAAATTGAGGTAGACTATCAATGGATGTTATCATTGTTTGATTTACTAAAAAACCCAGTTTTCTTCTTTTAGTTTTATTTGCCAAGATCTGACCTTTCACCAAAAATGTACCTTAAAGTTTCAAACTTTTCACCTCCTATTAACAACCCTCAAAGCCTTAGAATTGGATCTACCCACATTCTCTCAAAACCCTTTTGATCCGTGACCAAAATCTAGCAGAAATATTAGCCCTTGTTTGTAAACCTACTTATTTACAAAACATACCCTCCAATGGCCATGCTCTGGTAGCCAATTTGTTAGATTCTTGTGTTGTGTGGCTTGAAGTTTGAGTCTTTCTCATAATGTTGAGGCAAATCTTGAGTAAGCTTCCAAGAAAATCTTCAAAAACTGACTCAGCTGAGTCAGCTCGGCCTGAGTCTCCAGTAACTCAGCAGATATCCAATGGCTCAAGTGCAGGTTCGGGGAAGTCATCCAATGGTCCAAAAAGAACGTCTTCTGTTGTATTTCCAGCTAGTGTGGTTGCTGGGATTGAGCCACTTGTGCCATTCAAAGACGTGCCTAGTGCAGAGAAGATGAATCTCTTTGTGAGCAAAGTAAGCCTGTGTTGCGTAACTTTTGATTTCAGTGACTCAAGTAAGAATACACTTGAAAAGGATGTAAAGAGACAGACTTTGCTTGAACTTGTTGATTTTGTGGCTGCTGGGTCTGTGAAATTTAGTGAACCTGCCATTTTAGCTATATGTAGAATGTGCGCTGTTAATTTGTTTAGGGTGTTTCCTCCGAATTATAGGTCTAATTCGAGTAGCATTGGCGAGAATGATGATAACGATGACCCAATGTTCGATCCTGCGTGGCCTCATCTTCAAATTGTGTATGATTTGTTGCTTAGATTCATCAATTCTACGTGCTTAGATGCGAAAGTTGCTAAGAAGTACATAGACCATTCGTTTATATTGCGGCTGCTTGATTTGTTTGACACGGAGGATCCAAGAGAAAGGGAGTGCTTAAAGGCTATATTGCACAGGGTTTATGGGAAGTTTATGGTGCACAGGCCATTTATTCGAAAGTCTCTGAGCAATATATTCTATAGATTTGTGTTTGAGACTGAGAAGCATAATGGGATTGCAGAGTTGTTGGAGATTTTTGGGAGTATAATCAGTGGGTTTGCCATGCCTTTGAAAGAGGAGCACAAGATTTTCTTGTGGAGGGTTTTGATTCCTCTGCATAAGCCGAAGTCTGTGGGAATTTACTTTCAGCAGTTGTCATATTGTGTGGTACAATTTATTGAGAAGGAGCCCAGGTTGGCGAGCATGGTGATAAAGGGGATACTGAAATACTGGCCAATAACTAATAGCCAGAAGGAGGTAATGTTCCTGGGTGAGTTGGAAGAGATTTTGGAAGCAATTAGCATGGTGGAGTTTCAAAAGGTCATGGTTCCATTGTTCTGGCGGATTGGATGCTGCATTAATAGTCTCCACTTCCAGGTACCTACCACTGTCTTAAGTTTTAGTTTGGTTTATTGGTTCTTTTTCCTGTGATAGAATGGCTTTGAATTTTCATAATATGTTAGAACTGAACTAGAACTCATGAAGTGTTGACTAATGCTAAGCTTCACAAGATGTCTTCTGAGTTGGCATTGATTACTAGTTGTTATGTTTGTTTATGTTAAATTCAGTTGGAACCATTGCCTTGGTTCATGTGATAGCTTGTATATGCATGGTTGTTATGCTACATTAGGAGTTTTGCTCATAGGATGCTGGATGTAATTTGCAACTTATCATGTTTTTATGGGTGCTTGGAGCCCTATGGATATTTCACTTGGAATTCGCTGGTCTGGATGGTGGTTTGGTGTTTTTAACCATTCCATTTCATTTATTTATAAACAGCCGACGTATATTGTTTGCATATTATGATAGACTATGCCATTTCATGTTAGACTCTATGTTAGCAGGAGATGGTGCCCTACTTGGTGAAATATTTCCTTGAAGTTCAGTTACTAAATGGATTTGTGTTTGATATGGAACTTATATTTATTTGATTAAATCTTAGTCTTGGAATCTTTAGACTTGGGTTTGTGCTAAGCATGGCACTAAAATGACCATAAGCTTCAACACCTTGGGGCTCCTTTGTGAGATGAGGCAGTACTTCAGGTATGATATTAGCACTCCTATCTACAATAGCACTCATTTTCTCTCTCCATTCATTTCTATCTTTCTCTAAAACAATGGAGTGCTATTGTAAAGAGATGGGGTGCTAATATTTTCTCTCCCTTAGGCCCTCAATGTCATTCACTTTATAAGAAATTACATATTCTGTGTCTTCCTTGAATGCCTTGTCATTGAAAATTTTCTAGAAATGCAAACTTTGGACTTAAGCTACGTTTCTAATGCCATGTATGGGCGCAGAATAGGGGAGAAAAGAAAGTGAGGGGATGGAAAGCAAAAGGAAGAAAATTGTATTTTCTCTCTCTTGTTTGCATGATGTGAAAATAAAAAGTAATGTAAAAAGGAAGAAAAGTAACTTTCCCTTGTTTTGGAAACCAAAGAAATACAACGTATTGTGGATGGTAAATTTACAATTATGTCCATCGTGTTAAATGCTACTAGCAATTTGTATTCAAGATTGAAGTAATTAATTTACTTTTCAATTCAAAATTTCCATCAACCTTCTCTCTTTTGGAAAGAACATGTTTTGTGCGTTGCAAGGGAAAATCTCATAATCACTCACCCATACTGTCTCTCTCATCCCGAAACAAGGGAAAATACCTTCCTTGTGTAGTTTTCTTCTCCGCATTTTTTTTTTGGGTTTTGAGAGCGAAGAAATGGGGTGGGGAGAAAGTCTTGTTCCTTTGTTTGGGAGATTGAAGAAAATGGAGATAATGTAAATGGGAAGAAAAATTTCACTTTAGGCTCATAAAACCTATGCTCCTCCAAATTTAGGGAGAGGATGAGGAGAAATTTTAGAGTACTCAAGGAGCAACTTCCAAATAGTTACCCCATGTGCTCACTTTGACGAGAGAAACAAACACAAGGAAGAGAGAGAAAACCATATTTGACCCATCAAAAGTAATAAGAATATTCACACCTAGGTTCAAAATTAGTATTTTTTTTTCTTTCTATCTCTTGTTTTTCTCCCCACCATTACTATCTCTTATAAATGAAGTAAATATTGGTGGTAGTTGAGCATTCTCAAATTTCTTGAGGATGAGTGGAAAATTTTGTTCAGGGAATTAGTTGACAAATTTACTCTTGATTTGAACCAAGACTTTGATGTGGTGAAAAATGAAGGACATTATAGTAATTTTACCTCCAACATTTTCCATACATCCTTTATCCTCATTTCAACCAAGACAAATCATTTTTGCTCTTTTCATTCCTCCCATTTTTCACCTCAAAGACAATGAAAGACACTCATTTTCTCTCCCTTCATTTCCAACATTTCCTTTGAACTCCCCAATACAAAGCATGAGTGTTTTGAAGTGGCCAAAGCCATTCCTTCCTCTATATTCCATAACAATAGGCCTTTTCATTTTGGTACAACAGTCATTCCTCCTGTTATTTTGAATGGTATCATATAACTCTCCAATATACATTATAAGACTGGTAACTAGCTTCTTTGATGCTTTAATTTCTCACCAAGGCTTGATCAAGAGCTCCAGACTTCTGGGAAGAGAAAGAATAAACATGCATCCTCTTCCAATATGATATTATGTCTTCAGTTGTGAGGATTTTTTTAATGCTGTTTAATAGATAATTGAAAGGGCGAGAGAATCCAGCTATTTTGGAGGAAGTTTGTTTGGCCAAGGTCAGGGCAGGGGACAAAGGTTCATTTATTAGATAGACAAGAGTGAATATCTTCATGTTTTCTAGTTGAGTTCAAACTAATTAGAAATGAAAATATCCATAAATAGGCATTTATTTGTGAAAGAACTGTAGTCATATGGCATTTTGGGGCATCTCAAATGGAATTTGAATTTAGGCCAAGGACATTCCACGTTTTCCTATCCTTGTTCATTAGCCATTGCATCAGGTATAAAGTTAAGCCCATTGGGGATGCTTGGGAAGTGGAAATATAATGTTCTGAGGATTTAGCTTGTCTTTCAGGAGGCCAGAGAACTGGTACTTTTAGCCGCCTCTCTTTGATCCCACCAAACATTTGCAATGAAATACAAAATCTGTAGTTGGACCCCCTTTTTCTCTAAAGCAGAACGTAACTTTGATTACTGCTAAGCATTATGTCGACTCCCATCCAATCCACTTCGATTGAACTCTTGATAGCGTTGGTTTATTTCAGTGCTTTTATGCTGCCATGGGTTGTCCTATAATAATGGCCTGTCAGCTTTGCAGACTTGTATCTGACTTTGAGCCTATGGAACACAACCTCTTTGAGTTATGATCATCAGTAAATTACTAGTTTTATCTTCACCGTGTATTTTGTTTCAGGTGGCTGAAAGAGCCCTCTTCTTATGGAACAATGACCAAATTGTCAACTTGATTGCTCACAATAGGCCTGTGATTCTGCCCATCATATTTCCAGCATTAGAAAAGAATGCCCATGACCATTGGAACCAAGGTGTGCTCAATTTAACTCTAAACGTCAGAAAGATGTTCTCAGAGATGGACGATGCATTGTACCTGGCCTGCCTTGATCAGTTCAGGGAGGATGAAGAAAGGCAAAGCGTATTGGCTGAGCAGCGGAAGGAAGCATGGCAGCGGCTGGAGTATGCTGCCAGTCTCAAGCCAATAACTGGAAACACGGCCGTTTTGGTAACTCCTTTGGCGACCTCAATTGCCTGTTAACTCCCATGGTGTTATCCTCTGTTATTGTCCTCCTCCTTCGACGGAGCCGGTTTCCAAAGCCAGGAAAAGAAAGTGCTGCTCTAGTAGTCTGGGTTGTAGGATGTTTTTTGGATGGTCCTGTGACAGCCAGTTATTGTAACTTGGGTTGGTCCTGTATTTCCTGTTGCTACTGTATGGAATATTAATTATTGCTTCCTTGGTGTAAGGTTATGAAGGAAGGACCATGCAGTGGATTATACAATTTTCTGTCAGCTAGTTTACAGTTTACATGGGTGTGATTGGGTAGCAGTTGTTTTTATTTTAAAATATATTAAAATTATTTTTTTTATTTTTTAAAAATTATTTTTAATATTAATATATTAAACTCATCTGAAAATATATAAAAAAAATTAATTTTTTTAAAAACAATTATGAAATATAATGTTCTCATCCTAAAATTGATGAAATTAATAAGAAAAAAAACTATTTGGTGGATAACATGCTTTTTAGCCCTAATCAATTTTTACTTCAATAAGTCTTTTGTTTTCATCAAAACATCAAAAATTATAGCTTGAGTTGACCCATAAATTAACTCGTCCATTCTACCGCCCAAGCTGACCTTCCCCAAGTTGATTTTTATAACTTTTATTTTCGTGGAGGAATGGGAGAACAATGCAGAAGAGCTAAATAGAGTTAGAGGCATCAAAATCTGTTAAAAAACATCTCTAAGAGAGTATTTGAAAATGCAAGTCAATCTCTATTTTTAAAAAATTTAAATTTTTTTTATTAAAAGTTAATTTTTTTATATGTTTTAAATACTTTTAATATATTGATTTCAAAAATAACTTTTAAAATATATAAAAAAATATTATTTTAATACATTTTAAAAAAAAAAATAATCACAACTACAGTATAAATCAAGCTTTAAATAAATCACTCGTGCTGCACCATTTTCAAGCTCACTTTAAATAAACCAATGAGTTGCATTAGGACTTCTCTGTTACCTCCCACCAAGGTGCCATCGCCCTTTACTAAGACATATCGACATCGGTATTCAAAAAAGACAAGACCGCTTTCAAAGATCAAAGCGGTCTTGTCTTCCGGAACCCAAAAGTTTTCCTCAGGTTTTACCATGACTTAAAGTCAAGAACAATCATGCTACAACAGATATTTCAGAATGAAAATTTTATCATTTCTTTTTTGCCCTATGATTCACAAGGTTTAAATACAAAGGTAATGTCCAGATAACTACAATTCTCACTGCTAAATTAGCAACCTGCCGAATAACCTAGCCACGGTTAAAACTCCCTGTAGACTGGGAAGTTCTGAAATTATTCCGCTTAAGGCATATAAATTACCTCCTCGAGTGTGTTACGCTACTGATCACTGATTACATTTGACTTTGGTCTGGAGGCACCAGAACAAGATTAGATGTTACAACAATGATAGACAGAAGTTAAGCAACAAAAAATGCAAGTTTTTAATTGAATTAAATTCTATGATTAGAGCCGATATCACCCTCAGAGGGAGCGGTTTGCTTGTTAATGCAGGACCTGTTTTCCTTCGTCCTCAGAAAAGCGATGAAACTCGTTGTACGGAGGTCAAAGTTGCTACGGATTTGAACTGCCACAAGGACAACCATTTGTGAGAATGGCATAAAAGGGAAATGTGAAGCCCAGAAGCTTGCATACAGTCTATCAATCATTAAAATTGCCACTGTACAGAGAAACAACCAGGAGCCTTGTGTAATTTGAAACAGTAAAGTTCATAGTTTGATTTGATTCATATGCTGGTGAGAATTCAAAGGACTAGCAGCAATATCTCCGAGGTATTCTTATGCAAATTAGACAGCATGAACACACTGTCCAGCTAAAACAGATCGAAAGAAGAAAACCTCTCCAAATAGTACGAGTTCTTTACCTTCTGTTGTCTATATTTTTCCCGTATAGCATTTAGGCAACAACCATCAGTGTTCAGCTGCAAATCTTCCAGGGCAAGCACTGTAGTTTTCAGTTCTGATGCTGTGTAACTAGTGTAGTGCTCTAGTGTTGAGTTCTGAAATGAGTACACAGAAGCATCCTCTTCAGATATTTCTATAATGAATGAAAAGAAAGAAAAAAATAGAATAATACACAAATCAAACAAAAAGGAGGCAGAAAAGAGCAGACCCATGGGTGGTCTGATTGATTGAGTGTCCATCGGGCAAGAAAAACAACAGATGCGGCTATGAGGGAAGGTAATAACTTTAGGAAGTTGTACTCAACAAGAGTCAACTCTGCTAGATAATTTGCCAGGAACTCCAGCTCGACACAAGGGACCTGTATTAAAGCAATTACAGGTCTCTGATCAGATAAGTTCCTGCTTAGTTAAATTCCAAGAAAATATGTAACCGACAATTGCCAACATCCTAAAATACCTTGCACGAAGCTTGTGCTGCTTGAATGAATCTCCTGAGAAACAAAAAATTGGAATAGAAAAGAAGAGTGACTTCAGTATTGATGGCATCATACCAGCAACATATAGGTAAAAGATGTTCAACATTACACCTCAGAAATGATTTCGTGGTGGGAACTGATAAATGAAAGTGCAAGAAATTCAGGACTTGACTCTCCATTTTCAGAACCTGCCATAGTATCGTGTTAGAAGCCTTGTATATCAGCACATCAAGTGAGATACTATTTCAAGGGAGAATCCAGCAAAGTTTTAAGAATGCAACACACACCTTATGCTAAGTAAAGCCTCCAGAATTAGAATGGAGACACAAATTGGGTTATAGAAAGACCTCAAACAATAATACTTGCACCGCACACGTTGAGGTTAATTTTGGGGCAAGTGCTTTTGTAGGAAATTATCAATAACTTCCATAATGATACGAAAGAATTCAAGTCAAGTATAAACAAAATTTCCCATGAATATGAAAACTTTTAGGTAAATTAAATAATTGACCCCATCTTGTAGTTTATATTTAGCCACCAATATGATTTTTTTTCTAAGAAAATGTCTAACTTTACAGTAATGAAGAAAATAACTGTTAACTCAGTTTTTGGGTGAGGTCAGCAAGTTCAAGTGAATGATGAAGCATAAAAATATGAAGCCTGATACATAAAGCTGCCAAGATTCCTAGGGCGTACCTCTTCTCTTGTGTAAGTATTGTCAGTGATGAAGCAAAACTCTTCCACTCTTGGCGCACAAATTTCTTCATACTTCCTGCCATCATAAATGAAAAGAAGTGCATAATGTCAACGACTAAGGTGGAAAAATATACATGACATGCAATTCTATCCACACTGCCAAATACATTCAAGGTGTTTCTAATACATAAACCTTGGTTTATATTCTGTGTTAAGAAACATGTGATGAACATGCAAAGAAAACAAAACGGTGTAATTCCTTCCTTGCAATGTGCAAATATGCTCATATGAATAAAGGGAGATGGAGAGCATATCTAATGCATCAAACATAGCATCATCATATAGCAGCCAAGTAGTATTTCATCAGATGTTAGCAAGAATAAAATCAAAACCATAATGAATTATGTGGCCTAATATGTGAATTTACTTATTTAAGCTTCAAGGATTGTCCATCATCATTCTTGCAATCATAAAGAGTTGTTCTACTCATAATTCGAGCCCAATTGTCAGAATAAAAATCTAATGAATTATGTGGTATAATATGTGAATTTAATTATTTAAGCTTCAAGGATTAAGTTGCTATCTAGTATCTACCATCACTCTTTCAACCATAAAGACTTGTTCTACTCATAATTTGAGCCCAACACTTGTTGAAAACCAGCATATCTTATCTAAATACCAAACAATCATAAAACTTACGAGGCAATCAACATGCAAGTAACACCAAGCAGTTGGAGTCTTTGTTTTTCAATATAGTTCTGTGAGAGGAATCGATCAATGAGATTGACAGTGAGGTAAAGTGTATCTGGAACCAACGTATATTCTTCAGAAACCTGAAAAAGTGCATATAGATTATCAATCTCATACCCGTTCAACATCTGATTGAAACAAAAAGGTCCTCAATATTACTAAAGCATCGAGGTGTTCTTAAAAATCCCAGTAACTGGGATACTAAAGTTTCAACTTCTGTTCGATTCTCAAGATCAGGATTCTGTTTATGTTTAAAAGCTGAACAAATCAAGTTGTCGTAATTGTTTAGGAGCTCTATGTCCAACAACAAAAAATGCAAAATGAATACACATAGCATATGAATATGGAAGCCGAAAAATACTTAAGGTGTTCATGGAGAAACAAATCCTAAATGAGAAAACTTCAGGTGTTCTCCCACAACAAGCCAGTATCTCCTATTCAACTTTTTAGTCTTTGGTCCTATACTTTCTTAGGAAAAAAAACATCAAGTTTGGAAACAACCGACTGAATAGAGATGGTAAACGTGGAGAAAGACAAAAAATGTAAATCATCAAACCATTTTGTTTTGATTTATGATTGCTGCAGGAGTTGATGAACTACATGGAAATTTAAACAATGAGTGAAAAAGGCAACTGGTGATCTTCTAGGCAAAGATTAAGATCTGCTTTATTGGTTGAAGGGAAAATTGTTAAGGCAAAGTGACACCACCAAAATTAACAAGATACCATCCAAATTAACAAAGTTAAAAAAATAAAAATAAAAAAGCAATCCATTTTGGTAGAAGAGAATGATCGGAATTTAATATAGTTACACTTTCTAGGAATGGTGGCATTTCTTTTCAAGAGATAGAATGAGGCATTTCTTTTTAATATCTTTTGAAAAAGTATGTTGAACTTGCTTGAGACATATGCCTGAGGCAGCTCCTGCCATTATATCTATGTAACTGACTGCACTAACCTCCACAAGCCAGTCGATCAGAATTCCACGCATGCTAGGACTAATATCATGCTGCAACTTCTCCATGTAATCAATCGAAGGCCTTTGGTCAAGCTGAGGTACAAGAGGTACAAGAGATACAAAAAAGTTAGCACTAAATATGGTAATGATACCAAGGAAAGTGCAAGTTACTAATTTTGCCGTTCTTAAGTTAAGCCCCAGCTAAAGTTAATTTCTCATTTGAAAACTCGAGTAATGCAACAGTTATTTGTTTTTAAGTACTTCTAATAAAAGAAAGAAACACCTTCATGTTGCCTAATACCAAAATAGAGAACACTAGAATTGGATAATAATTTTGCAAGAATCATTCTATATCAAATTGTGCCAAATTGTAGTCAAAAGCAATGATAGTTTTCATTCATGAAAAGAACAGCTTTAATCTCACTTTAGGATGATCAAATGACAATAACAACAATGATTGAGATGTGAAATAGCAGGTTATGGATTTAAAAGGGGATGATAAATGATTGCAAAAGGTTCTAGAGGTTGCGGCACAAACCTCCTTAGCACGTATATTGTTAAATATATCAGGGGCATACAAGCTGCAGAGCTGAAGGTCTTTTATGTTTGAATCAATATCCACTACGCTCACGCCAACTGAGGCATCCAGTTTCTCAGAAATTTCACTTTCTTCTGCACAAATTCAACAAAAAATCTGTAACCATAGGTAGTCTACTAAGTATTAGTATGGCAATGTCAGAGAAGTTCTTCATGAATAACGGGTGGTTTTATTTATGCAAATTCAAGCTATTCAGTCACCTTTAAACATCAATAATTGCATCTGAAAAATAAATTCAGATCCCTATTAATGAAATCAAAATGCTCAAGTCCCTCATTTGTTAATTAAACCATCAATGCCATAGAACTGGTTAGATTTTATTTGGTACATGATTGAGGACAATGCTTACACCCGAATCATGATATAGCACGGACCTTTCTTTAGAGGCCTTTCAACTCCTGAAGTTTTTGTGGAAAGAGGTACTAGAAGCTTTGGATCTGCTACACCACCTTCTCTTGTGCCATGGCAATCGCTTTGTTTTTTTTCTTCTAACTTTGCTGGTGAAGTAAAATCTTGTGCTTCCCCCATTCTTATTTTTGACAGCTCTTCAGCTAACTTTTCTTTTACATCCTCCTGAGCCGGTGAAATTTCCATAGAGATATGAGCAGCCACCTCTGCATTCTTATTTCGAGGACTTTTTCTAGCTTGTTTGCTAGTCTGTCAAAATCTCTCATTTAGTGAGTTTTGAAGGAAAAAAAAATTGCAACTAGTGAATAACTACTGGTAAATGTAGATAAAAGTAAATCCCCAAGACAAATGTCAATATAAAGTAATTTATGCTATAATTACAAATTTTGAAGATTGGGATACAAGCAAGAAAATTGCATACATGTTGTTTTGTTGCAATGTTGCAGTTCAGATGAGAATTCTCACAAAGGACGTTGGTCACATCTTTAAGCACTGCCCTTCTCTTATGCTTAAGACCAGCAACTGAGGTTGAACAAGATTTGTTCTCATCTGATGCTGCTCTTTTGGTCTTTGCTCCAAGAGGATGCTTCTGATCCTGTTTAAAGGAGGGTTTTGATGCAGGAAATAATCCTACTGAAGTCCCCGAAGCTTTAGCACGTGCCCGTGTAATTCGAGTAGTGGGCTCTTCATGTTTGGCAGCAGTTGCATTTTCTTTATTCATCTTTGCTTGCCTCGAGGAAGGGCAATGCATGATTTAAACTGAAATGCTATTCATGGAACCTGAAATCTCAATACCAGTTCTATGTTAGATATCAGGAAAAAGAAGCAAATTCCAAAGCAGGTAAAAAAATAAAAGAGAGCACAGTGACCAACATAACACCAATTTTTTCATAATGCTGCAAGGTCATATATTAAGTCAAACATAAGAAATCATAGCAGAGGGAACCAGATTTAATAGCCAGTTATAAAAATCTTTTTCTCAAAAAAAACCTAAGCTTCAACATCACAAAAAAAACAAGCGTACACAACACTGTTGTAAACGCATGAGGATGAAATATAAACAGGTTGATCTACTGTGATTTGAGCTATTAACAAAAAACTTGCGGAACTTGTAAATGCTCATGTTCATAGAACAGGGCCACTTGCAAATCACTTTCAGCTCAACCAGGTTACTGAAATATCCACAGACACCGAGTACGGAACAAATTCATGCTTATTTGAGATTATACAGATTGTACATTCACGCTTAGGTGCGTTGTCCACAGGAAATATTACTGTTGCAAACCTCACTGTGCAACCAGTAAATAGTTTCTTTTCTAGTTGAAAAAAGTTCTTGTATAGAAATATCTACTTATAAAAGCCAACTTTGATAAACCAAAAAAGGACCCCCCCCCCCGCCCCCCGCTTCTAGATTAATTAAGAAAGAACCGACTCAGACATAGTTTCAGGCAACTAAACTCAAACAAAAAGCTCTTTCAAGTCACACTCCTTTATTCTTTCTCAAAAAAATTGCAATGTAGTGATAAAGAAATCCATGTCTCTGTACTGTTACACATTGAGAATTTTCACACCGATACAATAAATAATATTCGGGTAAAACCCATCTTTGAACTCATCCTATGCTACTCATCTCGAAATAACCATCCCGAATTAGTTTCCTGAATAATATTAACCATTTCATAGGTCGGATTCAACTGATAAGGCCTACAAGACACCGACTGTGAAATGACTGATATTATCGAGGAAACTGACACGAGATGAATATTTCCGCATGAATATCATTACTCTAAAGCTTATTGAGAACGCGAATTCAAAAAACAAATTAACATCATCTCCTAAAAGTTACCTTTCACTATCTTATGAACAGGAAGGAGTAAAAAGTTTTGCTACGGTTTTAACCTCTATTTTGTAGCTGTAAGAACCGAATAAATAATAAATTTTCTTATTCATGCATTTTTACAGTAACTAAACAGACACATTTCAAAATATCGAGCTAAGATCTAACGTTAATTAAAAGATCTGAGCATTAACAACACAAAAGGCAGATATTAAGACCAAATTACTTAAAAAATAGGAAACAAAAACCCTAATCCTGCTAAATTACTAATCCATTTCATCATCAAATGCTTCAAACCTCAAATAATCTTCTCCTCTAAACACAAATTCCTGGCTCAAAAATCGAGAAAATGGCAAACGCGGAGCGCACACACACAAAAAAGAAGACAATGCGCTTTATAAATCCACAAAGTTTCAAAACAGAATTAGAAACGACGCTGAAAAAGAAAATCGAAAAACAAAACGCGAAAATGCTGAAAATTAGAGTCTGCTTCGCAGATCTATAGAAGCAAAAACGAAACGACTTGTCATTTAGGAGGAACAAAATATATAGCTCTTATCGATCCAACAGCGACGTGTCACAAGCAAAAATCAATCACCGATGGTGTCTAGAGCTCAAAAAATAATAATAAAGAAAAAAAAACAAAGGGAGAGGAGAAGGAGAAGCGAGCTTACAGTGTGCTTGGAAGCTCCAAGAAGACCTACTAGTGAAGTGATGGTCTCTAGAGAGCTCTCTCTGTAAAGAGAGAGAGTGAGAGAGCTTCTTTTTTTTTTAAAGAGAGTGAGGCTTTGCGTCGTTGAGTTGATGATATTATAAGGAGAGGGTGATGGCTGTGTGAGCGGGACGGTGCCACAGTTTAAACTTCCCAAAAGATTTGTTATTTCCACCCCTTTTTGCTACTTCCAGATCTTGAAGTGAAGAGAGTCACTAACATTTTGGATCTAAGAGAGGATTTGTAGTCTTACTTTATGACAGGTAGGTAACAAGCGGTCGTGTTGCGGTGTGGTGTGGTTTGAAAATAATAAATCAAATCTTGATTTATTATTTTATTTGCAAGGAGAAAGAGGTGTAATTATACATTTTACATTATACTCTTTGTTAAATTTCACTCTTTAATTTTTTTTAAAAAAATAAAATAATATCTTTTTAACTTTTTTATTATTATAACTCGAGTCTTATACCGAGTTAACCTTTTAGTTAGGTTTAACAATTATACTATTATGAATTTTACTTGAATTTTATATATTTGGATAATAATATTATTTGCTTCCTAATTATATGATTATTTGAATCTAAAGGAGTATTAATATCATTAATTTCCTGTATTTATTTTATTTTATCGATCAATTGGTCCTTGCTGCCTAACACTAACAAAAAGAAAAGAAAAACTAAATTATGCACATAATATCCTTTTAAAAACTATTTTAGCTTATTTGAGATGCTAAAAAAGAGACTGTGTGAGTTGGTTCAATAAATGTTTTTTCCATAAATAAGGGTTTCTATAAAAAAAAAATTGTATGGATACGATGAAATGGAAAGAAAAAACCAGGGTTTTTGATCGTGTTGATATGCTAATATCAAAAATAAATTTTAAAAAATATATATATATTAATATATTTACAAATAACAAATATTTAAAAAATAATTTCTATCACTTTCTCAAATAAATCCTGATATAAAAGGAAAATGAATCTCGAATGCTAAATATAAGAAAAACTTGGCAAAAATACAAATTAAATTAAAGCTGTACATGACCCAGAATTGGTTACACTGGAAAATTAAATGAGTTAAATATAAAATAAACAGGGAAAGGGCTCCTATTAGATTGCAATAATTTATTTTCCAAGTAGGAATTAAAGGGGTGTTTGGCAGCAGTGCAGTAAAAACACTGTTTGTTTAAAATTTAGTTTTTTAATTTAAAATTAATTCATAGTATTTTAATGTACTGTATTAAAAATAAATTTAAAAAATATTATTTAATACATTTCTAATAAAAAAAATAAAAAACATAACTTCAATCACATTTTTAAACAAACTTCAAAAAAGAGTGAAAAACAAAATTAATTATTAATTATTATGCATGCAATCATCATTGCTAATCAAGTTTACTTGTGAATAACACAGCTACGATCCATAATTAACTCACGGGGTCAATTTTTAATCATGAAGCTGACCATTGTGAATATTAAATTTTGAATCAGTAATAAATTATGATTTGGTATCATGCTGTCCTCAATAAAGATTTTGATTGGAAAATTATCCTTCAGAATAAGAATTAAAAAGAACGCCTTAATTTTCTTTCACGGCTAATTAAAACCATGCATTAATAAGAAAGGGTAAAACGTATTATTTATTTATTTATTTATTTAATTACCCCAAACTAATTACTTGTAGACTTGAAGCCCTAAAATTAGTTTCTTGGCAAAATGATGAAAGAGTAAATTAATATTTGTGGAGCGAAAAAAAGAGATTTGATGAATAGGCAATGACGGAAACCTCAAGATCTTGCCTTTGACTAGCACACTTCAAATCTTGAAATTGATTTGTTGATGAAATGATAAGAGAATAAATATTTTCAATGTGAGAAAAAGATTTGATAAAGAAGTGGAAATAGAGAGAAGAAAAGAATTGTAAATGATGGTTTTTTTCGGTTAATAATAAATTTTAATGATATCAAAATAATATAAAAACACTAAAAAGATATTATTTTAATATATTTCAATGATTAATCTCTCGAGACTCTAAAATTAACGATCATGCAAGACTCTAGTAGTCTTAAGGTTTGTGACACTTGAACTGGTAATCTTTGAGGAGCAAATCTAAAACCTGACCAATTGAGCTACACCCCTCAGGGTTAACGAGAAAAAAATTATTTGTTGTCTATTGAGTGGATCAGCGTGTTTTGCATTGCAGCAAGAACACTGTTCATCAAAATTTTATTCTTTTAGTAATTTTAGATCATTTTGATGTGTTTTTTTAGTTAACAATAAATTTCAAAGAAAATTAATTTTCTTAAAAAAAAATTAAGATGGGGAAAATAATTGTTGGTCGCAGTTAAGTCCAAAGACAAAAGACAATTTAATGAATGAATTGAGAACTAATTAAATTGTTTGTAATAATCCCATCATAACCTACAAACGTGTAATTATTTGTACATAATTATGTGTTTATATGAGCATTCATGAACGCATTCATTGCATTCTTGGTAGGTTATGTGATAAAACTTGTGGATGTAATTTAGCTGCATAACTATATCTATATGATCGAAATTATAAGAAGAAAAAAAAATCGGATGAGAGATATGCTGGAAATTAGAAGAATTTGAGAATGATGCTTCTAAAAAATACTAAGGCGTTGTTTGGTAGGTTTTTTTTTTTTTTTTCCTTTCAAATTCTCGAAAGCAAGGTGTGACAACTTGTTCGTCTAAAAAAAAAAGTAAAAGTTTTTTTTTTCGTTTAAAATAATGGAGAAAAGTTTTGAAAACTTTGAAAAAGCCAGAAAAGGTGGTTTTCATAGGTTTTCAAAATGAAACAAATTATTGCCAATTTAAAAAAATAAAACAGATTCTTGACTTTTGGATTCTTTGAAATACACGATCCACATGAACCATGCAATCAATTATCTAGTTTACAAAATTAAATATTATATTTAATAATTTTACTTTTCTAGTTTGTTTATGATTTTTATTATTTTCTTTACTTTCAAGTTTTCTATTTTGTTTAGGTTAGTTTTTGAATTTTATTTAAAGAGTTGTAAACCTCTTAAAAAGAGAAACTACTCAAATAAAAAATATTCGATAATAAAATATTAAATTGGGTTTTTTGTGTGATTCTCATTTTAGCATAATTATGTGTTCTTGTACTTGCTGTATTTCTTGTGTTGTTTTCATCTGTGTTAGTTAGTATTAAAAATGAATGGTGGTTATTTACTTGTTGGGTGCTTGAATAAACATGGTTGAAAGAGGTAACAAAACAAGATGCGTTCATGTAGGAAAAGATAAGGAGGTTTATTCTCAAGAAAGAGACATTCAGGAACACTATGATAGAAGACATGAAAAGAAAAATTATAGAATTGAGAAGAGGTGTTCAAGAATTAATGATAAAAATTATGCAAAGACATAATATAAAATTAACTCATTAGTTGGTGGAGGTGAGAAGCCCAACCAATCATGAGAAGAGTAATCATATATCCATGACTAACTTTTTTCAGAGGTGTGAGCAGAGAAAGTAGTTTCTTGATTAAGATGA
>Ga0325411_1002623_pt1 | contig 20376 bp, 14 predicted proteins | sample PopdelMetagenome_13_FD_206181 | JGI IMG/M metagenome (GOLD analysis project Ga0325411, IMG submission 206181) | Populus deltoides microbial communities from Bellville, Georgia, United States - Xylem-PdIQD-R4 | ecosystem: Host-associated > Plants > Phyllosphere > Stem > Wood/Secondary xylem...
AAAAACACAATTTTAACCGAAAAAAAGAAACAGCACCGAAAATGCCGGCAATGGAATGATTCTTACTTTTTTTAGTTATCCACTAGTATAACTTTTTATTGGGTAGTCGTTAGGTTTTCCGCACCAAGAGCTCAGTACTGTTACTTGCATCCCTGCTCTCTCTGTTTCAGTTCCATTGAAATTGCTGCTGCTGCTCCTCCTCCTCCTCCTCCAGTTAAGTCATCAAAATAATTCCATTCAATTTATTACTATGCAACATAAACCATTTCCGTTTTATACTCAATAAAAACACCAAATTCTGTTCTTTATCTCAATTTATCATTTATTTTGCCTCGAAGATTTTAAACCCCAAGAAAACCCATAATAGCTCTCATCCTTCGTTCCTTGGTGAATCACATTTTGTTGGGTTGAACATTGTCCTTGAGAAAATCTAGCTTAGCATGAGTAATGTTGTACGTTGCTCCTGTCCTTGTGATTGTATAATATTCTCGTTAACATTCGCCGTTTCTCGATGCCTGAGTTCCGAATTTGTTTTCTTTTTCAAATATATTAGATGCAAAGAGAACCACCCAAATTCCCATGTGAAATAGACACAGAGCTGGACAGAATCAGCAGCTTACCTGGGCATGTTTTAGGCCAAATTCTATCACTTTTGCCAATTAGGGATGCAGTGAGAACTAGTGCTTTAAAAAGAAAGTGGAGGTACAAATGGTCTCAAATTCCTCATATTGTGTTTGATTATCAAGGCATCTCAATCTCTTCCCAAGATCAAACTACAATTAAGAATAAGCTTGTCAATATTATCGATCATATACTTTTACTTCACAATGGTCCAATTTACAAGTTCAAACTATCTCACTGCGATCTATTAGGTGTCAGCGATATTGATCGATGGATTCTTCATTTATCGAGAGGTTCTACCAAAGAATTTGTACTTGAGATATGGAAAGGCCAGCAGTATAAGTTGCCTTCTTGTTTGTTCTCATTTAAGAACTTGGTTTATTTAGAATTATTTAATTGTTTGCTAAAACCTCCTTTGGCTTTCAAAGGATTCCGGAATTTGAAGAATCTTGACCTTCAGCATGTTACCCTGGCACAGGAGGTGTTTGAGAAACTGATTTCTAGCTGTGCTATGCTTGAGAGGTTGACATTGATTAACTTTGATGGTTTTACTCATCTTAACATCAATGCACCTAATCTTCAATTTTTTGACGTCGGAGGTGTTTTTGATGATGTTAGTTTTGAGAATGCTTTTGTACTGGCTCTGGTTTCCATTGGATTGTATGTGAATGTCAAACATGACCAGAATGTGTCTTATGGGAGTTCTAGTAAATTGCTCAGGTTTTTTGTTAATCTGCCCCATGTTCGAAGACTTGAGATTCAGAGTTACTTTCTTAAGGTAATATCTCCACCAACATTATCTATAGTACATCAATCTCCCTTGAAATTTTAACAAATTGATTGATTGAATTATACAGATTATCTGAAGTAATTTCATTGTTTTTGAACTGCATCAATTTTGTGTCTTTGTTTTCAATACTTATAATGCTGAAGATTTGATAATTTTGGATTTCATTTAACAACTCATGTATTTCTTGGTGATCCTTTTTTTTCTAATACCACTGTAGCTATTGGAAATTTGAAAGGGCTAGTGGAAATATGCTATGTGCTGCCTTATTATCCTTATTATAAGATTCCTAGGTTATTTCATCATTTTGTCTCATTTCTTTTCTCCAGTATTTGGCTATCGGCAAAGTTCCAAGCAAGTTGCCGAAGCCATGCATTGATCTGAACTACCTTTCTATACGCTTAAATTTCAATGACTATGAAGAGAATTCAGCTGCCTTATGTCTGTTGAGAAGCTGCCCCAATTTGCAAGAAATAGAGATATTGGTAAATGACCTTCGATATGCTTATGTGAAATTTTATATTGATTGCATCACGATTTTTTTTTCTTAAAACAAAGAAGAAGAAGGAAATAAAGAAAGAGAGGAAGGGGAGGAAAAAAAATTGCCTGATCAATTTATATCTTATACCACTACATGGGGATATTATTGGTTTCTTATATCCTGGATTCCATGTAGGCTCGCCCAGAGGAACAAGCTGTTGTGGGACCAGTAACTGATTTCTGGGACGATGACCATTGGAAGTGTTTATTTGGCCAGTTGCGACTGGTGAAAATAGTTGGCATCTCTGGCATTAGATCTGAACTTGATTGCATTAAATTTCTGCTTTCAAACTCTCCTGTGCTTGAGAAGATGACCATTAAGCCTGTTTCCAACGAGGGAGGATGGGACTTGGTAAAACAATTGCTGCATTTTCGGAGAGCCTCAATCCAAGCAGAAGTCTTTCATCTGGAGCTATAACTATGGACTGCGTTTTGGGCAGGTACTGCTGCGCTGTAAAATGCTTCCCATGTAAATGTAAATAGAAACTAACCTTTTCTGTGTCTGCCCTGTTCATTTTTGTGTGATTAAAAAAATGGCCAGTTACAATTAGAAATCTGTCACTATATAGTTACTCTGAAGTCATATGCTTGAATGCACGATTCAGCTTCTGGTTTTTGCAGCCATTTTATGGTTAGCTGGTTGCGAGCTCCTTTATTGTCCTGCAGTGTTTTTATGTACGGCAGTTGGGATGTGATTGTTTTGACCATGTGCTGTGCTGATATTGGCCTTTCAACTCAATGAGTATCTCTCTTTTGTGTGATGGTCATCTCTGAAACCAGGATATCCATAGGAACATATCCTTTACTTTTTTAACTCTACCCTCCTAATCAAGGCCACCCGTCTCAAATCTAAGCAGAATGCTCTCGTTCAACGCTCTAAATAGAATTAAATCAAAGGAGAAGCCAGGCATGGGGCTAGTTGTCGCGCATAAATCTTGAGAGAGTATGTCATGGGCTCTTCAAGATGGAAATTTTCTTTCCATTATTGTCTAAAACACTGAAAATAGAAATCTCATTTTATTGAACCAACACCTTAAAGTATCTTTCTTTCTACGTTTTGGACAGGACTGCATGCTGTACAAATCATGTGAGTTACAAAGATGTTCCAAGCCAACGAAGGATCTTGGTGAGTAGCACGTTATTCATGCTACCTTAACAATAGGTCCTATTCTAATATTAACAGGACTCGGTTTACTTTATGCATTTCTTCATTTAATTTCCTTCAATCAAGAATATGGAGTCCCGGTCGAGTATGGTTCTTAGTTCATGGTCGCAGCTCCAACCAATCACTACCGAAATCCAATTGAGAGGGAAGCAGGACATCGTTAGTCCCAAGAAAGGGCCAGTGTTACTTCGGTTTGTCGAAACTCTCTCACACAACCAACCTTGTAATCATAACACAGCCAGATAACCACAGCTAAAGTGTATTAGTAGCTAAAGAAGTTATGGCCACGGATATTACTCCACTTCTACCTAGCCAGAACAATATTGGGCATCATGAGCAAAAACTTTTTAGCATTGTTAATGAGTTCGGGCAAGAATCAAAGAGGTTATGGAAGCTTGCAGGGCCAGCAATTCTTACTAACATATGTCAAAACTCGCTTGGTGCACTCACTCAAACCTTTGCGGGTCTCGTCAATGAGGTTGATCTTGCTGCTGTTTCTGTTGAGAATTCTGTTATTGCTGGTCTAGCATTTGGGGTCATGGTACATTTTTTGCCTTAGCCGCCAATACTTTGCTTTATACTTTGAAGAAAGCACAGAAATCTTCTTGATATATCGTTAATTTTTATGTTGAATGTAGTTGGGAATGGGGAGTGCATTGGAGACACTATGTGGGCAAGCATATGGCGCTGGAAAGCTGAGAATGTTGGGCAGATACATGCAGAGATCATGGATCATTCTCTTGACAACGGCTTGCTTAATGATACCAATTTATGTTTGGTCTCCTCCCATTTTAGAGCTCTTTGGAGAGACGACTCAGATATCTGAAGCTGCTGGTTAGTAATAGATTTTCCCCCGTAATTTTTTCACTCCATGGTCAATAATCTGTTCTGATACAAACAAGTTGGTAGGACAGAAACAAACGTTAACTAATGGATTCATCGGAATAAACAACCCAGCTGGAAAAAAGGAGGAAAGACCAAAATGATCCGGTGCGGGTTTCAGACTAAACTTGCCTCCTACATTCACTTGTGGATGGAACAATGTTCTCACGGTTGGTTGGGGATTTTGGTTACAGGGAAATTTGCTCGGTGTATGCTTCCACAATTGTTTGCTTATGCAATTAATTTTCCCATTCTAAAGTTCTTGCAAGCACAGGGGAAAGTCATGGCGACGGCCTGGGTATCAGCTGTGGTACTGGCGTTCCACCTTCTGCCATGACTTAAACTAACTCTTTCCTAAAGTTTTCCGAACCAATTCAGAACTGATGCAGGTAGAAGTGAGTGACCTCCGACAAAGTAAACTAGCTGGTGTCACCTCAAGCGGAACGTGCTCTCAAATAATTTTTCTGTTGTATCCATGAATGTCTTGATCTTTAACTTTGTTGTACTTGTGACACATTTGAATGTCATCGATGAATTGGTTTAGCTTCAGTGATTTGGGAGTGTCTTCAGAGTTTTACCTTGATTCCTGAACCATTGTCAAAGGAATCTCATGCATCTTTTCAAGAACAAGGTAGCGACGGAGATTCATGGTCTTAATGACTTGTCATTTCGTAAATTCATCTAAACCGTTAGAGGCCTCCTTAACGATTTGAATTTTTAAGGAGACAGTGATTTAAGTATAAGAGTCTTAAATATTAAACTCATCATCTTATCTTATCTTATTTTATTTAATAAAAAATAAGTGTCAAATAATATCTTTATAAATTTTAAACCTAAATAATTTTTATTTTGAAAAATATATTAAAAAAATATATAAATTATATATTAAAATTTTATCTAATAATATATTATAAAATTATATACAGAGAACTTAAGTTTTTTGATGTAATGGTTGTTTTAACGCCACGACACCATCAGTTTTTTTTATTACAAAATCCTTCATCGTAGAACTATGGGCATTATCGTCAATTGAGGAAACATTATCCCCTTCCTTCCCCAGCTCCACCCGCTCAACGTACTTCCCATCTTTCCTTTCTTTCCCCTCTCAATCTCAAAGTCTACTAAAATAAAAGCACTAATCTTTTCCGTTTGCCTTGAAACCGAAAAGATGTCAATCTCAATCTCCTCTCTTGCATCATCCCTCTCTTCACTCTCATTTTCCTCTCAAATTTCCCAAAAACCAAACACCCTTTCATTTTCTCGGTCCAAATCTCTCTCTCTCTCACTCTCCCCCTACTCCAACTCCAACAAACAGCCCTTTACTCTCCGTGTCACCGCCACCGTTGCCTCTCCCGAAACAACTACCACGGACCTCAAGAAATTAGTGAAATCGAGACTCCCTGGTGGTTTCGCAGCTCAACCTATTCATGGCACTGGTCGCCGAAAATGCGCCATTGCTCGTGTTGTTCTTCAAGAAGGCACTGGCAAAGTTATAATCAATTATCGCGACGCAAAGGTAAATGCCAATTCTCCATCTTTTCTTACATTTTCTTTCACCTTTATGGGAACTGTGGTTTTTTGGGTGGTTGATTGTTCTTGATATTCTCATTTTATTTTATGCTTCCTAAGTGATTGCAGCCACACTGAAATGGGTTTTGCGGATTTTATCTTAAAATTTCCATATTTGTTATCTGAAAAGTACTTGTTATGTGGAAAAATTACATGGCACAAGCTGTTTTATGAGCAATGACTGGCTTTTATGCTTGCCTTCTTAATTATTTGATTTTCATGCTCATTGTTACCATACTGGGTGCCTATTTCTCAAAAGATCAACTCCTAGTCCTCTTTTTGGCTATAGGTTTTTGAATGGAAAAGGAAAGGCAATACCTTTCCGTGATTTAGTTTTCATTTTGCTTGAGAGTAGCCTTCGCCAATGATGTAGTTCTGGTCCCTTGAAGCGGGCTGACGGAAGTTGCAATACTTTTTTTTGGATGTACAAGTGCTCTCAATAGTAAAAACATGCACCTTGGTGCCTGCAAATCTAGGGCTTGTGTGTTCAATCAAAGTAGTAGACCTTTCGAACGAATACATGCTTTTCAATGAGGGGCGGCTCAATTATCATGCTTTCTTCCTAATTCTAAGTGATACAGTAGATACCAAAGTTCCAAAGTCACAAATGAGGATGGCAGTTTACACACATTGCAGCCCTACCGCATGTAGTTATAATGCAATAATCTGGCCTTTTGAGTTCTCTGAGTATTGATGTGATTATGCCACTTTTTTGCCATGTTTCCCCCCCTGCGTTTTATACAATTTTTTTATGGGCTTTCTATTTCTGTAAAGGAATATCTCCAAGGAAATCCATTGTGGCTTCAGTATGTGAAAGTTCCACTGGTAACTCTGGGGTACGAGAGCAGCTACGATGTGTTTGTCAAGGCTCATGGAGGTGGCCTCTCTGGTCAGGCTCAGGCAATCTCCCTTGGCGTTGCTCGTGCATTGCTAAAGGTGAGTCAGAACCACAGAATCCCTTTGAAAAGGGAAGGGCTTCTAACCAGAGACTCGAGAATAGTTGAGAGGAAGAAGGTTGGTCTCAAGAAAGCTCGCAAGGCCCCACAATTTTCCAAACGTTGAGATTGGAAATGATTGCTTGCGTCTCCTCTCATCTGCCTTTGTTTGTACATGTTCTTGTAGCTGGGTCATTTATGTCAATGTATTTCAGCGTCAGATACTGTATTATTTTTGGGTGAGAGTACAAGGAATTTATTTTTGGTGATTTTTGTTTTTCATTTGGAGGTTCTTTAGATCATGAATCATTCATCTTAGGTTGGAAATGCCAGTAGAATAGATAGTAGTGGATTTTGCCTACCAACCCTGTCCGCGGGAGGGGGGAAGCAGATTTTTCTTCGTCATTGGCTAGAGGTGCTTGTGCATTTTCATTGAAGGACGAGTTTGGTACAGAAGAAGGATTTGCCAGAGTAACCGTGAATTATACCACAGTTGCTTCGTTAAGGAAGTCATCTAGCATCGCTATTAATGAGTACCAGCTGGATGTCGTCACAGGAGAGATTGGGAAATGAAAATAAACCTGATGTTTAAATGCATCAAAAGTTCATAGAGAGAGTGCTTTGATCTATTGTGCGAAGGCAGATGCGATCACCTTTTTTGACTCAAATATCAGATTTTATTGTGTCAAAAAATCATAAGATTATTCCCTTTCACATGATTTGCTGAATTGTTGGTGACCCTTAACTGTTCTTGTGTTTTCCGAAGAGATGAAGGGTTCTTTTGAGAATGCGTCTGAAATGTTATGTTTTAATCTACTCAATCTGGAAAGCAATCTCAAATAAATATTTAAGGTGTGCATCAAGCTTAACTGCTTTGCTTGCTTAATCACTAAATAAGAGACGATATTTCAAACTCACCTCAACAGAAAGAGCCTCTAGGAAGATACAGTGTATTCCAGAGGCTCTTTCTGTTGAGGTGAGTTTGAAATATCGTCTCTTATTTAGTGATTAAGCAAGCAAAGCTTAACTATCGTCTCTTATTTAGTGATTAAGCAAGCAAAGCAGTTAAGCTTGATGCTTCAAACTCACCTCAACAGAAAGAGCCTCTGGAATACACTGTATCTTCCTTGAAAGCAACCTTTATATATATATATATATATATATAAGAAGAAGAAGAAGTAGAAGAATTGAGCACTGAAATGTAATTTGAGAGGATAAAAATCACTTTTGACCGAGTCTTAACTTAAAAATTGTTTTCATAAGTAATTTATGATAAAAATAAATCAAAATGATTTTAAGTTAAGAAATATGTTTAGAACGTGTTTGGCAGTGTGGTTGCGGGTGCTTTTCAAATAACTTTTCGTGCTAAAATGCATGCCAATGATGTTTTTTCATTTTTTAAAAATCATTTTTGACATCAGCACATCAAAATGATCCAAAACATACCAACCATATTCAATTTTAATAAAAAAAAATTTCAAAATTTTTGGGAACGCAGCCGCAGCCGCGTTCCCAAACATAGTCTTAATAAATATATCTCAAAATAATTTTTTAAATAAAAACTAATATGAATTAGAATTCATAAGTTCAGATTTTTATTGGAAATTTTTTATTCAGTTCAAGTCAAGATATTTTTAATCAAATATATTTATGACATGCTATGAGTTAAGAATTTATAAAATAAGTTAAATAAATGTATAAAATTCATACTAAACAATAATACTAATCTTTTTTTATTAGTATTATTATTCTTAGATCAAATATATAATAATTAAAAAAATATTAAAATTCAAATAAAAAATTATAATATTATTTAAGAATCATATTAAAACAAAAAAGCAAGTGAAACAAAGTTTTTTTTAAGAGTGTAAAGAAAGCAAAGAAAAAGGCAAAAAAAAAAAATCAAACAAAGAGCAAGGCTAGCGCTTATCCCATGCGTGCATAACAAGCCAAGCTAATGGATAATATGTTTTATGTCACAATTTATAAAATAGGTTCACACCCACCCTTTGAAATTATATAAACAGTAAAATAATATAAGAAATTTAAAACACTATTTATTTTAGGTACTGTTGGAAGTAATGGGCTGAGACTCCAAGTTAAAACACTATTTATTTTTGTGTTTGAGTGTATTTAATATAAATAAATATTTTTTTAATATTATATGATGAATTTAATACATTAATATAAATAAATTTTTAAAAAATTATTTTAATATATTTTAAAACAAAAAATATTTTTAAAAATGCCTACACGGCACCACAACCCTGAACGCGTCAAAAATATATATGTTGACAGATAGATGGTGACGTGGCGATTATAATCCATCGATTATTTTCAATAACGCGTGCATCTAGAACATTTTCTTTCTCAAATAGCATTTCTTTATAGGTTCGGAGCGCGTTTGAAGTCTCAAACCTTGAAAGTTTGTCGGTGGACTACCAAAAAAACCAAAGTAAGTGGGCGGTCAACTTAATCGTCTTTAACATAAGAATAAATATTGATCGTAGATCTGGAAAATAAAAAATTAATCCAGTCCATTAATCTCCAAGTTTTTACTTATAAATAGAGGCCCTTACCCTCACGTTCCTTGTCTGCTAAGCCTAGGTATCGAGCGAGTCTCTCCATCCCAGTTCTTTCGGTTTCAGGTTTTGGGGGTAACCTTCTCCTCTTCTTCGTTTCTTTCTCCTTTCTACGATCGATAAATTATGATTCGTTCTCGTGATCTACGTAATTAGGGTTTCTCGATCTTCAAATTGCTATCGAATATTTTTAGATCGTGAGTTTGGATTCTCTTCTGTGGTTGTAATTGCCTTTAATTCTTGTTTTGGCTTCTTGGATTAATTATTTAAATTCCCATGGATTCTGTCACTTCACGGATTGAAATTGATTTGATATGTATATATGATTTGGAGAGTATATCATGCAATGAATTTTGCAGATAGAGATCTGGATAACAGTTTCGACAAGGAGTTGCGGGATAAAAATTCTGTCCTTACCCTGGATTTCATGCTTCCCGAAATTGTTCTAGTTCTGCCTTGTGGTATTGTTTCGGGTCTCCATTTCATGTTTAAGAGAGAATGCTTGATTAACAGTGAATTGATTCTGGTATGAGGCTAATCAAGGTGTCTATTTATGAATATTTTCCTATTCTCATTCACGGCAGTTTTTTTGGACCTTACTTATGACAGTGCTCGGGTGCTGGTTATGTGAGAAATTCTAGTCTGGCTGGTTTGGTTTCTTCACTCTGTCCTCAGTTTGCGCTATTCTGACTTACTTTAACCTGTCTTTGCGAAAGTACTCTGCTCACCTGTGCTGATCATAGCCCTTGCAGCTGGTCATAATAACCCCTAATGCAGTCAACAATTCTTATTCCTCAGCACTTGACTTTAGATGCTGTTTGTTTGTGGCTAGTTTCTCTATTAAAAATATCGTCTCTGCTTTTCCAGCGCTCTAAAGAATGTTTGGGCGGGCATGTTTGGATTTAACTTGGCATTGCTTTGGCTGCTTCGATTTTTATTCACTCTGTGCTGATGTTCTTTAGCTAATCAGTTCACAACAGTAATGGACCGAACATCTTTAACTTTAATTCCTAATTTTTTGATTTTGGGAGGGAGGTTTGACTGGAATTACATTGGGAGGGAGGTTTGATGCATTGCCTGCTCTTCAATTTCGATGCTTGTAATATTTTTCCACGTGGAAATAGGACATACCAGGGTGCTTATTCTAAGGTTTGGATTTCAGGGTCAAGGACTTGGGGCAATAAGATCTGTGTATAGGATGCTTTCGATACTTGCTCAGGGGATCAAGTTTCTCTTAATTACCTTTTGTCCATCATATATAATCTATAATTGTTAAATAGCTAGGGTCTGAGTTCAATTGTGTGTGCTTTCAGGAGTCTTATCAACTTCTCCGAGGAAGCTTGTTGAGTTTTGCTGGGCTCTTAGCAGAGTGGTTTATTGTCACCTTCTACCAACACCATTACAAACTTCACCAATGCAACTGTTTTGTTTGCTCTTTTATTGCCATATCATTTTCATCTTCTGAAAACTCTCTCTCACCAATAGCTTATTTTGTGCAGATACTTCAATAGATGGTTATGTTTTCATCAAGATTACACCAATTGTTTCCTAACCTTGCCTTCTTTTGGCTTCCGATTTTTATTTATCAAAACAAGGGTTTCTTAACTTCTCCTTTTCATTCTAGTCAACAAGTTTAAGTTCCTAATTTATAACTTGTGTGTGACCTTTGATTGTGCTTTTTTTCTAGGAACCCTCTCAATTCATCGTGGAACATATGTGATCTGCAATTTTTTGGGAGTGTTAATTCATTACCTACTATTTTATTTTCTTACTGCTTTAACATTTTGAGTGCTTAGTCTAAGATGCTGACTTTGTGTCTTTCCAGAAGTATGAATTCGAACAACATTCTGTCCTACGTGATACTTTGGAACCGGCAGTCTCTTTGTTTGTATTTTACCTAGTATCTACTACTTTATTGGAGGTAGGGTTTTAGTTAGATGCTGTTTTTTTGTGCTCCCAGGACCCTTCTTGTTTTTTAATGGAAAATTGTATATGCTGTATGTTTGGTTCTGTGGTGTTAGGAGTGTTGATGGGAATTAACTTGGCATTCCTTGGGCAGCTTCATTTTGACTCTGTGCAGGTGCTCTGTAGCTGATCAGTTCTCAACAGTAATGCACCGAGCATCTTTAACTTTGATTTCTCATTTTGAATAATGCTCTGTAGCTGATCAGTTCTCAACTTCCTGACAACACTCTCTCTCTCTATCCAATAGCTTTTTTTATGGTTATGTTTTCATCAATTTCATTGCTTGTTATATTTATGTGTGTCAATAGGATGCCCTAGGATGCTTATTCTAAGCTTTGGTTTTCAGGATCACTGACTCGGAGCAATAAGATCTGTGTAAAGGATTCTTACTTGTATTGGAGTTTATGTTTCTCTTAATTTCTTTTTGTCCGTCTTATATAATCTATAACTGTTAAACAACTAGAGTCTGAGCTCAATTGTATGTGCTTTCAGGAGTCTTATCAACTTCTCCGAGGAAGCTTGCTGAGTTTTGTTGGGCTTTTAGCAGTGGTTTATACAACCTTCTACCAACTCCATTACTAAATTCACCAATACAGCTTTTTTGTTTGCTCTTTTATAGCCATATCCTTTTCAACTTCTGACAACTCTCTCTCTCTCACCAATAGCTTATTTTGTGCAGATTCTTCTCTAGATGGTTATGTTATCAAGATTACACCGTGTTTCCTAACTTTGCCTTCTGATTTGGCTTCCGATTTTAGTCAAAACAAGGGTTTCTTAAGTTCTCTTTTTCATTCTAGTCAACATGTTTAATTTCCTAATTTATAACTTGTGTGTGACCTTTGCTTGTGCTTGTTTTCTAGGAATCCTCCAATTCATCAAGGAACATGTGGACAGCAATTTTTCTGGAGTGTTAAATTCATTTCCTACTCTTTTCCTTTTTCTGCGTGTATCTGTCTTGCGTGGAATATTTCGAGTGCTTAGTCTAAGATACTGACTTTGTGTGTTTCCAGAAGTATGAATTCGAACAACGGCCTGTCCTAATTGATGCTTTGGAACCGGCAGTCTCTTTGTTTGTATTTTACCCAGTTTCTACTTCTTTATTGGAGGTAGGGTCTTAGTTGGTTGCTGTTTTTTTGTGGCTCCCAGGACCATTTTTGTTTTTGAATGGAAAATAGTATGTGCTGTATGTTTGGTTATGTGTTGTTAGGAGTGTTTGGGTGAGCATGATGGGAATTAACTTGGCTTTTCTTGGGCAGCTTCACTTTATTTCGACTTTGTGCATATGCTCTGTAGCTGATCAGTTCTCAACAGTAAATTCACCAAGCATCTTCAACTTTAACTTTGATTTCTCATTTTGATCAATGATTTTTCATTGGCCTTTTGTTTTGTATCTTTTTCCCATGATCAGATGGTTTTCAACTAACATGTAAGATTAGGATTACCTTGGGAGGTTTGATCCATCGCCTACTCTTCAATTTCCATGCTTGTTATATTTATGTGTCAATAGGACGCCCTAGTATGCTTATTCTAAGCTTTGGTTTTCAGGGTCATGGACTTGGAGCAATAAGATCTGTGTAAAGGATGCTTTTGATACTTGCATTGGAGATAAAGTTCTCTTAATTCTTTTTTATGTGTTATACAATCTATAATTGTTAAACAGCTAGAGTATGAGTTAAATTGTGTGTGCTTTCAGGAGTATATCAACTTCTCTCGGGAAGCTTGTTGAGTTTTGTTGGGCTTTTGTCTGTGTTTTACTGTTACCTTCTACCATCAAACTTCACCAATACAGATGTTGTTTGCTCTTTTATCTCCATATCGTTTTAAACTTCTGACAACTCTGTCTCTCTCTCACCAATAGCTTATTTTGTACAGATTCTTCTCTAGATGGTTACATTTTCATCAAGATTACACCAAGTGTTTCTTAACTTTGGCTTCTGATTTTAGATAAAAAAATAGATCTCCTACATGGTGCTTTGAAACTGACAGTCTCTTTGTATTTTACCCAGTTTTTACTTTATCATAAGTAGGCTTTTAGTGAGATGCTGTTTTTTTGTGGCTCCCAAGACCCTTTTTGTTTTTGAATGGGAAATTGTGCTACATGTTTTGTTCTGTGCTGTTAGGAGTGTTTGTGCAGGTATGCTGGGAATTAACTTGGCATTTATTGGGAAACTTCAATTTATTTTGATTCTGTGCATATGCTCTGTATTGATCGGTTAAAATTTAAACTTGTGTGACCGTTGCTTGTGCTTTTTTTTTCTTCTAGGATCCCTCCAAATTCATCGAGGAACATATGTGGACTGCAATTTTTTTGGAGTGTTCAACCCAATTTCCTACTCCTTTCCTTTTTCTGCCTATATCTCTTCCTTTAACATTTTGAGTGTTTAGTCTAAGATACTGACCATGTATTTTTCCAGGAGTATGAATTTGAACAATGGTCTTTATTACATGATGCTTTGGAACCTGCAGTCTCTTTATTTGTACTATACACAGTTTGTACTTCTTTAATGGAGGTAGGGTTTGAAATAGATGCTGTTTGTTTTTGTCTTCCAAGACCCTTTTTGTTTTTGAATGGAAAATAGTCTGTGCTGTATGTTTTGGTCTTTTCTGTTAGGAATGTTTGGGCGGACATGTTCAAAATTAACTTGGCTTTGCTTGGGCAGCTTCATTTTGTTTTCAGTCTTTGCTGATACTCTGCAGCTGATCAGTTCTCAAGAGTAATGCACCGAGCACCACTAACTTTGATTCTCATTTTGATCAATGATTTTTCGCTGCCCTTTTGTTTTGGATTTTTTTCCAGGAGCAGGCCATTTTCAACTAACATGTAAGACTAGGATTACCTTGGGAGGTTTAATGCATTGCCTAGTCTACAGTTTTGATTCTAGTTATAATTTTCTTATTCTGGCATTAGGAAGATTTAGGGTGCATGTTCTAAGCTTTGGTTTTCAGGGTCACAGACTGGGAGCAATAAGATCTGTGAAATGATGCTTTTGATAAAATGCATTGGTGATTAAGTTTCTCTTAATTCCTTTTTGTCTGTCTTATATAATCTATAATTGCGATATAGCTAGAGTCTTGAGTTCAATTATGTGTGCTTTCAGGAGTCTATCAACTACTCTAATGAAGCTTGTTGGGATTTTGTTTGAGGTTTATTTTTACCTTCTACCAGCTCCATTACCAATACAGCTGTTTTGTTTGCTCTTTTATCTCCATTTCCTTTTCAGCTTCTGACAGTCTCACTCAGCAATTGCTTATTTTGTGCAGATACTTCTCTAGATGGTTATGTTTGCATCAAGATTACACCAAATGTTTCCAAACTTTTCTTTCAGCTTTACCTTCCGATTTTAGATCAAAACAAATGTTTCTTTTTTATTTATTAATTTATTTTCGATAAGTTTAATTTCCTTAAATATAACTTGTATGTGACATGTGCTCACACGTTTTTCTAGGAACCCTCCAATTTATCATGGAACATGTGTGGGCTGCAACTTTTTGGGAGTGTTTAATTCATTACCTCCTCTTTTCCTTTATCATCTTTTTCTCTCTCATCTTGCTTTAACATTTTTAGTGCTTAGTCTAAGACAGTGATTGGGTGTCTTTCCAGGAGCTTGAAGTTGAAGAATGGGTGTCTTTATTACTTGATGCTTTGGAACCTGCCGTCCTCTTTTAACTCTGTATATTCATCTCACTTAGTTTCCACTTCTTTGATAGAGATAGGTTTTGTTTTTTTAGTTGTGTGTTCCTTGAGGATCTTATGCCCTTAAAATTGAACCAGGAATTTTAACATCAGTGGTTTTTTTACTGGCTGTACCAGCTTCAAGTCTACGCGTTACTAGTAGGGGCAATTATTTCATACTCTTTCTTCTCTTGAGACATTCCTCCTTTTCCTTTTCATTGAACTCTCTCTCTCTCTCAACATTTATAAGTTCATTAATTTTAATTTTGTTTTGTGCAGATGTTTCTAGATGTTGTTTTCAAGAACAGTGCACTTAGTTTCTCATAATTTTGTTTTACATTTTAATCCATATTTTGCTCTTGAATCTGCATAACCATGACTGATGTCAGCTCCTTTATTTGTTTTTCCATGATTATTCTTGTTTGTTAAGGAACGAATGAACCAGATTTAAGCCAGGTATTGTTCCATATAGTTACTTGCTTGTTATATTTTAGTCTTAAGTTTGTGTGTTATTTCAGGAGCAGGGATTTTTAACTTTTCGAGTCTTCTGTTTGATGCCCGCAAATTTTTAGTGAATTAAGTTTTTGGTTTGCTGTCTTAAGTACTTCCATTTTGATCTGAGATCATATATGTAACTGGTGTTTGACCTTGAATTGGGTTTTTCTAGTATATTTCTAAATTTATCAATGTACATAATTGGACTCCAATTAACTAGGGAGTACCTATTTTGTGTTTTTTTTTTTTGTGAAGGCATCAAAATTGTGAGTGTCTGGTCTATCTTTCCTTGTTCCATGTGATTTCTGCTTGTTCCATAGAGCTAGCAGTAATAGGAGGGTGTTCCATGCTGGAGTAATTTGTTGATGCTTTTTTTACTCTTTTCCGCACTCTAGTCATGCTTTTTCTTGCTCTTTTTTCTTTCTTTTATCATTACTTTTTGCAATTTTAGCTGACATATTACTGTCATTTTAAAATGAATTTATGCTAAGAGTGAACAGTGGGCGACATTAAAACTATTTATATTATTCATGTTTTCTCTAATTGTGGTGCCAGCATGTGTTTTTTCCTTTGAATTGTAGTTTTCAGCTTAAGATTTGGTTGTACTTTTTTTTTCAGGGTATCATTTAGTAATATACATGGACTGCAGCTGATGGATTATTTTATGATATGGGTAATTTAATGATGTTTTGATGACTTCTACGACACCAAATAGTCAATAATTCATTTTATTGGTTTCTCTATAGAATTCGTGCTTCTTTGAAGAGTTAAGGAGCTGTACTTTGTTTCTGTAGCGTCTCTTTAAATGTTGAATGGGAGATCATTTTCATGCTTGACTTGCTACAGCAGTTCTCCTTTGGGCATTTTTTTGAGGTTTCTTCTTTTCTGTCTCCCACAATTTTTCCAGCTAGATAATTCTAACTTTGTTCCTTTCTTATTTTGCTTTCAGAAGCTGCAAATTCCTAAAATAATTGTTCACAATTGTTTTTGCATTTTAATTACCATTTTGAATTTGACTCGTTAAAAAAATAGAGTCCAAGTCTGTTTGCATTTTTTGTAGGATCTATTGGGTTCTCTTAATTAAATGAATACCAGGCAAGATCCACCAATGAGTGCTCTTCTGGCTTTTGATTGTTGTTGTTGCTATTTGTATTATCTACAACAGCTTTTTCGACCATGCTTTGATTGTGTTTATCCTGGTGTTTACAAGATTTACATTATTTGTTTCGCAATCAAATGATGATAGGGTTCACAACTAGCAAAGTACCGACTGCTTCTTTAATTGTCATTTTGATTTTTTATACTCAGATGGAGGTCTGTTTGTGCATTTTTTTTCAAAGAGATCCTGTCAAGTGTTATCAGCAAAGTATGACCAATAGAAGCTGGGTAATTATTAGTTAAGTAGAGTTTTCTATGGCTTATTATGGAAACAAAATTGAACCTATTTCGTGACATGTTATTCCTTTACATATAAACTTTATCCTTGCAGCATTTCTTTTTTGTATATTTTCTTTTTTTGTTCATCACAAATGTTTTTGAAGTTGAGGAATTTCGCAAGAACTTGCAATGTACTGTCTCCTCAGTTTTCATGTCTTAATTAGTTTATTGAAAATCTTCTGTTTCAACTTCTCACAACATATCTGAGCTTTTCCCTGTTCTTTAGGTTATGCCTGGTTTTTTGTTAAACTTCTGAACTGATATTCATCCATGTCCCCCCCCCCCCCCCCCCCTTTTTTTTTTACAGTTCCATAAATAATTGCATCGAGTAAGACTACAATTTATGAGGATTTTTTCCCTGCATTCATCTCACAGATTAAAATTTTTTGAACATAGCGTTTGAGTTTGTTTACTCATTTTTGCAGGAGTCCTTTAAGTGTTACAAATTTGATAGGCTAAGATTGGTTTTATGTTTGCTTTTTCGGGGTTTTACATATACAAGGAAGTATATTGCTTTTGATCTTACTGACAAGTGAGTTCTGGTTGCTCTTTTTTTTCTTTCTATTTTTCTCTCAAATTTACTTGCCCTTCTGTTTTGCAGTCTGGACAAAGCTCAAGTGAATTTAGGTGAATTAAGAGTCCTTTATTCCTGGCATTGCTTTATCTTCCTATATGAATTTTCTTCAGGCTATATTCTTTCCTCCAAAATTGCTTGTGCTTCGTTGTTGATTGTGGTTGACTGATCAGCTTCTTATTGGGATACCTGCAAGTACTTGTATGAAAGTGTTGGAAGAATTTCTTGTTCTTATGCTTATGTTTCTTGGTGCACGAGCTTTGTGAGAGAACAGATTAAACACAGAATGAAGCTTGTGGTATGCAATACCGGCCTTTTTCCTCTCATAAATTGTTTGGATACAGTATGGTGTGCTTTGTTTGGTGATTTTGGGGATTAGTAGATGGTGGGTCTAGTTTCGGATGTTCTTGTGAAGTGTTTTTTGGTCTGTTCTGTACTAGAAGTAGTTGGTTCTTTCTGCACTTACTGGCCAAAGATATTTGGTGCACGTGGCAGCCTCTACTCTATGAATACAATTTTGTTGTTCTGTCTTCTTGGTTCCTGGAATTCACTATTTTACTAAAAAGTGAATTAAATGATCTTCTTTTGTTGCTCAGTTGAAAAGAGATGTCTTGAGCAATTAGAGAAGCACTGTGATAAACAGATTGAATCTTGACTGACGTGATTAAGGTATTAGTGTTGTTCTATTAGACAACAAAGATCACATTTTTTTCATCTGATTGTCAGTTCTGAATACGAAAGGTAAAAAACAAGGAAAAAGACTTTCTCCCTGCTTCCAGAACAAGAAGGAGATTCAGCTTAAAAGCAGAACACACCAATGAAGCGTTTGAAATTTTTATCAGTTGCCAATTGTTTTTTCTAGGACTGGCTTCTAGAGGGTTAATTCGTATTTCCTATTGTCTCTGCATAAATTGGTGGTGTTTACTCGACTGTTGGGAGTTTTTGATGGATACCTTTTCCAAATATTACGTGGAGTAGCTTTGACATGTCCTTTTCGGGGATTGGTACATGATTTTGTCTTCAAAATTCTTATCAATTTGGTGCACTTCACTTTGGTTAGTGGGATCCCTGTAGTTTGGCTGAAGTCCTGCTAAAGTGATTGCTTATGTGGTAATAGCTGTGGTTACTGAATTTTCTCTTTTGGCCTTGGTTTGTATCAAGATTTTTGATTGCAAGGGGTGATTACCAGTTTGTTAGTCAAGCAAAAGTGTCAAGTCATTTATGCAAAACATGTTTACTCACCAGATGGTTATATGACTCTTGGAATCTGTTGGTATCTCCTGCGTCGTGAGTGTTGGAAATGAAGCTGTTGGCGTCAAAATTGCTGATTTTCCGTGGCTGCTGCATGATGTGTTTTGTGTGATAATCATGATGCATATGCTTGGTTTGCAGTGTGCTTGAAATTTGGTTCTGTTCGGATTGTGGTGATGCCACCATTTATTTTGTCCAAGTGTGATTATGGGGCGAGCTAGAGTTTGAAGAATTATGCAGCTCCGTATTATTTCAAGGGCACTTTGCAGGGTTTTATTTTATTGCTTCATTGTTACTTGGGCTGGATTGATTTCGTTTCTTTTATTATGGGTCTTTGGTTGTTTGCTAGAGTTCGCTTTTCTATGCATGCTGCTGTGTGTGTGGTTGTATGCATGTAACTCCGCCTGTGGGCACTGCACTATGCATGGCTCCCAGCCGGTCTCAAGCCCGGGGTAAGGAGGAGAGATGCATATGATGATATAATTGCTTTTGATCACGCTGCATGCATCATGTAGCTATTCCATCTCTTTTGCTTTGTTAATAACTTGATTCTCTTAACTATATTTTATTGGAATTTAGAATGAACTTTCCTTGCTTTTTAGAAAGAAAAAAAATTCCCTATTACTTTGGGATCATTTAGTCTAGTGGAGACATAAAAGCTGAATTTGTCTTCCTCCACTTGCTTCACACGTAAAAGCTGGTTCTATGTAAATCAGCGAGGCTTCAGGTGATGTAATCAACTGGTAATTTATCTTTGTTGCATCAACATCATATGAGTGCTTGGTGCATCGATGCAAACATTTAATTCTCGATTCCATAGTTCAACTCCCTGCTGGGAGTTTTCGAGAGAGAGTTATATCCGGAGATTTTTGTTTGAATTTGCTTAGCTTCGGAGTTTAAAAAATAAGCTTGAAGAACCTCGACAGGCTATGGAAGTGGGGTTTTCATGTATAAGATGCTTGTTGCTTCCTTTTCCTGTTAAGACAGGAAAAAAGCAAGCTTTTGCCATTATCAAGCCTTGCACTCTCTTTAACTGCAGTATCCTGCAGGCCTGAGAGCATTTCAATGAAAGTGTTGTTCCTTGGTTGGTGGGATTGATTAAAGGTTATAAAGCAGTAACTTTAATCAGATGAGTTTAGATAATAGAGATGCATGGTGGAACAATTTTCAATGCCTTCTAAGATCTGTTTGGTTTTTGGAATTAGATAAAAGTGTCATTCTCATTTGCAGTGGGCATGCAAATTTGTGCAGAATGCTACATTGTGCTCTGCATTCATCGTGTTGTTCTCTGGTTTTTTAGCAAAAGGCACCTTTCAAGCCCCTAGTTAATCAGGGTCGAGTAGGTTTTGGTTGGGTTTCTTGACTCCAGTTCATTTTCCTCTTGGTGATGCTAACCTTCCTAAACTAAGGTCAAAAAGCCTGGGGCTGCTTTTTTATTCTAATAAATCTTCATTCAAGGTTGTGAACTTTTTCGCCGGAAGTCAGTTTCGCATCGAATAAATTTGTCCTTGATATTTTGTTTATTCTATTCTTTTTTCATTTTTTTTTTGGCTCTGGTGTTAGTTGGAATAGATGAAACATTGATGAAGCATCTAGCTAGAACAGATGGACATGGATGAAGCATCTAGCTATAGTGATATTTAACAGCTGGATTATGTTGCTTCACTTTTTGATTTTTAAGAACCACTAGATGGTGGTTGAGTCTCGTATTCTCTTACACAGTGCTTGTTAACAATATAAGCTTTTCGCCCAATTGTTTTCTTCAAGTAATGGTGATTTTCCAAATACAAGTGAATGATAGTTGAGCCTTTCAAATTCTTATCTCTGGTTCTTCGCCAGTTTTAATTTAATTACTATTCAATCTTGAGAAAGGAAGTCGATTAGTTGGTTCGTAAGTGCC
>Ga0325411_1002624_pt1 | contig 20374 bp, 26 predicted proteins | sample PopdelMetagenome_13_FD_206181 | JGI IMG/M metagenome (GOLD analysis project Ga0325411, IMG submission 206181) | Populus deltoides microbial communities from Bellville, Georgia, United States - Xylem-PdIQD-R4 | ecosystem: Host-associated > Plants > Phyllosphere > Stem > Wood/Secondary xylem...
ATTTAGTGTTCTGTTGTTGGTTCAAACCTTAGCTGCTGCTGAAACAATATCACTTGAAAGTACTAAAATAGGACAGGCCATGTTCTATTCTATCTTCAGTTGTGGTTGCGACATAAATCCTTGTTTTTAAGTAATTTATGTGATACTTTTTTAGTAAGCTTTTGGGTCTGAAGTAGTGAATTCTGCAGGGAAATGTATACCTATTACAAGGGGTGGTGGAATCTATCAAAAGCACATGAGTGAAGCTCTTGAGCGGTTGAGTGATGGAGAATGGGTATTTACTTAAAATGCCATACTATTATTTGGTGTAATGATTAGATGGTTTTGTTGTTTAGTTTCTACTGAAACGTAGTTTGGTTAGTGTATGAATGTGTTGAATGTTTATAGTATTATGTTTTTTTTTGTCTTAATGAACTCTCCTGGCAGGCCTTATGCTATTAGTTAAGGTGCCCATGCTTTCTTCATTGTATCAATGAAGTCCTGGCCTCACTAGGCTGCTAAAACATAATTCCTTGCAATTCCACCTCCCTCTCTCTCAGCATTGGCCAATTTTGTGAAAGATGTTAGCCTTTTTAGTCTGAAGCAGCTTGATCATTCAACACTTTTTCTTGATGGATGTAACTAGATTGACAGAAAGATTGCTGTCATAGTGTCAATGATACATTGAGACGGTTTATGTTATGCTTAGTATTGTCAATTTTTCATGAATGAGAGCATATTGTTTAACGTGTTTTTGCTCAGTCAATGTCCTGTTTTTCGTACATTGGTGCATTACTGTCAAGTATGAAAAACTTCCAGGCAGTAACTTGTATGGTTCAATTATTATAAGTTCAAGCCAGTAGCTTGAATAGTAATATGATGAGAACCTGAATTGGAATTGATATTGTGAAAAATATTGCACGTTTTTAGGTTGCAATGGACTTGTGAACAGCAGGAAGCATGATTTAATGGCTTTCTTTACCTGGGTGATGTTCAGTCTCACTTGCCATCATAGCGATACATATCCTACACTAGCAGGCAGAGGGTCTGAGAAATTATGTAAATTGTTCCATATGAGGAAACATTTTTTTTCTCACTGTCCTGGTGCTTTTCTTGCTTTTAATGAGCAGCTACATACCTTTCCTGAAGGAAAAGTGTCTCAAGAAGATGCTCCTATAAGGCGATTGAAATGGGGAACTGCTAGTCTCATTGTTCGTTCCCCTGTAACTCCAATAGTTCTGCCAATTGTTCATCATGGTTTTGAAGAGGTAACTTTTCTTCAATACTCATAGAATTGAAAGATTTTGAATAGGTGACTTGAACATGTACGGAACTGAAGGAGGACTGCGTTCTCATTTTCCTTGTGTACCAGAAAGCTAGACATTTACTTGTAACAGTTCTTCATTCACGCACTAATTTTACTGATTTTGGGTCTAGAAGTTCTTCATACAGCATCGTTTTTGGCCTAGTCAACTTTCTGGATTTTACATAAAATGCAGCCATCATTGATATTTCACATTATTGGTTATAACTTGCAGGTGATGCCTGAAAATTTTTGGTTTGGGAGAAGGCCTCCTTTTCCGTTGTGTAATAAGAGCATCAACATAGTTATTGGGGAGCCAATGGATTTCAACCTTCCTAAAATGACACAAATGGCAATTTCTATGTCCCGTAATTTGCATAATCCTACCAGAGGATGGCCCATCCTTTCCCCGTCTGGATTGGATGAAGCAGCACAGAGATGTCTCTACACTAGTATTTCAGAGCAGATTCAGACCTCCATGGAAAGCTTAAGGAGTTCAAGTAAAAAGTTATCTGAGGCAAAATCTCTGAATTCTGGACAGGTAGAAGAGTAGAGAATATCTTCGTGCATGTCTTCTATCATGCATGCATGGTGGTAGGGGATATGCATGTGATTATTTCCAAAAGTTTACGGGAATGATAAATACACCTTTGTTCTGGTCACGTTTAGTGGAATCTATTTTGAAAATTTAAATGAGGGGGGAAGCACAAGACATCCTTTCATTAGTTCAAATTCTTGTTCTTTTTGCATCTCTTTGAGGGCGGATAGAAAGGTGTGATAATTTTTCTTGTGCACTCCATATCCTTATTCATTTCCCCTCGAAAAAATTGTATCTGGAAGGATGAGAAGCAGGCTGTTCCCTAAGGTTTTTAAAACGACAATCCTAATGATTTGAAACAAGAGAGGAGAGCTCATTGAGCATTGCCTCTTGATGCTTGTTTTATGTAATTTAATTGTGAGCAAATACATAATCAGCACCTCTTACAGTGTCATGGGGTATTTGTACAACGCTCTCCACCACTTGCAGTGACTACTGAACAATTGGTATCCTTGCCTAGGGTGAAAGATCTGCAATTGATTCTTTTAGAGGTATATTGGTGGGTGAATGATTGTAATCGAAGAAACTTTTTGTGGCTACAGGAGTCTCTGCTGAGATTCATTGGAACTGGAACACTGTAATTTGATGTTCTAAATCGTTTTATTATTGTGAAGGACGTTCTATCAGCCTTGCTTGTAATCTTCGCAATAGGTATTCTTTAATAGAATTATCTTCTTCCATTGCCTGCATGTGTACAATGGTGTTTTGCACGTTCAGCAGTTGCTCTCTGATCATTTTCTTTTCTTCGAATCTTTGTCCGCTACCCTGAAATGCATGGATGATAGAAGTCAAATATCTTTCATTAGTGGTGGTTTGTAGTGGAGAGTTTGGTCATGCACTCATGTAGTTGAGATGGCTAGTCTCGAGGTAGTGGAGTTAGTTGATGCTATCAACAATCAAATGATGAGCTTTGGAATCATAATTGAAACCACTTTATTCGTCTTTCACTTGATAATGGCAACTGTACTTGGACTCTGCATTCATACCTTCTTTTTCCCGTCCTGGACGTTCATAGACAGAATTAGTTGATAGCAGCTAGCATGGGTAGGATTTTCGTTCATACCCTTTTCTCTGGTGGACCTTGCACACACAGAATTATCAGTGAGTAGAAGGTAGAAAGTACAGCAAATATACATTACTGATCCCAGCAGTTTTATGGTACAGATTACAGTATGCGGATTTACCATTGTCAGGATCTCTCTCACTTTAGGGCTATCACAAACTAATGAATATGCAACCATAACGGACCCCAGGATAAAAAAGTAAGGGCGGTGTGGAGGCAGAATGCAGGTTGGAATCCCTTTAAGAAGACCCAATCACTTTCTAGGAGCTGTAATCGCCTTTTTTGTGTGGCTGCACTGTCATTCTTGGAGCTGGATGCCCTTTTGGTAAGAAAAATGAATGAAATTCTTGACGATAACGCCAAGGCAAGTTTGCTTTTGGTGAATAGAAAAGTTGATTTCTAGACCTGTGGCTATTTCGTTCCAAACACAGATTGAATAAATTTTAAATTAATTTTTATTTATTTTTAAATTATTTTAACATGTTGATAAATAAAAATAAAAAAATATTATTTTAATATATTTCAGTTTAAAAAATATCTTATTAGTTCAGGCATTGGTTACTACCATTTGAACTGTCCTCGTTCAAAACATGGTACAATTTCTACTTAAATTTGGATTGACTCATGGTGGTTAGAATGAAGGTTGTTCTTGAATTTATATCATTTCTACTTCTGAAGGTGCTGCCTACTTGTGACCAATGAGTTTGTTTATTGGGTTATTATTTTGGATTTTGATTGAAAAAGAGGTTGGAAAAAAAGAAATGTTTATTTGTAAATTCATTAATTCTACTATAAATGATTTGTTTAAGATTTTATCAAAAATAGATTAGATCTTTGTTTATAAAGCAAGCAGGCTCAAAAACATTTTGACTTGAAAAATTTAAAAAAACAAATATCAGTATTATACTAGATTTTGTGCGTGACTCAGTTCAAGATCGAGATTATAGATTGAATGTATTCATCTATTTAAAAAATAACTTAAAACAATATTATTTTAAAAATATTCAAAATAAAAAGTCGGTTTTTAATCAAGTTGACTATATCGTTAGTAATCTATCAATATAATGAGTAGATTTTATCAAATTAATTTTTACCTGATATAATTTAAAACTCAACTCAAGTTAGATTCTGTATCACCGAATAGTTAACTATCAATCCAACCAAGAATATATGTAGTAGTAAAAAATACCCTAAAAAAAAGAAAAAAAAGGGGGACTGATAGATATAATGAATCTGGTTTATGCTTTTAACATGGCTGGTATTTGCTTTAACAATGATGACTTTCCATTCCCCAAATTTCTCATGTCTGTCTTCAACCCTACTGTGTGAGCAAATACTCTTCTGCTGCCCCTTCCATCTCATCATGAACACTGAAAGGGACAAAATGATTAGACATGAACTAAACAAAGGACCTGTCAAGTTAGTTATGGCGTTTTAAAAAAAAATTATTTTTTATTTTTTTATTTATATTTATTTTTAACTTGTTTCGATATTAAAAATAAATTTTTAAATAAAAAATACTTTAAAAAATAATATCAATCATAGCCGAAACATTCCTCGAGTGATTTAGCTGGATGGCAGGTGGTGGAGTTTATTGCTAGTCACGCGAGTATGAATGTACAGTGAATAGGCATGCCTTTGGCGGGCAGAAATACAGGTGGGAGAGGTGCCGGCAGCAACATGGCCGGCAATCCAGCAAATTTGCCTTGAAAGGGTCATTCGTGGCACAAACGTGCATGTGCCTGTGAAGCAATAATTGTGACCAATTGTTAGGTCATAATTCCGTCCGGAAGGACACGAAATTTATGGGTCCATTTCAAATTTCTGCATGCATTACAAATGATGCGTGTTCAAGGATCATGTGAGAATTTTTATTGTGATTTGGGATTCTTGGGATTAGTGGTGAAAGGTCACACTAATGAATTACAGCAGCAAGAAAAAGTTTCGATCTTGAACAGTTTCCAGGCATTTTTTTAGCTAAATAAAAACTTAAATTGGTGTGTGTATGATAATGAGAAATAAAAATAATATGTTTTTCTTTCAAAATTTAAAAATTAACTCTAAAATTATTTTAAAAATAAATTTATTTTATATTTCTGTCTTATTTTTTCAACCAAATTTATGTTCCAGTTATCCCCATTCTTTCTTATCTCAAGTCGGTAACAAAATACTAGCCAAAAGATGAATTTCATTAACATTATATGAACTGAGGTTTGTAGATTGTTACCTCTTTCCATCTATTTGGAGGTGTTTAATTTAATTAATTAATTAATACATACATACCGTAGTTTTGCTTAAAACTCTCTATCAAAATCTTGATTAAAAAAAAAACTATAATTTATAACCTTTTCAAATTTATTTTTTAAAATCATAACCATAAAAGCTACCACAATATTTAACACATTTAATAGTTATTTTTCAAAATACTTTTCGTTTAGAAATATATCAAAATAATAAAAAAACTTCAAAAAATAATTTAAAGCAAAATAAAATTTAAAATTTGGCAAAAGCACGGCATAATCGTGTTGCTTTAGTGTTCATTTGGGAATGCGGTTGAAACCGCGTTTTTTAAAAAATTGAATTTGTTTTGTTTAAAATTATTTTTTTATATTTTTGAATTGTTTTGATGTGTTAATATTAAAAATAATTTTTAAAAAATAAAAAAATATTATTTTAACATATTTCAAAATAAAAAAATATTTTAAAAATTAACCGTCAGTACTTTCCAACACTCCCTCAATCTCATCATCCATATAAATACTTAAAAAAAAAGAAAGTAAGTTGGAGATATTTTTATGTTTTTCCACAATGTTAAAACAATTTTCCCTAAAAAAAAAAAAAAGAAGAGACATTATCAAAACTCTTGGTCAACTATTCAACAAAAAGTGTTCTTAATCAAATCTTGAATAATTTATATATTAATTTAATTATCAAGCACTAACAAAAGGCAATGGGGCTCACATCTCAAAATGTGAAATTAAAAAAAAAAAAAAGCAGTATAGATAGCTCAAGATCATGAAAATGGGGTCCCTGTAAGGTGCCAAGTCAAAATCTTGGAGGGGACCCTAGTGCTGAAGCATAAAAGGCCGACTTCTGAGGAGTGGGGCCAACCTTTTGAAATTCCCCCAAAAAAAAAAAAAGAGGAAATGTATGCTATCCGTTATTTTTAAAATATTTTTTATTTAAAAATATATTAATTTTAAATAAAAAAAATTAAATTTTTTAAAAATACACAAGCATCCGCAGAAACAAATAGACACATAAATTACACCCCCAACCTTTATCAATACATTATGTTACATGGAAACTATATATAATTTTTTTATGAGTATTTTTAATTGAATAATATATTAATAAAATCTAATTTTTTACCAACCATGAAGCTATTTTTAAACTAGTTTATGCATATAAAAAATTATTCATACTCCATATTATTTTTTTAATATTATTTAACAAGATTACTATATATAGTCCTATTGCATACTTCATAAAAAGAGAGATTTTGTAGCAAAATACAATAAATCCATGATAATGTTTAATGTGTAGATTTGAATTTTGAAGTTGCTGATTAATGTACTCCGCAACAGAACACAAGAAAGGACACCAAAAAAAGAAGAAGAAAACAAGTGTAGAAATAGAAGAAGACATTGCTCCTCCTCCTCCTCCTCCTTCCTTCTCTCCTCTCCTCTCCTCTCCCATTTATATCATTCTCGTGACTCCCCCTCTCTCTTCACACGTTTTTCATCACTGCCATCAATATACTATCACCATCACCATTTCAGATCTCTTAATCTCTTGAAGTTTCCTCCTTTCTTGATTGTCAGCTTAAAAAGGTGATAACTTTTTCTTGGTTCCCATTCTGTGTCTGCATTTCTTGATTGATAGATTTTAGTTCCTTTTCACTTCTCGTCACTTCAGCGCCATCTCCTCAACTGGGTTTTGTTTCTTTTGTTGTTTTAGATAGATTGTATTGTGGATCTACATTGATAGGTGTGTGTGTGTTTCTTGATTGAAATCGAGTTTTGTTGACTTCTTGGATTGTAATTTTGGATACCCTTTTAGATAAAGATTGTGTTTTGATCTTTAAAGTGTTTGTCTTTTGCAGTTATTAAGGAAAGGTAGCTAGGGGAGCTATATGGTGGCGAGATTGGTTTATTTGAGGAAGGGATTGTTTGTTATGTGAAGTAGGGTTATTTGTATTTGGGAAATGAAACTTGATGTGCAGTCGTTAATGGCTCAAAGTATAAGATCAAGCAGGTCTTCTTTTAGCTCCACTAATGGAAATGAAGAGACTCCTATGCACCCTTCTGCTTCTTTCTCAAATGGGGATGGATATGATAGCGATGGCTCCAATTTCGCTACCCCGTAAGTCTTCTACACCATTTTTAGCTCCGTATATGTTACTTTCGTTGTTGGCTTTTTTATCTTTGTTTGTTTACTGTTGCGATGCTATGAAACTCGGATTGAAAGTAGCGATGGACTTAATTACAGGGTCTAAGTTTTTGATCTTGTATATCTTGATTTTATTCAAAAGCTTTAACATGGTAAAATGTAAAGGACTTGATAAACCTTCTCTCAGGTGCATTGTCTTTCACTGGTTTTGCCTGCCCAATTCTTGTTGCCTTAGCTTTTGATTTTATGACCGGTTAATACTGGTGCATTATATTGTTGGCCTTGTTATAAGAGTACTACGTGTTGCTTTTGATTGTCTCTATGTTGCTTTGCTTGTAAAAGATGACAAGATAGCTTTAGAACTTCAAGGAAGTAATTTTTATGGTTTCTTTTTTTAGAATTTATCAAACCTCTAACTCTTAGTGTTATTTATTGTTTTTTCTCACAGTACACCAGCAACCCTCTCCACAGTTATTCCGGCAGAACTTGCTGGTGCCATACCATTGATTGATAAATTCCAGGTAACAAACAAATAAGTTCTTTTGCTGTTAAAGTAATAATGTGGAAGAACTTCTACTTCTCATTTATGTTTACTTGCTTGAATATAATGAGTTGAATCTAAACTAAGCTTATGATTATCATATTTGGCCACTATTCATTTACCTTCTTATGTGGATTTGGTTTATGATCAAGTTGAATGTTGCAGAAGTATACATTAAGCTGACCCAAACTGGCCTGGAATTGAGCCACAGCTGTTGCAGTCATTTATATTTTTGCAAAATCATACATAATTTTTGTTCCATGCAGGTTGAGGGATTCTTAAAGTTGATGCAGAAACAAATTCAATCCACTGGGAAACGTGGATTCTTTTCTAAAAAATCTGTAGGTCCTCAAGTTCGGGAAAAGTTCACATTTGAGGATATGCTGTGTTTCCAAAAGGTAAAATTATGCAATGCATCAAGGAAGTATGTTCTGTCAAAGATATATTTAGTCATGAAGTGCTAAGTTAGTGCTCTTTTGCAGGATCCGATACCAACTTCATTGCTTAAAATTAATAGTGACCTGGTAAGCCGCGCCACTAAACTCTTCCAGATAATTTTGAAGTACATGGGAGTTGATTCATCCGATAGAGCAGCTCCAACAAGCTTAGATGAACGAATTGAGCTAGTTGGAAAATTGTTCAAGCACACATTAAAACGTGCAGAACTTCGAGATGAAATTTTTGCTCAGATTTCAAAGCAAACAAGGAATAACCCTGACAGGCATGCATAGCTTCTTTTGTTTTGATTTTTATTTAGCTTTCTATAAGCAAGTTGTTTTTCGTCCTCATCTTGTAATTTGTGAATTTAAAACCCATCCTAATTGGCCTTTCTTTACTAGAGCTGATTCCCAATGGACAAATCTTTCTTATACATGTAATGGTGATGCTTGGTTTGCATGCTTGATTTTATTTGGGCTTCTGATTGTTTCTCCTTTAAATACTTTTTTTTCCTTATCTAATGCCATCTAGCTTTGCTGATTCTCATATCGCAGGCAATACTTGATTAAAGGATGGGAGCTAATGTACTTATGTGCTTCTTCTATGCCTCCTAGCAAGGACATCGGTGGATATTTGTCTGAGTATGTCCATAATGTAGCTTATGGTGCAAGTACTGATTCTGAGGTCCAAATCCTTGCATTGAATACACTAAATGCTTTGAAGCGTTCTGTCAAAGCTGGTCCTAGGCATACAATACCAGGACGTGAGGAAATTGAAGCTCTTCTAACTGGTCGAAAGCTTACAACAATAGTGTTTTTTCTGGATGAAACTTTTGAAGAAATCACATATGACATGGCGACAACAGTGTCTGATGCTGTTGAGGTATTTTAAAAAGCCATCAAATCTATCTTCTATGGTTTCATTCCAGGTAGGATAGATATAGTGAAACAAGAAACTCAATCTCAACATGGAAAAAAAAGAAGAAATCATCGCAGGTGGATCTGCTATTTTGATTATAATTTTCTCAAAGATATATGCAAACAGAAGAAGAAGTGCTTAGAAATGGTTGAAAGGAGAATTGATATTTTGATGGAAATTTTTGAAATCAATCTCCATTCAGTGAAGCAGTGGGGAATGATTATGCAGAACAAAAGGAATATGTGACTAGAAATGGGGTCATGCTGTGCATATCTTCAATTTGAATTTGTTTGACAGCCAGGCTTGTGGGTTTCACTTTTGCGAGGTTTTTGGGAAGAACACACCTGTACTTTGTACTTTGAAATGCTTATTGAATACAATTTCATGTATCATAGTGACAGGAAAACATCCACAAGTATATTTTGAAAACCATTGTGATGATTGTGAATGGTCCAGGGAGCTTGTGAGCTTGATGTTTGATTCTAGTTGGATTGAATGTGGTTAAACAAAGAGTATAGAACTGCAATGGCCATTCTACTGTGGCTGGTCTAGGCTTCCCACCAACTGGGGTGTTCAGCCATCACTTAAGCCATTGTTTTGTTATTTCTTTCTCAAATGAAAATCATAACATTAATTGGTAGGTGTTTACTAGATGCAAAACTCATTTTTATTTGTTCAAATCTTGCCACCATTATTGATGGCCTGTTTGGCATTGTGGGCTAAAGTGATAGCTAAGCTTATCGACCTGTGAGAACTGATTTATTTTTTTGTTTTGCAATTTGAAATAATATTACGTCAATGTAATTCGTACTTTTTTCAGGAACTCGCTGGGATAATTAAGCTATCAGCATTTCCTAGCTTCAGTCTCTTTGAATGCCATAAAGTTGTGTCTGGTTCCAAGTCACCTGATCCTGGGAATGGTATGTATCCTTTGGCTTTCTTGGTTGTTTTCCTTGACAAAGATCAATTAATGTTGTCATTTAATCTGCACCTTGTTTTCATGCAGAGGAGTACATTGGGTTAGATGATAACAAATATATTGGAGATTTGTTAGGAGAATTCAAGGCAGCCAAGGATCGAAGCAAGGGAGAAATTTTGCATTGCAAACTGATATTTAAGAAAAAACTATTTCGGGAGTCAGATGAAGCTGTAACAGATCCAATGTTTGTGCAATTATCATATGTTCAAGTGCGTAAGCTTGCCCTTAAATATCATTGATTAGCTGTAACTTCAAATTAAAGTTTGGAAAGATCTTCCATGCTATTTCTATAGTAGTTTAACATAGCCACAGCTTCTTGCTTTACTGATGCATGATTATATTGCTACAGTTGCAACATGACTATATATTGGGCAATTATCCTGTTGGGAGGGAGGATGCTGCACAGTTGTCTGCGTTGCAGATATTGGTTGACATTGGATATGTTGGTAGTCCTGAATTATCTGTGTTAGTAGTTTCTCTCTTCCCTTTTTTGTTTGTCTAATTTAAGTTAGATTCTAGCATTTTTACTTCTGAAGTTGCAATGATTTTTGGATAAAATTTTATCTTGGAATCACAGTGACTTAGTTTAAGGCTTGACCACAATGGGGTAGGTTTTATGGTCATATTTCAATCTCAAGTCACTCTCTATTCCTATGAATTTTGACATGCTGAGGCTAATATATTTTGCAGTGATTGGACTTCTCTCCTTGAGCGCTTTCTTCCCAGACAAATTGCAATTACACGAGGAAAGAGGGAGTGGGAGTTGGATATTCTTTCTCGTTATCATTCGATGGTAAGAACTAAAATCTGAAACTCCTGTCTTCATAACTTTCAAGAAACTTTGTTTGTCTTAAATGTTTCTGTTTGTTCAAGTCAATGTTTATAACTTGCATGTTCACTTGTGATTATTGATTTGTTATCAAGGATTGCTTAAAACAAGTTGCTTCTAGGATTTTTGTATATTTTTATCCTTGTATTGAGTAAAACATTATTTTTGTTTGTCTAAAAGCAAAATATTTTTTTATTTTTACATCATTTTCTGGTTTGTTTTCTGTTTTAGTTTGAGAAAACATCTTAAATTGTGTGGTTGATGGTTTAATTTCTTCCTCCACTTTTGTGTCTACTTACATCAGAGATGTGGTTGGCAGAGGGGTATACCGGTGCAATTTAAATTATGTAAAACTAAAACTTATGGTTTCAAGTTCCTGGTGATTTTGCTACTCTGTTTACTACTTTTAGTCAGATGCAATTGTATAGATCCAAGGAGCTACCTTAAACAAGGAATCAAAGGGGGTAGAATATTGTACCAAATGATAACAATTGCACTCGATATATTCTACTATTTGTTTAACTTATGTGTTACTACCCATCTTTGTAAAGTAGACTCTTTTAGAATGTTGGCACTTTGCCTGTCAGTCTATTCTCCGTTCTATAGTGAGTCTTCTTTTGATATTGTCCTGTTCCCATGTAGGAAAATTTGACAAAGGATGATGCAAGACAACAATTTCTGCGGATATTAAGGTCACTTCCGTATGGCAATTCCGTTTTCTTCAGCGTTCGCAAGATTGATGATCCTATTGGACTTTTGCCTGGAAGGATTATTTTGGGCATTAACAAGCGAGGGGTAAGTCTACATGGTGAAATTCTTTTCGCATTCCAGATCATGAAATCTAAAGGACCTTAATTTTTTTTGTTTATTGGTCCACAGGTGCATTTTTTCCGTCCAGTTCCAAAGGAATATTTACATTCAGCAGAGTTAAGAGACATAATGCAGTTTGGTAGTAGCAATACTGCTGTGTTCTTCAAAATGAGAGTTGCTGGTGTTCTACACATATTTCAGTTTGAGACCAAGCAGGTTAAAACATTTGTCACTTCCCTATATGTTGGTTCTCCATAGTTGGAACTTGATCTTCTTAACTGTATTTGCTGAAGTAACCAAACTTTGTTTATCAGGGAGAAGAAATTTGTGTTGCTCTTCAAACACATATAAATGATGTTATGCTGCGTCGTTATTCTAAAGCTCGGACAGCTGCTAGTGGCTCAGTGAATGGAGATGTTTCTAACAATTTTAAGCCTCCCAGTGCAGAAGTGCATGAAAAACGTTTACGTGAATTGTCTAGAACTATTGAAGAGTCTCATAAGAAAACTGAACAGGTATGCTTTAAAGTTTTACCTTTTTCTTTCTTTATTTATTTATGATCAGTTGTGGCATGCGGTGGTGGTGAAAACTAACACTTTTGGATGCCTTGGGCATGCAGGGGAGATATCATCAGATAAAGTATTTGATGCATTTTAAGTCATTTTTGATGTAGCTCAAACGTGAAAATCAAGTCTAAATTTGGTAATAATTATCGATTGAAAATTATTATAAAGAAAAATAAGTGTAGAAAATGGATGCAGGCAGTCCAAAATTGTTAATATATGAAATACCTTTGCATTCATTGTTGCATCTCTGTACTTTTGTCAAGATTTAGTTCTTCAGTGTCCGTCTATCTTGTCTTGTTCTTTGTCCTGCTTCATAGTTGACTTGCATGTTTAAATTTTGGGGCTAAGATGTCAGCTAAGTGTAGAGCAGATCTGAATGAGTTTTTTCCAAGGTAAAATCTTGCGTACATGATTTTCAATCGGTGTCTTATATTGGAACCTAACATACTTGAAGGCTAGCTTGGTCCCCATAATTGATTTTCAAGTGGTGCATGATCATCAACAAGTGTTTCATTATATGATGGATTTGAGACCCTTGTTTAAAGAACTGATTTTTTTTTTCTTTATGCATCTCTTTGAAGTTGCACTTATGATTAACCGGTTAAATGCTTATCCAGTTATTGGAAGAATTGCATGAGAAGCAAAATCAAGAAGTGAAATTGCAAGAGGAATTGGAGGCCTTGAAAGATTCCTTGAGATCAGAGAAGCAAAACTTGGCAGAAGTAGAGTGTGATCGTGATAGACTTAAGTCATTGTGTGCTGAAAGGGACGCAGCTCTTCAGGTTAGTGTTATTAATCTGAGGCACATGTACTTTCTTTAATTACCATGTCTATTTTGCTAATGTTAAGTTTTGAGTTTTAGGCTGCATTATCAGAAAAAAGAAGCGTGGAAACAAGTTTGGCCAACCTCAGTAACTTTGCAGTAGAGAAAAATACCAAAAACAATTTAGTTGGAGCTGATAATCAGGTACAATTCCAAAAAAATAAAATAAAATGACTATTATGCTCTGGATTTGTGTGTAATTTGTTGCAGTGTTTTCTAGTCTGGACTCTGTTCTCATTAATACGATAGAATCATATTGCGTGCTTTATGATGTAGTAGTCAATTTGAACTGTGGATAACACAGGTGTTGTACAAGCTCCAGGATGAATTGAAACAGCGGAATGAGGAATTGCATGCAGCAGAAGAAAGGATGCAAAGATCAGCTAATGAAAAAATATTTCTCGAACAGAAGATCTCTAGACTCGAAAGGAAAGTTGAAGAGGTATTGATACCTTCTTGAATTTGTTAACCATCTATTGGTGACTTGTTGCTGCAAAATGGTTAATGTCACTGTTGGTCATAATGCAGATGGAAGTTATTGAGAAAAACCTTGAGCAGGAACGCCAATCCTTAAAGTTTCGAGTGATTGAACTTGAACGAAAACTGGAAACGGTCACACAAGATCTGGCCACGTCCAAATCAACTCTTGCAGTCGCGAATGCAGATTTGGCTGCATTGCAGAACAATTTGAAGGAATTAGAGGAACTGAGAGAAATGAAAGAGGTACATATGCTTTTGCATCAGGTTCTCTATTTCTGGTACATATGCAATTATTTTATGATTTGGTTAAATTTTCATGTATATTTTGCTTACTAAATTCATAAGTTGGAACATGCTTTCAGGACATTGACAGAAAGAATGAGCAGACTGCTGCCATTTTGAAGATGCAAGCATCTCAACTTGCTGAGCTAGAAGTGCTTTATAAGGAAGAACAAGTTTTGCGGAAACGTTTTTTTAATACTATAGAAGGTTGGATTGCCTCGAATATATTATATCAATGCCTACACAACAAAGTAAAAAATCACATCATCAGAATATGAAATAATGAATTAAAACATAATTGTCCCGCTTGTAATGCTCTTCATGATGCAGTCCTATGATTTTTTGAAATCCCTAGCAATTGATTAGGAGAACTTAAGGAAGGTAAAGTAAATAGCTAACAACTGTGGCATTTGATGTTGATTTGAATACTGTCAAATAACATTAAAATTATCATTATCTGATTTGTAGAACACTGTGACATCAGATTAGTTCATGCAGCCTTCATTAACTAAGATTTTGTTGGGTTAAGATGTAACTTGCTGTTATGAGAGTTTTAGCAGGGGCTGGTTGCAAAGAAAAAAACTGGAACCTCCAAGGAAAGAAGTGAAAGGCTAGAAATAAAAATGGAAAATTTTTGTAAAAGAGGGAAGAATGAGAGAGAGGAGATGTTGTGAGAAAAACATGTTAGGGGAGAGGCAGTAGCCACAAGTTTTCTTCCAAAACTGCAACACTTTCACAAACAAACTGTGTGAGCCTCTGCTTTATTAATCTTTTCCAAACATCATCATCAGTATTTTTTCCCGTGAATGAAAACTATATGCCTGATTACCATAAGCTAATGGAGTCATTTTCTTTGATGCATTTCAGATATGAAAGGCAAGATCCGGGTTTTCTGTCGGTTGAGACCTCTAAGTGAGAAAGAGATTTCTGAAAAGGATAGAGGCCTGCTTACAAGTATAGATGAATTTACAGTTGAACATCCATGGAAAGATGACAAAGCAAAACAACATATGTATGATCGAGTATTTGATGGCAGTGCTACTCAGGAAGATGTGTTCGAGGATACACGAGTGAGTTTGAATTTTATTCATTTATCAATATACTGCTTTAATTTTTAAGCTGGATGGAACCTTGTAAATAGTTTAGGATTCTTCAACTAACTCTTATTTAATTTTTTCTTTGTTGGAAATTGTGATGCAGTATTTAGTTCAGTCTGCAGTAGATGGGTATAATGTTTGCATATTTGCTTATGGTCAAACTGGTTCCGGGAAGACATTTACCATTTATGGCTCTGAAGGCAATCCTGGACTGACACCACGGGCCACTTCAGAACTTTTTAAAATTTTAAGACGTGATGGCAATAAATTCTCATTTTCATTAAAGGTAATTTGGTTTTAACGTCAATTGTTCGGTACTGATAATGATGACAACTTATTCATATTCTATGGTGCGTCACTAAATTTTCATTAGCTAGATTTTTTATACTCCATTCATCCAAGGCACATGAGAGATTTTAATAATCAACATGAGTTGCTTGCTGGCTTGTCTATGTTGACCAGTCTCTGTCTTTGCATGCACGTATTCCTGCATGCATTTGCATCATTGCATGTAATATGTTTCTATTATCTCTGTTAGGCATTTAAAATCCATTTGAACCACCCTCACAAAGCTTTGTGCATTTGCATCATTGCGCATAATATGTTTCTACTAGCTTTGTTAGGCATTTAAAATCCATTTGAACCACGCTCACAAAGCTTTGTGCATTTGCATCATTGCGCATAATATGTTTCTACTAGCTTTGTTAGGCATTTAAAATCAATTCGAAACACTCCCACAAAACTGTGTGAAATGCACTCTTTATTATAAAAAAATTTGATCTTATTTGCAAAATGATGCAGGCATATATGGTGGAATTGTATCAAGATACACTTGTGGACCTTCTATTGCCAAAGAACATGAAGCGCTTAAAATTGGATATTAAGAAAGATTCAAAGGTGATTGCTATTTCAAAAAGTGAGATCTAATATTGTTAGTTTAGATCTTGTCTAGTTTGATTGATATCACTTTCGTTTCTTGGATCTCATGTATTATGTATTATATGATATTCAGGGTATGGTTTCTGTAGAAAATGTGACAGTTGTATCCATTGCTACATTTGAAGAATTACAAAGCATTATTCAGAGAGGATCTGATAAGCGGCATATATCCGGGACTCAAATGAATGAAGAAAGTTCGAGGTCTCATTTGATACTTTCAGTTGTTATTGAAAGTACCAACCTTCAAACTCAGTCTGTTGCAAGGGGAAAGGTATCTATCTAGTTATTCTTGAACAAATTATAAGCTGCTTCTATGTACTGAATGATTGGTGTCAGAAGCATAATGTACCTGTGCGTTGACTTGTTCTTCTTTCTTATGAGATGTGAAGACCCATGCTCATAGCTGCATCTAGAAATGTGATAGTATGTACAGCCCTGTTTGTTTTTGCGTTTTAAAAGCTCTTTTGAAAAACATTAATTTTTTATTTTATTTTTTTCTTTGTTTTAAATTAATATTTTTTAGTGTTTTTAAATCATTTTGATGCGCCGATGTCAAAATGATTTTTTAAAATTAAAAAAAAATATTATTTTGATATATTTCCGAGTGAAAAGCACTTTGAAAAGCAATAGCATGCGAGACTCACTCGTTGATGTCATCCTTGAGTTAAAGTTTATTTAGTGGGTTATTTGTGTGACCACATCTCAATATCATGTGCAGTTAAGTTTTGTGGACCTTGCTGGTTCAGAAAGGGTGAAGAAGTCAGGCTCTTCAGGTAGTCAACTTAAGGAAGCTCAAAGCATCAATAAATCACTTTCAGCCCTTGGGGATGTCATTAGTGCTTTATCTTCTGGTGGTCAACACATACCTTACAGGAACCACAAGTTAACCATGTTAATGAGTGATTCCCTTGGTGGTAATGCCAAGACGCTTATGTTCGTGAATGTATCTCCAGCGGAATCAAATTTAGACGAGTCATACAATTCTCTAATGTATGTTTCTGTCTTCCAAACATTCATAACATATCCATAATTGTTTTAATAGCTTGTTTTGTGATTCTTAATGTGAGATGTCTTATCCAAGATTAGTATTGGTTAGTTTTAAGATGATAGAATTAAAATACAACTGCAATTTATCTCATTAAATCTCTTCCAGTCTCTCATACATGTTTTTGCCTTGGTATCTCAACTTTTGCCATTTCAGGTATGCATCAAGGGTTCGATCAATTGTTAATGATACAAGCAAAAATGTTTCGTCAAAAGAGGTTGCTCGGCTTAAAAAATTGGTTGCATATTGGAAAGAGCAGGCAGGTAAGAAAGGGGATGGTGATGATCTTGAAGAGATTCAAGAACAAAGACTGGTGAGAGAGAAGACAGATGGTCGTCATTCAATGTAGAGTATTTTGTTACCGGGGTTGAAATTTCACCTCTGAGCTCTGTTGATTTTGTAGATTTTTTTTCTTTGGCTTTTTGGTGACACTGGGATGACTGGAGTTTAACTAACTAAATTATGGATGGGTTCTGATGATCTCTAACAAATACCTTACCGAGGCTGAAGAGGTTGTAATTGGCCTAAAGGATTTGATTTGTATAGTCTGAATTGTTTGTATATAGTACTTGCACCTTTTTGTTGATAATACTTATCAATGAGTTGATAATATAACTAATTAATCCAAAATATCTTCTTCAGGCACGTGAGTGCTTAAAATCTTCTTTGATGTGGAACAGGTCCGTACCATGTTACCTTCATTAATGTCTTCAAAATTTAATCTGTCATTAACCTTTCATGTCTCTGCAACAGTTGGTTGCGTTACATTTTTTATTTATAAGACCTGTTTCTACGAGGATACCATTCATTCATTGGGAGTATATTTTCAGCAATATTGATGAACATAACGGAGACAGAGGTCATGGTCTTGTTATGGAACATGATAACGCAATCCTGCCTATTTTGATGTACTTGCTCACCTTTTAGTCAGTTCATCTTTGTTGGAAAATCTGAATATATTGCATGACTTAGATGTTCTTCCAAAACTTAAAATGAGAAGCACACCTTTATTACTGGCTTTTGTGAACTAGGAATTCCATTATTTCCTTCATGATCTATATGTAGAAAGATGAGATTAATTTCCAACTCATCTTGCCGAAATAGGGTTTTGGGTGACACCATATTATCTACTTCAGCTGATGCTGGCTGTTCTTGGAATCTCGTTAGGCAAGAATAAAGATGTCATTGTTTTGTTTTACATGAACATTTTGCCTTGCCTTCTCATATTTGTCGGGCACAAAATATGAAGTCTGCAACATGATGTCATTGTTTTGTTTTACATGAACATTTTGCCTTGCCTTCTCATATTTGTCGGGCACAAAATATGAAGTCTGCCTGCCTAAACAAAGCAAAGCTTTTATGTGTAAGCACATAAGCATCAATGCCGTGCAATAACACAACTTACTGAAACGATGAAGAGGTCTCTATATATTTCGAGAAATGAAACACAATTTCACAGGTAAACATGGGTAAGAGTGGTGTCCCAATAATTGATCTGCATGAGTTTCCAGGACAGTATGAGAAACTGAGGAGAGCATGTGTGGAGTGGGGCTGTTTCAGGATTGTGAATCACAATATCTCTTTGGCCCTCATGGCAGATATGAAGAGGGTTGTGAGGTCATTGCTAGACCTGCCCTTTGATGTCAAAAAACGCAACATAGATGTCATAGCTGGGAGTGGCTACATGGCACCAAGCAAAGTCAACCCTCTTTATGAGGCTTTAGGACTTTATGATATGAGGTCTTCTCAAGCCGTGGAAACTTTCTGCTCCCAATTGGATGCCTCTCCTTACCAAAGGTAAAATTCCTTTCATTTCTATAGTATTTTCGACTACTCTTCACTTCATTTTCATTGAAGTTTCTTAAAGTCTTCAGCTTTGAATAAACAAATTGACTGATAGAAGGTAAAATGGGAATTACCATCATTATTACTGGAGAAAGCATTCTGGATACTTTTTCTTCGCATTTTTTTGGGGTTGAGATGATGTCTGACCCCGGGAAAAGAAAACCACTCTTAAGGTAGAGGAATACGTGGAAAATCCTATGAATCAGTAGATTTTGAACTCATGCAAAATCCTTATCATAGAGAGATGTACTATATCACTTTCTTAATTTGGGATTGTTGTTTCCAGAGAGGTTATCGAGATGTATGCTAAGGCAATTCATGGGGCGGCCATGGATATAGCGCGAAAGTTGGCTGAGAGTATGGGGTTGAATGGTGATTTGTTCGGGTCATGGATTTCCCAGTTCAGGATCAACAAGTATAGCTTCACCCCTGAAACTATAGGCTCGTCTGGAGTCCAAATACATACAGATTCTGGGTTCCTGACTATCCTTCAAGATGATGAAAATGTTGGTGGACTTGAAGTGATGGATCCATCTGGTGTGTATGTCGCAGTTGATCCTTCACCAGGCACCCTCCTGGTAAATCTTGGAGACGTTGCTACGGTAATTACAGAGTTCCTGCATTTGGTTGCCTTATTATTAGTACTAGATTGACTTCTTAGTTTTAAGCTGCTAGAGATAAGTTTGATGTTTGGTAAACTTCTTGTTGATGTGATTAAGGCATGGAGCAATGGAAGGCTTCGTAACGTGCAGCATCGAGTGCAATGCAAGGAAGCCACAATTCGGATCTCAATCGCTTCATTCCTGGTCGGTCCCAAGGACGAAGTGGAAGCTCCGCCGGAACTTGTGGACTCTGAACACCCACGTCTCTTTGTCCCTTTCACATATGAAGATTATAGAAAGCTCAGACTTACCACAAAATTGGAGGCTGGTGAAGCCCTTGAACTTAAACGCATCCTGTCCTAAAAAATAAAGGAGCAAGCAATCTGCAGGCTGTAGGACTGCTGAACTTGCGTAGAACACAAAATAAATTGGGATGCCTATATCTCTAGTTTTACCTTTCTAGTATGGTAAAGAAGAATCTCTCAGATTCTGACATTACCTAAACAAATGAAATAAGATTATGATTTCTAATAAACCAACAAAATTATGCTTCATTCTCCAAATATTGCAAGTGTTCATGTTCTTGGTCTTAAACAGAAAGTGGGGAACACTTTATCTCAAAGAATTTTAGAAACAGGAAGATTATAATGTTCTTATAAGCTCTGAACATGAACGACCAAGCTAATGAACTCAGCCCTCCGGAAATTTTTGTCTAAATAGCATGTTTAGGGTTTCCTTTCTGTCTGAACTACCACAGTTCTCAGGAAGAACAGATTTGGTCATGTTAGGAAAAACCACAGTATTTACTGCAGGTTTAGGGAGCTTACAGTCTTGTGATTATAGAT
>Ga0325411_1002626_pt1 | contig 20367 bp, 13 predicted proteins | sample PopdelMetagenome_13_FD_206181 | JGI IMG/M metagenome (GOLD analysis project Ga0325411, IMG submission 206181) | Populus deltoides microbial communities from Bellville, Georgia, United States - Xylem-PdIQD-R4 | ecosystem: Host-associated > Plants > Phyllosphere > Stem > Wood/Secondary xylem...
TAAATTGAAGTTTATTATTTATTCAATAAGTTTGACAAAGAGGTATATTTTGACTTATAAAATATATATTGGAAGAAAAACTTCATAAAATTATGTTTTTTTGTGTGAACCGGTCGACCGGTTCATAAAATTGGATCCAACTAGTCAACCGATTTAGGTAGAAGATTAGAGTTTGACCATGCCACGCTTCTAAAGTGCAATATAATCAAACTGTGCCATTTCATCATATCTTTTTGAATCTATAATAATTTATCAACTTTTAAGGTTTACTTTGCTAATTTTACAACAACAAAAAAAATTGACAATATTTACATTCTCATTAGGTAAGTGATGAATTGAGCTTGGGATGAGTTAAATTTGGGCCTATGGTGGTCTCTACCTGAGGAAGCACACTTGGTTCGTAAATTGGGTTGATGGCTTGGATTCTAGCTTCAGGAGTTAGAATAGAAAAGCAACTCTGGATCATAATTTTCAATGGATAGACATTTTATCTTTCTTCCCAACGAGCCCATTTCTCTTTTGATTTGGAAGACGGGCTTGCATTCGGATGCAGCCCAAGCATCATGTGTACACTTGGGTGTGCCTAGCGTATAGGCAGGCAGCCCAAGCACCACGTGTGCGCTGGGGTGTTCTCAGCCCGCAGGCAAGCATCCCAAGTGTCAAGTGTGAACAGGGGTGTGCCCAACACTGAGGCAGAAGCCCATCAGCCTTAGGTCCTGCCGCCGGACCCAATTCTCTTGGGTCCTGATGAAAGACCCATTAGCATTGGGTCCTGCCGCCAAACCCAAGAGAAATGGGTACTGACGTTAAACCCAATTCTCTTGGGTCCTGATGCAAGACCTATTAGCCTTTGATCCTGCTGCGGACCAAAGAGCATTGGGTTATGACGCCGCTCGAGGACATTGAGTCCGGACGCGGGACCCAAGAGCATTGGGTCCTGAAGCAGGATCCCTTAGCCTTGGGTCCTGTCGCCAAACCCAAGATAATTATAATAATGATAATATTTATAATACAAATAATAATATTTTTAATTTCAATAACATTAATTATCATAAAAATAACAATATTGATAATACAAATAAGAATATCTTGAATTTCAATAACAAATTTAATATTTTTTTCAAAAAAAAAATTCACTACAATATGTAACTAACACTAATATTGGATTTTCACTTTAGAGTTTTGTTCAACAACTTACGTTTAATATAGAATAATTATTTGGGTAATTTAGTCTTTTTATTATTATTAGTCAAACTCGTTTTTCTATTTAATAAATATATTTTTATAAATACACTTGACTCTCAATAATTGAAGGAAGTTCTATACAATTTATCGTTCTATACAATTTATCTTTTTTATTTGTATGGAGACTAATCTACTTCTCTTAACATTGAAAATCGAAATAAAAATAATGATAAGTTCTGAAAAGAAAGAAGAAGAATTGTGAAGATTTAACTAAATTCTGAGTACTCTTTCAAATTACAAACTCAGATTCAATTACCCCGCGACCAACTAATATAATCCTTACACACGGAATTTATCTTATTAATGCCGAGTGCAAGACCCAAAATCCCTCTGGGTTCTGCACTGTGCATGACCCAACACCCAATTAGGTCCTGCACCGGCAGGATCCAATGTGATTTTGGGTCCAGCACACGTATGAAAAGGAAAAGAAAAAACATTACAATTTTGGGTCCTACTGGGAAGGACCTAACTCTAATGGTCCAGCAGGATTCAAAGCTACTGGATCCTGCTACAATGATCCATTTACAGTTTTGGGTCCCACTAGGGCAAGACCCAACTCTAATGGTGCCAGCAGGACCCAACGCCATTAGGTCCTAGCTATTGCAACGACCCAACAACCCTGTCTGACTTACAAACAACAAGGAAGACAACGCCCCCCCCAACAGACGATATAGTGTGTATTTGGTCTAGCTTAGAATTGACACATTTTGGTGTTCTGGGTTTGGATTGTCAACCAGACCCAACAACGCTGGATCCGGCTACCAAAGCCAGATCCAGCGGCTTGTGGCAGAGAAGGCCACGCCCCCAATAGCAATTGTTGACTAAAAACACGGGAATGGTTTCTACAGTGTTTTCTCAATATATAGCGAAGCAACTGTGCAAGTTCACAATTAATTGTCTCTTGGTCCACAGTGCATGCGTGCACAATAAGTCCACAGTGAATTGTCTCTTAGTTCACAGTGCATTCATGTATAATAGAAAACCTATACGTTTTAGAGTTTTGTTAATAATTATGATTTTTTTAAAATCAGTGCATTAAAAAAAAAGGGATAAACTAGCACATACAAATTTTTTTTGAAAAATAATATAGTTTGGTAAGAATATCACAATTGAAAAATGGGGTATTTTAATCAAGTGGTCAAAATAAGGAGGTATAAATTCCAAGGACAAAAAGAGGAAAGAAAAAAGGGAGGGAAAGAATGAATAAATAAGATCTCCGAGACATTCTTGTAGCGTCAATTATGATATTTTGGTAATATTAAAAGGGTTTTGACAAAATAAATTTAATAATACTAAAAACTATTATTAATTATGATTGAAGTGAGCCACGTATGTTAAAAATAGCGAGCGGCTCTCAAAATTTTGAAATAAAAAATATCTAATTATTGGTGTCCTTTTAGGTGATCTAACGTGATTTTAGTGATTAGATTAAAATCAGAATATACTAGCTAGGGCCCGCATTACGCCACAATTCAGTTTAATTTTGTTTGAACAGTAGGAAAATATCCGTGAGGTGCTAACATTTGTCTTTGTAAGCATTAAGGATATATTTGTTTTTTGGAATTTATTTTTTAAAAAATTATTTTTAAATTATTTTTATGTTTATTTATTATTAAAAAAATTAATCAATTAAAAATACTTTTCAGCCAAAGAAAAATTTAGCTTAGTTTTCAAGAAAGTGTTTTCCTAGAAAATTTAGATGGAAAACATTTTCCGGAAGTTGTGAAAAATTTAAAAATGTCATATTATTTGCTGATTATATCAAATTTGGTTCTCAAACTTTTGATTGATATATATATATATATATATTTGAATATTTATTTTTCAATTTCATCTTTTAAAATTTAATTTTTAAATTAACTATGCTTATCATTTTTTTATTGAAATTTTTTATGTATCAAATTTGGTCCTCATTCTTTTAATTGTTACTTATTTTATTTAAAATAATTTATGAAATATTAATTATTATTATTTTAATTTCTTCATCTTTTATTTTTTTATTTTTAGATTTGATCTCTATTATTTTGATTATTATTTATTTTATTTGAGATAATTTATGAAATCATATATTTTCTAATTTCATTCTCATTCAACTTTTTAATTTGTAAGATTGTTCCTCATTATTTTAATAAACTTGAGAAAAATAAAATATTAATAAGTTATTTTCCAGCTTATTTTCCATATCATAACCAAACACTGAAAAGTGTTTTCCAACTTATTTTTCATTATACTACCAAACATTAGAAAATAATTCACTTTCTCGAAATTCACTTTCTAAAAAGAAACTACTTTCCAGCAAACAAACGAGGCCTAAAATAATTGCAATATTCTAGAACACTTGAAAATATAAAAATGTCCCACATTAGATTATTTATTTTAGAATTAAATTAGTAATTTTACTATATAAAAAAAAATCTCCGATCTAACCTCTTATAACTTGTAAAAAAATAATTGTTTTGAAAATATAATCTTATCATCAATGCCTGGTTTAAAGTTTTTTTTTTATTCAAGGGGAATTTTATAATCACACTATTATAATAAATATTATAATAAATAGTAATATGAGTCATGATGAATAATAACTTTTACAGGAGGTCTAGATTTTTTTTTTTCTAACTAGTTTGCATCCCTATGCTACCTGTATAAAACTCTTTTACAATATTATTAAATCTAAATTATTAATAAAAATATAATTTGATTTAAAAATTTATTCTAAGATGATATTTTTTTAAAATATTGAGACAACAATATGCCGGATCAACCTAGATGTCATGCTTTAATTTATTAAACTTGTGACCCGAGTCATGCAGTTAATTGAGTCTCATAACTTTATTTTTAAAAAATTATTTTTTATATAATTATACAACAAAAAAAATAGATACACAAAATCAAGAACCAACTAATTTTTAGGATATTTTTTGGAAATTGTGATTAACCTAAAAAAAAACCAAAAATAATTATCAACCGTAATTAAAAACTAATTAAACATGCCTAGAGTGAATTTTTTTTTAATTTTAATTTTTAATATTAAATTTTTTTGACTTATTTTTTAAAATTTGCTAGTGTGTCACCCTTTAAAAACTATATAGTCCAGGCATGTACACCTGAATATGTTTTAGTAATTATAAATTCTCTTTTATTATCAAGTTATATGATAATATAACATACCTAGACATTCTTAAAAACTTTAAAGAAAATGTAAAAAATGGGCCATGTGGAAAAAAAAACTAATGAATAATGAACCTTGAAGAAAAAAAAAGAACCACAAATGTTTCCTAAAAAAAGAATGGGTGTAATTAAAAATTGTGCCACTTTTATTACCATATTGTATGGTAATATTAAGAAAAATAGTTAACAAATGAAACATGTGGAAAATTTTTTTAAAAAATGTGAACACATCCTCAAACTCTATAATAAGAAAAATAAATAATTTTAGGTAATGTTTGGTATTTCAAATAATATTTGATTGGATTGAACTGAACATAATTAAAATGGATTAGATAGGATTAGACTAGAGAAATAATCGCCTTATGTTTGGTATATTTTAAATTGGAGGGAATAATTTATCTTATTTTATTTTTACTAGACACAAAATGATAGTCGCCAACCTGGGGCTTGCACCTGGACTGGTATGAGTTTAAAAATAATAGAGAAAGAATTGATTTGAGCTGACCCGGTCAAAAACTCGGGTCGACCTGTGACCCGATCATCTCGAGATAAAAACATGTTAACAAATCCATTGAATTTTTTTTTTAAAATAAGGTTGCTTTGATTTTTTTTTTAATTTGGGTCAACTCAAGCTGATCTTCTAGACCTGTAACCTAGGTCTTGTCTCGGGTCAACTCTTAAATCAGGTTATAAAATTATGACAATAACCACTTTTATCTATATATTGACCTAGATCAATCATGATTGACCCTCTTGACATGTGACCCAAGCCTTGCCTTGGGTCAGCCCCCAAGTTTGTTTACATTAACCATGATAAACTTGAGTTGACCCCCTTGACTCGTAACCAAGACTTGCCCCGCGTCAACTCCAAAATCAGGTTTTTAAAACTATAATAACAATCATTTTTATTTTTATATTTTTTCAGGTTAACCCGAGTTGATCGTCCATATTCGTAACCTAAGCATTGCTCTGGGTCGACCCCCCAGTTAGGTTTTAAAATTATGTTAATAATCATTTGTATTCTTATATTGACTAGGGTCAATGGTCAACCTAACCCTTGACATGGGCTTAGTCTCGAGTCGACCACTAAGTTGGGTTTTAGAACTATGATAATAATTAATTTTATCCTTATATTGATACAGGTCAAAGGTCAACCCGACATGTAACTTAGGCCTGGCCTTGGGTCGACTCTTGAGTTGCGTTTTAAAATTATGATAATAATCATTTTTATTCTAAAGTTGATTTAGGTTAATGGTCAACCCGACTCGTGATCTAAGCCTTTCTCTAGGTCCACTCTCAGATCGTGTTTTTTAAAACTATGATAATAATTAATTTTATTTTTATATTGACCAGGATTCACCCGAGTTAATCTTTGAGCAGAGAATTGGACAAGCTTTTTTTATTTTTTTAGTGAGATAAAAATATCTCTATTAAAACAATGTTGGATAAGACAAAATTATTTTTATATAAAGATATACCAAACAACTTCATAAATAAAAAAATTATTATGTTTAGTTCATCGAATCTTGCATACTGTTACTAACTTAGAGTCCAACACTTTAACCACTTGCATACACGAACAATTATTGATCATTTATGTCCATCTTCTTTTATGCAAAATTTCTATTGTTTTTTTTTTTTTAAAAAAAAGGAAACAGGAGATGTATGTATGATGAGACTTGAATTTTAATTATCAGTGATTGGAAAATTAGAAAAGATGATTTTTTGGCTTTTTTTTTTAATTTATTTTCACCTAAAAAAATAAAAAAAAATCATAAAATCTTTTATAATTTCTCTAATAACTCTAAAAACACAAAAAAAAATTGAAATTAACTGAATAAAAAAAAACTAAACTAAACTCATTCTTTTTTTAAGGATATTTAGAAAAAAAACCATAACTAATACTCGTTAACCTAAAAACATCGATTATAGTAGCTCAAAAGTTTTTGAATAGATGATTTTTTATTATTATTTTCATGAGATTTTTTCTTTTTTCTTTTTAGCTCAAATTTTTTTTTAGAAAAATATACTTCTAAATCAAAATTGAAATAATTAAAAAAAATATAAGGATTTTGCACTGAAAAAAAAATCTATTTTAAACTTCTTTTTTTTTAATAACACTTCAAAATATCAATTCAAAATGTGAGATCAATATATCAATTCAAATTAAATGTTCAAAAAGAAAAAATCAAATCACATCAAATGGAGAACTTTCTTTCTCTTACGCGGTATCATCATTCCGTGGAAACTGTCTGAAAGGGGACGCGTTTTGAGTGGTCAAAATCAATGATAGTACTCAGTGGGCAAGCCAGCAAGAAACGCAAGCCACACCATAATGAATGATGTCATGCATATCACCTCAGCTAACCCATCAGCTGGGAAAATGGGTGCCTTTTGTTGGCCTCTAGGACTAAAATCATTTAACGCCGACGTTTCTTTGCTGACGCACCCCCGATTGCGTCACCTTTACTCTTATGTTCACAAGAGTCTTCATATACTAGATGCCCACCTACCGAGGGTGGGGGCATTTTCATCCTTTCGTCCTTGACGATGACAAAAAAACACCCGCTATAAATTGCCTAACTTCGAAGAATTTTCAAGATAAGAAATTTTAACACCACCACCACCACCACCACCAAGAAAATTTGCATATTTCTTTGTTTTCAGTATCTCCATTGAAAAGGTTAATTCTTTTGGAGCCCGTTTTCTTCCTAGCTTTGTTTTTCAACCGCTGGTACACTGTGTAATCTAACATGGAAAATGAGAAAGGCGAGGTGAGTGCTTCCAACACGGGCGAACTAGATATTGAGCAAGAAGACCAGAAGATGGAGCAGTTTTTCGCGTTGATTAGAAGTTTTCAGGAAGCACGTAATAGAAGGAAGGATGAGTTGGAGAAGAAGCAAAAGAAGAAGGTAAGAAGGTTAAATGATAAAGAACCGCAGTCAAGTTGGGTGCCATCTTTTGAATGGGAAGATTTCACAGAGGATATTGAGTTTAGAAGGCCTCCTCTCATCTTCCCTAGTCCTTGTAATGACAAGAAGATCTTAGATGACAAGAAACCTAAAGAGGAAGATGGTTTAGATCTCAGACTCACTCTATAATGTTGTACGTACGTCGTTGTTCAATTAAATCAGTTAATCAATGCATGGTTTCTAACGTTGTCTTTTTATTCTTCTGTTCATGCATCATCTAGTTCTTACTTTGTTTTCTTCTGGATTTTTGGTTTTAGAATTGTATCATGGATTGAAAGGGGGTATGATTCCCCTCCATTAGCTTTGAGAATCGATGTATAATATGACATTAAAACATTAAATGACAGCATGTTTGCGAATTTCCATGGCGAAAACTTGTTGAAGGGGTTTGATCATAATATAAATGATAAATTAAACTTCGTGTCCAAGAAAGCACATGTCTCCGCTCCATAAAGCATTGAAGTTGGACAAGTTTGGTGAACTGATGGTTAGATGCTTCAGAAATCAGAAAGCGCGAGTCTTTTGTGGACAGGAATCGAGTATGGACCCCTTGCCGTGTATTTCCGTTTGTTTTATTATTATTATTATTATTATTATTATTATTTTCTTTTCGTTAATTGACTTTTTCTCGGTATTAGTGGAAAATTTTGATATCTGGTGTGCACAAAATATCATTCGTTTCAGATCTCCATCTTCTTTGTTTTTTTATATTTTATATGGCAGGCAATTCAAATTAAACAAATAAAAATATAAACAAGGAAAAGGTTAGGGTTTATATTGCTTATTATTTTTATTTTATATTCAAGAAAATTGTATTAATTTAAATTGAAGAGAAGAGATTAAAAATAGATTAAAATAAAAATATTATTATATCTTTAAAATATAAAATAAAATATATTTTTTTTCAAATTATGATGGACAGCTACAAGTATTGAGAGTTTGATATTTGTTAAAGAACTATCTCAATCCAATGATTTAAGCTGTTAGGTGAGGTCTAGTATCTGATTTATATAATTCTCTAGCACAGCTCCTCAAGTGAAAGCCTTTTGAGCTTGAAACTTGTACATGCCTACATTTCGTTGTGCTTAATTTTTATCAAATAAATGAGAATAGTGAGATTTGTACTCGTGATCTCTTGACCATCAAGGCTATGATATCACATCAAATAATTATCTCAACCCAATAGCTTAAGTTATTAGGTGAGGTCTCAGGATATGATTTATATAATTCTCTAACACCAACTAGAAAAAAAAAAAAATGGAATGTGACTTAGTAAAGAAATCTACAAAAAGAAAAGAAAAAACAAAAAGCAAAGTAATGGTGTCATGCTTAAGATGATTATAAGTATATGTGTTTGGTATTCTGGTAGTTGTTGTGGTTGTGGTTTGAAAAAAGTTGTTTTATAAAAAGTACTTTTAGTTGAGGTTGGTTTGAAAAAATATATATTTGGTTAAAACTGTGGTTGAAATTGAGGTTGAATAAAAAGTAATTTAATGTGTTTGGTTAAGAATACTTTTCAAATTGAAGTTATAAAATAACTAATATATATATATATATATATATATATATATATATATATATATATATTAATATTGATAGTTTTTAATTAAAATATTGTACATTTAACTACTACTATTACATTGTGAAATAAACAATATTTTATATAAATTATTTTTTATTATTCCATTAAACTATTTGTAATTCCATCATATACGAAATCTATCCGATAAGGACTACAGTTTCCATGGCTTCTTGAGCGTGAAATAACATCAGGTAAAAAATATCATTAGGAATAAAATTGGAATTGCGATCAAATTTTGTAAATGTCACGTCATCATGTGATCTCCTTATAATATAATTATGTAGTGTCATTGAATAATATTAAACACTAGTTTTTCAAATAAAACACAATATCTGAGAAATTATTTTGGATTTTTTTTATTTTGTTGGGTCGGATCCAAACACCAGGCATTTAGGTTTGGGCCAGACCCGGTCTGGCCATGAACAGTGAAGATTCTCTCTACTGTTCACTATGCAGAACATTAGAGAGTGGCCCAAACGAAGGAGAAGGAGAAGGGGAAAAGCAGCGCAACGATGATGGGCTGAGGAACGGTGGAAAGCCGAAGGTCGGTCACTCTCTATTGTTCACATTGCAGAACAGTGGAGAGCAGCCTAAACGAATGAAAAGAAGAAGGAGAAGAGGAAGAGCAGTGGCTGACGGTGGAAACGACAGAGGCCGATGGTGAGCTGAAGGAGCTGCGTTCCACTGTGCTCTGTTTCTATTCTTCTTATTTGGACAATGGCTAATGCAGAAGGAGAAGGAGAAGGAGAATGAGAAGGGGAAGAGGAAGAGCAGTGGTTAGCGGTGGGAACGATGAAGGCTGGTGGTGAGTTGAGAAAGATGCTCTCCACTATGCTCTGTTTCTGTTCTTCTTCTTCGAACAGTGGATAAATATAGAAGACGAATGAGAAGGAGAAGAAGAAAGAGAAGGAGAAGGAGAAGGAGAAGGAGAAGGAGAAGGGGAAGAAGAAGACACATTGTTCCTATACCTCATTGACGTATCTTTGTAGTGTGTTTGGTATTGTGGTGGATGTTGTGGTTATGGTTTGAAAAAATAGTTTTATAAAATGTGTTTTTAGTTGTGATTTGTTTGGAAAAATATATGTTTGGTTAAAACTGTGGTTAAAATTGAGGTTGAACAAAAAATAGTTTAATGTGTTTGGTTAAAAATTGGGGTTCAATTTGATATTATGGTATAATTACCTAAAAGGACTTCATTAATATTAATAAATAATTACATAAAAAATAATCTTACAACTAATAAAATGCCATGGGATACATGTTCAAACCCATTTAAAAAAAGTTCCACTACAAATATTAACCAAACTTGAGTCTCTATATAGACAATTAATGGCTTTACAACAGCAATGCCCTGCATTTCTAACTCTTTCATGCCCCCTTCCCTTGCCCCCTCATTTTGTCCCCATAATTCAATGGTTTACTATAGAAAGAGACGCAACCATCACTTTAATTGTTGTTAGTAGTAATGGTTTCCTATAGGGTTGCTGTGCGCAATGAAGAGAAATGAATGCGAAGAATGGACGAGAAGAGCAACAAAAAAGAAAAGGATAAGCTAGTAAATTTCCCATCTTTGTTATCTCTAGAAAGGTCAACCTGTAATTGAACTTGTAAGAAGCAGTATTTTACTGCTTTTTCAAAATCACGGTCTTGCCTCAACAAAATGGTGGGACCCACATTTTAGAATTTTTTAGCATGTGGTAACCAAACACATATATCAGTGCGTTTTTAAGAAACGCAAACGTTGCCGCTTAGACAAACGGACTCAATATGCCTTAACTAGTGTATTGTTATCAGTTGTCAACCCTTAACTTAACTGGTTTACTTGCTTGAAAACAGGTGATGCTTTGCATAGCCTGGGAGCAATCTGAATGATCCAAACAATGTCATGCAAAGTGCAGAGTGAATTAATTCACTCTCTATATCTTCATTGTTCACGTGAACAATGGAGGGTATGTTGTTTGCAAAGCATATAAATTGTGTTTTTGCTAAACCTGAGGCACAACCGTAATTTTTGATGGGTCCCACCAACATAAAAGTTTGTTTTTAACTTAACCAAACATCAATATTTGTGGCTGCGGGTGAACCTCACCCGCAGCCACAATACCAAAGGCTACTAAAATGTTCACTCGCAGCCACAATACCAAACGACCACTAAAATGACATTCAATGTGCCGAGTTCATTCATGAAAAACCAAGTGGTAAGCAATTTGAATAGAACTCTAGTTGCTACAATACATAAAAGTAGAATGAGAAAGAGAGACTCTCATATCTGCAAGTAACCAACGTAACCAAACAATCTCTTTGGTACTAGATGTCATAGCACGGTATTCTATTTCTGTTGAAGATTGAGAAACAATAGATTGTTTCTTGCTCTTCCAAGAAATAAAAGAATCACTTAAAAGGATGCAGAAATTAGTAACAGACTTGCGATCTGCAAGATCACTGTTATAATCAACATCAGAGCATGCACATAGCTTTAAGGAAGAAGTGGATGAAAGTAAAAGACTCTGAAAGACTATACCCCAAAGATATCGCAAAATACGAAGAACAACTACCTAATGAATGGTAGTAAAAGAAGTAATAAACTGACTAACAACATATGCAATATATGGACAAGTAATAATATACAAAGCTCTCAATAATAGTACAGTATACAGTATAATCTGACCTTGCGTTAACCTTAATGAGAGTATTTAGTTTTATTATTAGTAAGTCCAGCTTGCTCAAGAATATCCACAACATATTTCAATTGAGAAAGAAGGTAACCTATAGGTGAGTAAGCTACCTCAATACCCAGGAATTATTGTTGATAACCTAAATCCTTCATTTCAAACTGTTTGGCTAAATTTGTCTTAAAAACTGAAGTACCATCAATGTTATCACCAATAATAATCTTGTCATCAACATATGAAGACATAATGATATGACTTGCATTAGTGCACTTAACAAAAAGAGTAGAATCATGACTACTAGAAACAAATTCAAGAGAAGAAATCACAATAGAAAATTTCTCGAACCAAACACGAGATGCTTGTTTAAGACCTTATAATGCTTTCTTGAGCTTATAAATATATCTAGAGTTATGTAAAACACAAGAAGGAGGCACCATATAAACTTCTTCTTGAAGATCTCCATTCAAGAAGGCATTTTTAACATTATGTTAAGAGATATGTCACTAACAAACTGAAACTATTATAATAAGAGAACAAATAGTAGTCATTTTTGCAACAGGGAAAGTATCTCCTCATAATCCATACCATACTTTTAAGAATATTCTTTTGCAACCAACCTAGCTTTGTATTGCTCAATAGACCCATCAGAATTGGTCTTGATCTTATACATCTAACGACAACCAACAACACTCTTACTAGGAGGTAGAGGAACCAAATCCCAAGTATTTGTCTTATGCAAAGCATAAAATTCCTCATTCACAGCTTGATGCCAAAGATGATCAATAATTTTCTCTTTATAGGAAGAGGACTCAGAGAGACAATGAATAGAAGTTAAAAATAAAGTAAATGATGAAGAACAACAAGAACAAACAAAATCTGGTAACTTTGTGGATTTACGAATGCGTATGGATTGACATAGAGACAGATCCATAATCTCAGACAGAGCTGAAGGGACCGTAAAGGAGAATGAAGCTTCAAGTGTGATGGAGAATAAAATATCAGTACCTACAGAATGATTAGTATAAATTGGTTAAACATAAAGAGGGGTATTTGAGGTACTAGGAACCTAAGATGATAAACTATCAGAATTCTCAGAAAAAGGATCTATATGAATAAAATTAGATCTAATCAAGCTATGAGTAATTGATGGAATAGAAAAGAAAGGTATATCTCGAAAAAGACAACATGACAAGATACATAAAGTTTCTAAGTTATTGGATCAAAACAACGATACCTCGTTTTCCTTCACCATTGTAACAACCCCGATTTCCAACATCTGCGATACATTGAAAATTTTCAGGTAATTTTTTTTAATATACTGATTCCATAAAATTTCTACCAAAATTTCGGCCGTGTAACAACCTCAACTTGTAAACTCAAAATATATATATTATTTTCCTGAAATTTCGGCAAAGTTTCCTTTGTATTCTTTAGATACCAAGTTATCGACTCAATCATTTCTCAACTTGTTACATCAATCACAATATTCGTCTAATCATTTGGACTTCCAAAACTCAAGCATATTTTAATATCTCAATTGTATTTTCTATAGAACACTATGATAAAAGCAAAAAAATTCATAATATGCATCGTCTTTTTCTTTTCTTTTCTTCTCTTTTTTAAGTATTTGTGCTCAAAACATATATATAACCAACCATAATTCAACTTAATAATAATAACATTATAAATTACATCATACACATGATAATAAGTTAATCATAATAATTTTTAGATATGGAAGTATATTATAACAAAATATTAGTTCTTCCAATTACATCAATAGTTCTACTTTCCAGACGGAGGGTACAATGTACATAAAAACATAATCACATTAAACATGATTAAAAAAAAATTACACATTTCAATAAGTAATTGATTAATGACTAACTATTCATATACATTAAAAGTGACTTTCATATCATCGAATAAATTGTCTTATTTTCTTTTTGAAATTTTTAATTTTCATAAATTCTCTTCTAGACGTAGAGATAAATCTAATAAAATAAAAATATCAAGAGTGTCTCCCACAAACCAACATATTTTACTTTAAAGTTTTACAATTAATCTATTTTACATCGAGTGATTATCCCATTAATTCGTAAATTTATTTTCTTAACATGACCATTCAACCAGACATAAATTCTAGTAATCATGAAATAATCTTCAAGGCTTGCCCATTCAACATAACATTATTTCCAGTAACTAGGAAATAATTTTTCAAGGCTTGCCCATTTACCAGGGCATTATTTCCAGTAACCAGGAAATAATTTTTTCAACGCTTGCACATTCAACAGGGCATTATTTCCAGTAACCAGCACTAGAATTTACAATCTATAAAATTCCTTCTACAATAAAAAATATAAACTAATTAATTACTCTATAGTGTTGAACATCTACTTCCTTCATATAAATTATTTAAACACATACACATCATCAATATACATATATAAATCGAGCATCAATAATATAATCATAATATACCATAAATTTATCACCCTAAAATCAGTACATTTTATTTTTTTTATTACGCATCTAACTCGGCAGTCAGTATAGTAGCGTCACTAACTATATTCAAGCTAGCTAGTCCACTATATTTTCCTCGACATAAACATTTACAATTTCACAAGTACAAGTACATTTATAGAAAATACCATTTATTTAACTCTAACAAGTACAAAAAAAAAACAAACAAAAGTTTGAGGTGTAAGACACCTACCTATTGCTTGCACTCATGCAAAATTCTCATGCTATTGAACATATCCTGCAATCTCTCATGTATCATTAAAGATACATATCAAATGTGGCTCCACCATAATTGGAAATTCCATAGTAAAATTCCTTTAAATTTAAAAATGCATGACACATGCATTCGTATATTTATTCATTTATTTCCTTTCATTTCATGACTTATCTTTCGAGGTTGAATATCTTTAAACATGGCCTAGCAATTTTATTTTATTTTGTCTACTCAACCCATCATGTGCAGACTTAGTAACTTCACATCCTTACATTTATTCATATCATTGAAACTAATTCATTTCCCTTATCAAACCAATTCTTGGCTGAATGACCTTATTTTTTTTATTTTTTTATTTTCATGATGAGTTTTTCAATTCTTTTTCATAAGTCCACTTTACTTCACCTTAAGTAAATTTAACAACATATTTTTTTCATCATAATTCCATATGTCTTAATTTAACCTTTTTCTTCCCTTTTATTATCCATTTGAACAACCTTAAAATTCCATAAAAAATAAAATTTTCCTCACATTAATATATTATTTCAAACATAACACAATTCATTTGGCATTCAACATACCACAATCCCATAAAAATCCCTATAACATTAGGTCAAATTAAACTCAAGTTCAAGATTTTCATTTTTGGTTGAATTCTATATTATGATGAGAATTTGGACCCTTTTAAAATTCTTCCAATTGACACTCTACCTAATTTTTTTTATACACATAAATGCATACATACCTAATTTACATAAAAAAATGAATCAAAGTCTTATCTCCTTATTTCTTCTTCATTTAGCCAAATGCCTTCATTCATGGTGAGGGATGACTCCCTTTTTAATTATTCTAGATAAACCTTTACCCATTCATTTCATATCTATTATAACCTCATTCAACTCAAATTCTGTAGCAATTAAAACAATTAAGCTCATCCTCTCATTTATATGTCTAGGCCGAATCTTTGCATTAAATGGAGGATACAATTTTCTTCAAGTTTTCTTTCAATTACCACTAGACCCAATCCTTTTTAATGCCTAAAAACATATATCCATTAAATCAACAAACTCAATGTCCCTTCATCCAAATTTCAAAACTTCCCTAAGACAAATATTTTAATCTATAACATCATTAATAACAAGAACATATTTTACCATTACATCTTACATAACCATACACCCACAAAAATTCTAATTTTATCAAAACATGTAATTAAATCAAGCTTCCTAAATTTTTACTAAGACTGGCCATAGATTAAAAAAGCAATAGGTCATCCACATCTGATTATTTGCTTGAACCCAATGGTCAGAATATAGATCATTGCGTTGTGTACAATATATTTCGAAATCATAATGATCCAACGGTTGGATCGCCATAGATCTAAATAAAACTGAACTAAACTGAAAATGGATGAGCTACTGTTCAACATAAACGACACCCAGACGGAAAGTGCGTTTCCGATCTTCACCGTCCATAATGAGGGACACATCTAGGTGCACCACGTATAAAAAAATAGGCATAATCCAATGGTGGAAGAGAAAGAATTCGGCCGGCGACCAAAACTGCCCTGCAGGAGTATTTCTTTTTTTTTTTCCAGGAAACTTCTGATGACAATATCTGTCAAAAAGATAATGTGCCTTCAAATCCCTCCGGTCAGGTTGCATAGGAGAGTGATAAAAACAATATATCCAAAAACCAATACGATCCAACGGTGGCTTCTAGCGATATGCCCATCAGAGCATTATTGATTCCCCCAAATTCTGCACCTCTCTCTCGCCGAATTCTCTACTCTCACCCTTTTTCTTTTCTTTTCTTCTCTTTTTTTTGAACTGGTGACCTTTTGCTGTTTTAAAGGTATATTTTCCCCTAATTACAATTATGTCCCTCATTTATGTATTTATTTTATTTTTTATGTAAACTATCCGGTTTGTTTCTGCTTAAATCGCTAGTCTTTACCAACCTGCTATTGGGATGAGATCTTTCAACAAGGTAGGAAAACATATTAATAGACTTCATGCAAAATTTCATCCCGATCCGACAATTGGATTGAGAGCTCTGCTTTCTAATATAAAATTGGTCAGTTCATGACTTTTTGTCAACGATCCAAATTTTCTTGTTCAATCTTCACATAAAATAATATCAATTATCCTTCTAAACCTTTAAGGTCATTTTATTATTTTGGAATATATTCATTTATTACCTCACTTATTTCTTAGAAACATTTTGTCATTTCACTCATTATTTTATCCATCAAAACACGTTACCAATTTATCTATCTTTATGAATTCTAAAACAAAATTTATTTTAGGGAGGTCATCCCCTCCATTATATATCACTTTCAGTCTTACGTTTACATGGCAGGTACATATCCGCATATTTAAATTATAAATTTTATAGGGTTTCACAACCATAACCAATAAAGACATAAATAACAGATCGAGAGAACAACTTATTGCGTTCTATATGAGGATGAAGAACAAAACAAGTACAATCAAAAGCTCTAAATGAGGAATAATCAAGGGCATACCCATAAAACTTTTTGTAAAAATAAAAATCTAAAATATAATAAAATGGGATTATATTAATCAAACTTACAATAGTAAGAACAACTTCTCCGCACAACTCACTAGGAATAGAAGCAGACAACAAGAGGGAACGAGCAGTTTTGGCAATGTGCCTATGTTTTCTTTTAGTAACTCCATTTTGCTTAGAAGTATATGTATATGAAGTTTGGTGAATAGTTCCATCTAAGACATCCAACTCATAAAATTTATTAGAGGTGTATTCCCAATTTAAATTACACATAAAACATTTAATGATAACAGAATGTTGAGTTTTGATAAGAGCTCAAAAGGTCGTATATATCTTAAAGAATTTAAAACGATGTTTCATTAAATAAACCCAACAATAATGAGTATGATCATCAATAAAAGAAACATAATTTTGAGATCCTCCTTTTGTTGCAACATGAGAAAGTCCTCATACATCAGAACGAATCAAATCAAATGGGAAAGAAAAAACAAAAATACTTCAATTAAAAGGTAAAGCAAAATATATTACCAGTTTATATCCGCTACAATAAAAAATATCACAAGTTTTTAAATTTTCTAAAGCTCTTGTAGATGTCAAAAATCTCAAATGAGAAGACGAAACATTATCTAAATGAGAATTATGCCATAAATGAAAACTAAAAGAGGAATGACTCAAACAAAAAGAAGACAAATCAACACTAGTAGCAGCAGCAACAACTGACACTTTTAATTTATCCAAAATATACAGTCCCTTCTTCTTATGACTTGTCATTATTAGCTTTTAAGATTGCAGATTCTGTACACAACAAAAAAAAGAGGAAAAAATAACTAAATAATTACCAGAATCACATAACTGACAAACAGAGCAAGATTCAATCTGAGTTTCAGAATAAAATAAACATTAGAGAGAGACAAATGAGATATGACAACAGAATCAACACCTGCTAAGGACATGGAAGTGTCATCAGCAGTTATAACAAGAATAGAGGACGAAGAGCGCACATAAGTAAGAATTGAGAAATTTGGAGGCATATGATGTGAAGCATCAGAATCCAAGACCCATTCAGAAAATGACATAATTGAGGAACTATGAGGTAACTGACCTTCAAAAGAAAAAACAGGCATTGCTTGTGGTTGTAAAGAGAAAAATTTCTAAAATTATTCAGCTAGAGTATCAGGGCTATGATGGAACTTGATGAAACTATTGATACAGTATTATGGTGTGGTGGTTTATAACCTTAAGGTTGTCCATGAGCATTAAATTATGACTGACTACTAGATTTTAAAGCTTGATTCTATTGTCTCAATTTGGGACATTAAGTCTTCTAATGACCTTTGCAAATACAGAAACTGCACTCGTCAAAGGCAACCCTTGTGTAAGGCTTATTTTGATTATTAGAGAATGATTTAAATGGTATTGCTAGTATAGAAGGATTAAAAGCAAAAATAATTTCCTTTTTAGAGTAAGACTGAAGATGTATTTCTTCAAGCAATAACTCACTCATAACAGAGTCCACAGAAGGTAGTGAATAACGATGCAAAATTAAACCTCTAAGTCCTTCAAAATCACTTTGAAGTGCCGTTAAAAATTATATCAATCATTGCTGCTCTCTATTAGTAATATAGGCACCACATGCCTTTAATTTTGCTTATTTTGTAACAGTTAATTAATACCAAAGATCCTTCATAGCAAAATAAAACTCTTGAATACTCATATTTTTCTCATGAAGAGCTCGTATGTCATTATCTAATTGATATTGATTTGCAAAATTTGATTGCATGAATAACTTTTGCAGATAATCCCAAACTTCCTTTATTGTCTCATACTTTGCCAACTACGTACCTATAAAATAATTAATAGAATTGTTAATTCAAGTAATAATCTTTGCATTGTTTGCTTCCTAGGCATCTATCAAAGCATCATAACCCTCATTAGTATTTCTAAGTATCACATAAGTTCCACTAACATATCCCCACATCTTTTTACCATTAAAAAAATTTCTCATCATATAACTCCAATACGAACAATTCTTTCCATCCACCCTCACACTCATAGACTGAAGTGAATCGTCTCTTTTAGTAGTCATAATCAACAAACAAAGAAAAAGCACAATGCAAATATCAAATTACAGAAATTGAAAGGAAGATGAAATACCAAATTGCAAATATTGAACAAATATCTTCTCGAAGTTATACGATCATTCCAAATATTCATGAAAGTTGTGTATGAGATTAAGTCTCGTTTCATGAAACCATATTCTGATATCATGTTAAACAATCCAAATTAACACAAAGAGAAATACCAAATATAAGAGAGGAAGGGGCTAGAGTTTCATTGATATTACATGATCACTTTATTCTGAAGAAAATTATATTAACCTAAATACAAAAAAATTATATATAAACTAAAATAAAATTATTATTATACCTTTAATCAATAAAATAAAATAAAATATGTTTCTTAACACTGTAAACTTTAATGAAATGAAGTATAGTTTTTTTTTTTTTAAGGATGAATGCATATGATGTTGGGATCGCTAGTCTTGATTTGGTTAGTATGTGTTTGATATTTTTTATTACAGTTTTTAAAAAATAAATTTTAAAAGAAGTATTTTTAGTCATGATTTAAAAAAAAGTATATATTTGGTTAAAAATGATAAAAAAAAATAATTTTTTATATGTAAAATGAATGAAAAACATATTTTAAAAAAGAAACATATTATTTTAATTTTTATAAAATTAAGATTTAAAATATAATCAAATGTGGAGCTAATGTAAAAAACAGAAATTATTTAATTAAATAAATAATTTTTACTTTTTCATTGTAAAAAAATAGAATATATTATAATACTAAAAAATCTCTTTACTTTGAAAGTTGGTAATTGATGGTTTGTTGAATTGATAATGCAGTAAATTCCTTATGATACAATTGATTGAACATACATCAACCAGGTGCATGTATTAGTTTTTTATTCCAAAGCCTGAGGGGGTGGAAATTATTCATAAGTCAGTAAAAACTAATTATGGGTTTAGGTGTAAGTGCCTGACTGAAAGAAGAAGAAAAAGGAGGAGTTGTATCATATCTCCCAATTTCAATTTAAACTAGGAAAAATTATATTTATCATTATATAGTTTGGTGATATTGTGATTGTATATTATAGTTTGAAAAATTACTATTTACATAATGAATTTATAAAATTATTAGATAGGATAAAATGATCAAAATGTCCATATATATAAATTAAAGAACTCTAAAACGCGTGGGGAAAGTACTGTAGCTTTCCCCACGGTTTTCTCCGCCAAGATATATATATCGTCTCTGCATTATATCGTGCATTGTATCGCAAAATATATTCGCGAAGATATATATATCGTCTCTGCATTGTATCGCAAAATATATTGTCACTGTAGAAGTTTGAAAAGACAGACATCATCATGCCAGCGTCTTAAATGCTTTGAA
>Ga0325411_1002627_pt1 | contig 20362 bp, 6 predicted proteins | sample PopdelMetagenome_13_FD_206181 | JGI IMG/M metagenome (GOLD analysis project Ga0325411, IMG submission 206181) | Populus deltoides microbial communities from Bellville, Georgia, United States - Xylem-PdIQD-R4 | ecosystem: Host-associated > Plants > Phyllosphere > Stem > Wood/Secondary xylem...
CACTTCAAGCAGTAAATGCTCATAATAGAGGCCTCTATTGGGTTTGGATATGTAGCCAAGACTTCATTACGTCGCATGCTGTAAATCCAATAGATAGAGAAGGAACAGCCTGCAGCATTATTGTTCAATGGAAGAATATGGAATACAATACAACGTAACTCAGTTTTTTTGTATTTCTTTTTAAGAAGGGTTACATACTCTATATATCACCATAAACAAAGTTCTGCATATTCTAGCAAGCTGTTGAGATATCACTAAAATTAATGCAGGATGACTCATTTGGTGTCAAATTAAGGGCAGAAGATTTTTAGGAGTGGCAAGGGAGTTTCATGGAGTTACCTTCATATAATTTATACTCAAACCAGCATACAATTGTCTCCTTCCTTGATTTCGGAGAATGGAAGTAAGTCCCCGTCTTGTGCTGCTGTACCTTGCCTCACCCTGTTGTAGATAATCAACCTGGTAAAACCATGAACGCAAAGAACTTGTCACCAAGTAAAGCATCATAATCAAGACAATAGAAGGAAATATATACGAGGAACCAAGGTCTACATTGGGCTTTTCTGAATATCGAAAGCTTACAGCTATATGATGATTATAGAATCAACCTTCTATGATATTCTTATATGGAAACCAAATATATTGATTAATAAGAAGATAATGACTCTAGAGAGGCAGAAACTAAACTTGATAGACTTAGAGCCTTACCTGCTTGTCTCCTAACTAAACTTGGTTGGATCACAGAAACCATATGACATATAACCAAGAAAAACATGTCACACTAGTAGGCAAGAACAAACTTAGGGCCTTACCTGCGCGCTTTGTCTTCTAACTACTTCAAATGGATATGTCCAGCAAGACGGAGCCAGGAATTTTTCCTACCCTAAGCTATTAAATAAATATATAAATTTTTTAAGATAAATTATTAATTTATATATATGAATTTTTAAAGTTAACAATAAAGTTTTAATTTAAATATATTATCTAAAATATTAAAAAATAAATTTGAAAATACATAAAATTGAAGTGAAAATAAAAATAAACTCATTATTGAAGTTACATCCTTTGATGTTTTGTAAAATATAATTTATCTATAATCAAATCTGAATCGATATTGTAACAACCCCTAAAATAACAATCTCATGTTAACTGAAAAATAAAGTAATTAAATTTTTTCCCTCTCTCATTTCCTCCTTGCTTCACTTGATTCTTCCTTAAGTTCGTGTTTTATAAGTTGAACTTTATAAGTTTACAAAGTTATTCTCTCACTTTTCTTTTCTTTTTTCCTTGTTTTTTTTTTTTATGTTTTTCCCTTACTTTTCTCTCTCTCTCTCGCCTTTTCTTTTCTTTATTTTTCTATTCTGCTTCTGCCCAGACAACATATAAAAGAAAGGAAGAATTGATTTGTTTTATTTTTTAATGGCAAATAACCTTTTTACCCTTAATGAGTCGTTTTGTTTTTATTTGGCGGTCTTTTTTTTTTGTTAGCACTACCAAACTCCATTTATCCTAAAATTTTAACCAGAGTTTATTCAATATATTTTAAGATCCCTCATAAAATTTCAGCTCAATCTGATGGTCGGATTCAAAATTACACCCAATAACGTAAAACTAACTAAATTGTGATTTTTTTATTAAATTTCTGAATTTGTCCAAAAAATCTGAAATTTTAAACCAAGTTAAAGCATCATATCTGAAGTCTCCACGTAAATTTTCAGAAGTTTATGATAACTCAATAGAGAATTATAAAATTTTTTTATATAAAACTAGTCAAAAAATATTGATAAAATCTTGACCCAGGCTAGAGCCCGCCCAAGCCTTTGCATTGCCTCCGTCCTTGTGTGCAGGTCGATCCAAATAACCCAGCCAAAGCTCCAAATGCAAGATAAAGTCCTAGGGAGTCTTGGTATTCTTCAAGAACAAAGGTTAGCTATATATGACTAATTCCAGGTTGCTTCATATGTTTTGTATATGTTAATAACACCGTCATAGTTGTCCAGGGTTATCTTGATAGAAATATAATCCCCGGGTATATGAGTATGCACACTCATCTTAACAGGGGAGAATCTTGATTTTGACAAGCGTGCAAACATCTTCATTTATATACTCTCCTAGAGGCTGCTTTCCACTCCTATGTCTACAGAGTTTTAGGAGTTTGATGTTTCTGGCATGAAATGACATAATCAATGGCTAGTCTCCATACTGCGATGTCTAGTTGGGTGTCGTTCATGAGCCTCGTGACAAAGAAAATGCTCTCTAGATAGGCTTAGTGACCATTGAGACTGTAAACCCCCCAACATTTCATTATGCCCAAACTTCTCTAAATAATGCAATTGTCTACGGGTATTGGGTGTAGCATGTAGTTGTAGAGGTGTAAAGGAGGATGTTATTGAGGGTGGAAAAGTCTAATCTGATCCTTGTGTTGCCAACATGGCCCGGGTAAGAAGTTGCACTTGGTTGATGAGCTGTTGAAGATTTGGTTGGGCAAAAGTGTTTACTATGACATGAAGGTCTATCACATGTTCTATTCTAGAAGTGTCTTGATTATTTGCCATTGATGATAATTAAGGATGTTAAAAACCAGTTCAAGGAGAATAGTTGATGATTTTTTTATCAGGTTCCCACAAACAACGCTAATTGATAATGTTCTAAAATCCAATATGATCATAAATAGGGTTTTTGAGTGTTTGGATATTAGGTAATCACACATTTAAGTCAATATTCCCTCCTCCAGAGTTCATAAAGTTGATAGTTTGTAGTAGAAGACCTAACACCTGTAAAACAATCCCTTTTGGTGAAGTTTAAAGACCCTCCAACAATAAAGTCAATGATTTTTAATAAAAGGATTGTTATAAATAAGAGAATGAGTTTTAAATTCTAAGAATAAGAGTGTTTGTTCTTGTTTGTGTATAATAAATTCTCTAAGAATAAGAATATAAATACATAGAGAATAGAAAAACGTGAACCCTTTATCTGGGTGATTTAGAGAGTATATATAGCCCCCGAACCTTGCAATATTGCTTGAATGGAGGGGTTGCAATGTCATTTATCTTTACAACACTAATACGGGATATATATATATATATATATATATATATATATATATATATATATATATATATATTTTCTTCTACAATATTAATGAGAGATAAATATCACTTATATAATATTAATATTTATGGAAATATAATAGACCTTTAAAAGACTTTTATACATCTAGGTGTATAGGGAAATGATTATTATTGACTTTTAACATTTTATATTAAGAATCATAAAAATAACAAAACAAAACCTTGTGACCCAACATGAGACCTATAATGATCGTCAATTTCATATTTGGACATGGAATAATATCAAGCCCAAGGTGATGAGTCTGACAGTTTGTTAAACTCATTTATACTTGGATTCAACACGTAACTGAATCCAAGGATGTTGGGTCTGACAACTTGCCAGATCCACATGTACTTGGATTCAGCACGTAGCTGAATCCAAGGGTGTTAGGTCTGGCAGCTCGTTAGACCCTCATGTACTTGAGCTCAACACATAGCTGAACTCAAGGATGTTGAGTCTAGAAGCTCATCAGATCCATAAGCACTTGAGCTCAACGTATAGTTAATCCTAAAGATATTGAATCTAGCCGCTCATTAGACTTACTTACACTTGGACTCAGCACTAAGTTTAACCTAAAAAAACATTAGACATGGAAGCAAGTCAAACTCATATTATCTGCATTTAACATTCTGTCCAACTTAGATATGTTGGGTTATTACCGTGACTTTGACCGTCAAGAATAGTTATAACCCAGCATACATATAAAAAGAGAAAGGAGTACGGGATCACAAGCAATGATCCCTCAAGAACAACTCGAATCAAAGCTGAGATAGGGCTGGCTATATAACATGTGCATGGTGGTTATTCCAACTCTGGTGAAGAAATATGTACATACGTATAAAAGAAGAAAGAGTACAAGAATGTTGCGTGAAGATTTACTCTGCAAGGGTTTTTTATCGTTTCAAGAGTAGTCTTTGCAATGGCACCTGCTTGCTGCACCACCAGTGATTACCTCCTTGATACTTCATTTGCAAAACCCATCTAAGAACTACTGGTGTCAGATTAATAAAATATATTTTTAAGGGTTTTTAAAATAAGTTTTGATAAAAAAAAATCATAACTCTAATATTTTTTTTAAAAAATATCATTTTAATATATTTTAGTATGAAAAGCATTTGAAAAAATATTATTTATCTATTTTTTTTAATAGTTAAAAACCAAAACCACCTCCTCATCAAACTCCAATTTAAAGACATTCTCATTTAAACAAAGATAATTTTATTTTTTTAGGTAACCTAATTTTTTTTTTCTCATTTTTTTTAGTGACTTTAATTATCACTTCCTTTTCAACTGGTAGGAATTAAAACGCGATAACAATAAGATTCTTAACTCCTATTTGGGAATATAGTTGTAATTATTTTTTAAAGTATTTTTTTGTGTTGAAATGCATTAAAATGATATTTTTTTTATTTTTTAAAAATTATTTTTAAGATTAGCACATTAAAATAATCTAAATATATATATATATATATATAAAATAATTTTTAACAAAAAAAATTATTTTTTTATGAAACGCAATTTAGACTATCTTCTCAAATTATTAAGAGATGTCCAAGTTCTTTAAACAGTTTTGTACTCGAGGAATGCCATAAATTATTAACATAACAACTTAGAAAGAAAGATGAAATATTCATCATAGGATATTGACAAAATAATTTTGTAGTGAAAGAAATTATAAGATTTTTTTTTTATATTATAAAAACTATTGTTACATACTAAAAAAAAATATAGTAATAAATTATACATAAAGACGTTTTTCTTACTATATATTTGTAAAAAAAATTGTCTATCATGTATCTATTTTAGTGAAAACTTGATTGTGTTTTAGATTTGAAAAGATAGACAATATAAACTAGATTTATAGTTTTTAGACCCGGCCCGGTCTAAGGCTCAAGTTTCGGGTTTTGACTGGGTCACCAAGTCGCCCGGGTCAATTTTTTTTTTAAAATCAAAACGTCGTTGTTTTTTTTTTAAAAAAAACAAAGTCAACGGATTGCAACCAGATTTTTGACCGGGTTTTGTCGGATCAATCGAGTTGTCGGGTCAACCCGTCAGGTTAGCTGGGTTTTTCCTTTCCCTGTTTTTTTTCAACTCAATTCGGTTTCAACCCCAGGTTGGCCGGGTCATCGGTAAAAAATAAAGAAAGATGGGAAGAGATGTTTTTTTTTATGATATAAATTGTTATATTTTTATAAAAGAAAAACATAAAAAAAAGAGGATGATAAATACTTAGATTGTTACATTTTAAAATTTTAAAATGATAAAACATCAATTTGAAAAACAAATAAATAATGGTCAATCCTCTCTAAACATACTATTTTAATTTTTAAATTAAGGATTTTTATTGCACTCATTTAACGTAAAATGATGTATTTTTTTTTATATAAAAAAATGATATAATATGAACGAAAATATGAAAAAAAAATAAAAAAATTTATGAAATAAAAAATTTAGGTATTAGTAAAATTGATATAAAAATCATTTGATAATAAAACAGACAATTGAAGTATAATATTATCAAGGTTTGGTAAAAAACATAACTGAAGATAGACCAATTATAAGAGTTTGAATGCCTAATTTACCCTATACCACCCCCTACAGGATCCCTCCATAAACAGTTGCGCTTTCGTTAATTCTCTTCTTAGCTTACAGTCTCTTTCTCTCTCGGATCTCCACTTCTCGCGATCTGCAAAAATGGTAAATTGACGATTGATCTGCTGTCGTTTTTGCTATTGACATCCCATTTCTGCTGTCGTTATGTAGCATCCGCATCGAATTTGTTCCAATCTGCTTTGATCTCTTACTATTGTCATCTTAATTACGCATCTAATGATCTAAATCGTTAGCCTCTAATCACACAATCGAATCGTTTTCTCCGTTTGCTGAATCCAATGGGTGACTTTGGATTCAGTTACGCCCTGGTTGGTTGCTAGGAATTGGAGGCGCTAAATGATCGCTTCGATTTGTTAGTAACCAAACGGAGTGTTGAGGTTCTGAATTTTGCTGAGATCTGGTGTGGTGGTAGTTATGTGTGGATTTTGATTTGATTTTGAAGTATCATATTGGTTGCTTTGAAAGTGAAGGAAAATCTGCGTTCTGGAAATACTGTCGTTTTGACTAATCTGGTTTTATTTTATTTTTGGATAGGATTCCTTCCCGGTGGTGAAAAACATTCTTCTGCTAGACTCAGAAGGGAAGCGAGTTGCGGTCAAATACTATTCGGATGAATGGCCAACAAATTCTGCAAAGTTAGCTTTTGAAAAATCTCTTTTTGCAAAGACTATGAAATCAAATGCTCGTACGGAAGGTTTGCATAAATTTGTTAAGCTATTTGAAAAGCAAAGTTTGAGGAATTATGCAGCTTTATTGTTTGTTGATTATCATTCTTGTTTAATGGCATGCATTTACGATGATTCGGTAGTTTTGACTCCCTTCAAAAATAGTTTCTTGGGTGCCTTTTCTTATGGGGGCAAATCACAATGCTTGTTTATCATGAAAAAAAAAAAACTTTTTTGTATTGTGTGAGAAATGCAAATACAGATATGCATACAGGCACTGATCTGTGTTCAATAATATATGGGCGTCTTTAGTTATATGAGCTTACTATGACAGTTCTTACTCTTGAGAGACAATATCTTGCACAATGTGCCACAGCTCAAAATCCTCTTTAGTTGAATTTGAAAGTAGTTGCCGCTCTACATGGCCCCAACTGCATGAGCAAACCCATATTTTTCTCACACCATAAAATCATTATATATGTTTTCCAAAAGTTATTTTGAAGAATCATTTGGAGATGAAGGGTGTTGGTTAATTGGCTGAATTTTCTGCATGTGGAAAATATTGGTCTCGTCTTTGTTGTGAGGGCTGCTTTGAATGAGATTAAATTTCAGCTTTGTCTTTGTTCTCATTTTGCAATCCATCCTTTTTATCTTTAATAGTCTGCTCTTACTAGTTAGTTGATAATCCTTAGTAACAGTTCATACTCTTACAACTTACTTTGAAGTTTGTTTATCGGGGTTCTTGACATTTAAAAAATTTCCAGATTATGTATTAGGACTGATAGGGTTCTTTATGTCTGCATTGTCATCTAATCTTCTCAGGCTTGGCTTCTGGCATGTTGTTTTGGAAAAGTGTCCCAGTGAAACTTAAAATAGAGAAGTTAATTATGAGCCTTTAATTCTGTTCAATTGAGCGTGGAAGTTATGAGATACAATGTCACATGCATTCCTGATGTGTTGTTGTATGCAGCGGAGATTACAATGTTTGACAGCAACATTGTCATCTACAAATTTGTTCAGGATCTCCATTTCTATGTGACTGGGGGTGAGGATGAGAATGAACTCATCTTAGCTGCTGTTCTTCAGGGTTTCTTTGATTCAGTCTCTCTCCTATTGAGGTATTCTGTTTCTTGATTTGATTTAATGATTGTGTGATTTTGTTCTTGTGCAATTTACATTTCTCTGTCCTCAATTTAGGAGCAATGTTGACAAAAGGGAGGCACTTGAGAACTTAGATCTCATTTTCCTATGCCTTGATGAGATTGTTGAAAGAGGGTACGCAACTAATACTTTCTGTCAACCGCTTTTTTATGTTTACTTTGATCTTGGTAATGGGTATGTTTATTATGCAATTTTTGTTTTGTTTGGGAATTGGATTGACTTGCTATGCAATATGGGAAAATGTACTCAACTAAGAATGTTAATTGAAATGCAGTTTTCTACTTGTAGCCTTGATGGATAAACTTGCTGCAAATTGAAATCTTCATATGCTACAGAACTCTAGATGCATCAATTGGAAGTTATAGTCCTGTATTCATGCTGTCTTTTAATGTATCTGTATTGTTATTGGTAATTTGCATGGTGTAGGTGAGTTAATAGTTTTTGTCTATTTCTTTTGGTGTTCCTGCTTACATCAACTGTAGGGAAATGGTTCTGTTACCTTTTCTCAACCTTTGCAGGACAGTAGGTATTCATATAAATGAAGATTATTACAGAATGATAAAATAATTGAGGAACTGAAAACATTCTTATTCAAACAAATCCAATCAATTTTAAAAGACCATTCTGAGAGACTTTTGGTTAAATCAAACAATCATGAACTGATTATGAATTCCCAACCTCTTTGTCTCATAAGCCCAGGATTTTTATATTGTACTGAAAAAAGTGTTGCATGTTCAAGCCCTAATATTGGATGGTGGGGGTCACTAAATTTCCCTTCCTAGGACCCTCTTGATCATATAAAATGTGTTTAGGAGAGGAGAAAGTGAGGGGAATGATAATTTGAGGTGATTGAAATTTTTTGATTATTTGGAAAGGGAAGAGAAAGTGGAAGAGAATGGGAAATTGGAGGAAAATTTCTCATTTTGGCTTCCATGTTTTTGTTCTCCTCACAAGGGGGTAGAAAAATGGAGAGAATCTCAGCAATCTGGATCCTCTAATTTTACCAATTTACCTAATACCTACTAATCCTTTACATTAGTGTGTTAAAAGATATAAGGGCATGCACTTCTATTTTTAGAATCTCTTGCTTCCCTCCATCTTGTATTGTTTAGGATCATTTTCTCATTTTCAACCCATCGAAAGGAGGAAAATTATAATCTTTTATTTATTTATTTCATTCTCTTTCATCTTCATTACCCTCCTTTTCTTTCCCATCATTTTCTCCTTTCCCAAACATGTTATCTTTTCCTTGAAAAGTATTTTTGTCTGGTAGATCGCCCTTGCAAAGTATGAAATAGGATGTAGCCTTTTATCTACAGAAAAAGAATTTACCAGTAGCTTCACTTCAGCCTCTTTTGTTGGTCCTTATGGATGTGTACTTTGAGTGGCAGGAAGCCAAAGTAGTACAATTTTTTAAGAGAAGCATATTCTTATGCACACCATAGGAAGAAAATTTAAATTAAAAGTAAAATGGAAAATAAACCAAATGAATGGAACTTAAATGACTGTCAAAATGATGGCATTTAAGAATCACTATTTTGTTGTGAACAAGTTCTATTATCTTTTTTCATATGTGATACTTGGATGATGAGTTCTTGGCATCCTAACTTGATTGGTAAAGTCTGTCCTCCCAGTTGAACATCGTTTTTTTTTTTTTAAAAAAAATAAATTAATTTCATTCATTGTCATTTCACTGGTGAAGATAATTTAATTTTGTTTGACTTGTATCAACCCATTATTGTGAAAAATAAGTTTCTGATCCTGCTTCTCAATGTGAATCATTCAAAAATAAAAGCGGTGCATTCTTTATGTTACTACGTCGACACATTAAACCATATGCTGCCAATTACAGCAACAAAAATTGAATGAGTGGAAATCCCTTCCATGCTTCCCTCTCTATGACGTATGTCTTTTCATGTGATCTGCTTATATTTGCTTGTGATGCTATCTGGTTAATATGACAGTCAAGGACTCTTACATATATTTTGTGCATTCATTCTTGCATGGCAGCATGATCCTAGAAACAGATGCCAATGTTATTGCTGGAAAGGTGGCTGTAAATAGCATGGATCCTACTGCACCTCTATCAGAGCAGGTTTGATTCTCTCCCTGCCTGTAACTTTCTTCATAGTATTTTAGTATTTAAATGTTATTATGGAATCAGAAGTACTGAAAATTGCTAATAAAATTATCAATCTTTAAAAACTGCATGAGATAATGCTTGTTCCAAAATTCTCTAAAAACTTAATTTATTCGTAGAAATCATACTCTCCCCCCTTTAGTTTCTTAACATGACCACTACATTCCCTTTCTAATGTTGCAGACTATAGGTCAAGCATTGGCTACAGCTCGTGAACACTTGACGAGAACCCTTTTTCAGTAGTTTTCATGCACCCTCAGAGAAGGTGGCTTGGTTTTATTCTTCTGGTTATTTTTTTTCAATCTATTGGCATTTAAGCTGTTCTTTCCATGTATTTTTGCCTGAGTTTATTGAACATCGAGGATCATTCTATTTAGGCTTGTAATCAAGCGACTTCTATCCAGCCAATAATGTCCCTTCTTCTTTCATTGTGATCCTTGGTGTTTCTGTAGTTTCTTGGCCATCTCATGACTCTGACCTAAATTAATACGGTTGCTGCTTAGTGATAACGTTGTAGCTATTCTCAACTTCTTAAATTTGGGTCCCTCAGGCATGATGTAAAACATGTAGTGTCTTGTACTTCATTTGAAGAAACTACACAGAAGCGCACTGGGAACAAATGCGTGAAATTGGCATGTTTGTAACTGGATTGTATTATTTATCCTTGATTAAAACAAAGAAAAAAAAAGGTGTCACTAAAACCATTATACCCTGAAGTTTTAGTGTTGTTTGCATTGTGCTGTGCACTGCATTAACAAACCGAAAAGAAGCCTTAATCTTAAAAGAGGGAGTTGGAAAGTCCTTTTTTCTTAGAACCACCATTTGTAGGTGCCTGGCTAAGAATAATGCCAGGTGAGCTTATACTTTGGTCGTTTATTTTGTGAAATGGGGTCTGTTTGTTGTTCGCGGGTGGGGTGTGCCCAGCCTGAAGGCCCTTTGATAATGTGGGTTCAGTTGCACTCCTTTTGTCTCCTTTACCTGCGCATGCTGGCTTCGCCGGGGAATGGAGGTTGTCCGGGTGGTAGGATGTCATGAACCCTGGTTAGCAGTACCAGAAGCAGCAGCTATTCTGCATATGCTGGAATAAATGTGCTAATGATTCATTACTTAGATGGTTTTAATAGTTAAAGAATTAGTTGAGTAACAGAAAGTTAGTACTTGAATAACAGCTAGTTAGTAACCAGGGAAGAACAATATGGTATAAATATAGCTTGTTTAAGTATCTTCGAACGAGGGAAAATTTGAAGAGCATTTTGCAGCAGAGCTCTCTCCCTATCTCTTCAATCTCTCTTTTCCCTATTCTTCCCTCCCAAAATCTATCTTCTTCTCTCTCAAAATCTATCTTCTTCCTATCTTATTAAGGCGAGACCTTAACCATTGGTACCAGAACTGCAAAAGATCCACTACAATCTGATTGATTGCAACAATTATCAAGTAATTATGGTGGAGAGTAACAAGAGTAGTGGAGAAATAGGGCAAAATGTTGGAAGAGAAAATGCAACAGATGCACGAGGAGTTCTTGCAGTGGAAAGTAACAAATCAGAGACAATGAAAAGAATAATACAAGAAGAATGATGGATTCAATTCTAGTTTTGATTCATAATGGCTACATTGTAGGTGATAGTGAACACAATCAAGAAGCTGTAAAAAGCTGTAAAAGAAGGAAGAATGGTTTACTAATAATAGATGAAAGGAATGGCCCAACAAATGATGGAACCCTCCCACATCCAAAAATCAACATAATAATGGAAGAAAGTTGCAAAATGGGTTTTTTTAAAAAAATTTTGTAAGATCCAAAAAAATCAACATATGTATATAGCATCCAATATTCCTTGTAAGATTCAAAACATAATAAATAGGGTTTTTTTTAGCATAATTTTTTTTTAAAAAAAGTAAACTAATACAGTTAAAAAAATAATTAGGAATCTAGCACACTTTCATGTGTCATAGATGGCATCTATGACTTTTATTTCACAAATAGCATGTGCGACATGCGAGTCAAAGATGTCATATGTTAATTCATTCGAATTTTAACCTTAGAGACCCTTTCTTCCTCTTTCTTTTATTTTTTCCTCCTTTATATATCTCTCTCTCCTTCTACTACCTCTTCCCTCTCACCACCGCTTGGATTTCTCTCTCTCCATCGCTAAAAACACTCACAACAATACTACATCACTAATCCCTCTCTCTCTACCCGTGGTGACTCCTCATTTTTCTAACCACCATCGGTTACCCTCACCACCTATATTTCATATTAGAGGTATTTTGAACACTTCCCTTTAATTAATTTGATGTAATTTATGTTTAATTAGTGTTAATTTGATTTTATTGAATATTAGGGTTTTGAATTAGAAATTAGGTTAATTATATGTAATTTAAGTTGTTAATTAGATATAATTAGATGTGGTATATGTGATCAAAGAGGTTATAACAAAAAAACTTGTGAAATTAGACAACACATATTATTTTTTATATTTGTTTCAAATTATGTGAACTTCAGTTATTGTTTTTAATCTAACTATATGGATGTTCAATTATTTTGCAAATGCTAATACTCTTTTTATATAGGATCTCAAGAGAGACATGGTTCAAACTAGAGGAATTTTGACTTTTAGAAATGACATAGGTAAGGCCACTTTGTTGCTAATGCAGGTTTTGATAATAGGTTGGTTTTATATATGCAAGATCAAAATTGTTATGATGATATTTAGAGAGGAGAGGTTAGGTAAATATTTTAATTAAAAGTTGTAAATTATTACAATTTTAATGATTTTTATTGTTTGAATACCTAAATTGCTTCATTTTAAGGGCGGTGATCCGGTAACACCTAGATAACATGCTTTGATGTAGTTGCATGAGTGTGTTCGATCGTATGTTAACAAGGTTGATTTTTATGAGACCAGTTTACTACGTCTCATACATCTTGGCCACACATTAATTGCAGTATTAGTTGATCAACGGGGGCACTAGACGCACACCATTCATCTACGTATTGGTCAGATGACACCTAAACTTCAGGATGTGGCCTTGTTGACCAGTCTTTTGATAGATGGAACCCCCATGATAGGTCATGGAGGGTCTATTAATAGAGATACTTTATGTCATCGTCTATTAGGATAAGTGCCTTCATTCAGTGTTTATAAGGCATAATTGCATCAAGTTGGCATGGTTGGACATTAATTTTAAGACCCTCCTAACATATGTAATAACAAACCAATTGATTATGTATGTTTAGGCATACATATGTAATAACAAACCAATTTTATGGCTTGTCTTGTTAGATGATGTAGGGCTAGACATTTCACAGTAAATACCACTTATGTCCATGATTTTAATTGGGATGAGTTGGATACAAAGCTGCCACATTAGGTATGTATTACAAATATGTTTAAAAAATTTGTTATTTAAACTTTAGTAATTTAGTTTTGATTTATTATCTGAAATAAGTCTTTTATATGTTTTTATAGGTTATATGGATGTTATATACAAAGGACTTGACACTTTTAGCTTCACTTATATGTCGTGAGGGATCTGGCATTTTGTTAGCACATGTCTCGTTACACTACTTTAACATTGTTGAGATGCATTGTTTAGATCGGGTAATATGATAGTTTGAACTATCTTAGCATATGTAATTATGTTGATACCAGAGATTAGTTGTACAATATTGATCATTAGGGTAAACACAGGGAGAATTGATTGGTAATTCGTACATCTTACCCAGATCTCTGGGATGCTAGAAGATATCGTATTTTTTGAGAAGTGACATTTGACGATGATATAAATATGTACATAAGATGGTATGTGTGTATTACACAACGTTTCATTACACCTACATAGTCACATTTCCTGAGACATCCACATAATTTGATGCATTATGCCCCCCGATATCTAAGATATAATCGATTGGCATGTAATATTGTTTTACATTCAATATTTATTAAATATCAGATTAATTTTAATGTATGTATATAAATTAATTACTTGGTACGAGAAACTTAGAAAGCAACAACGACTATTTGTGAGTTCAAGTTCTCCCAATTGAAACTCGTACCCAAAAAAGGAAGGCAGGAGGTGTCGATGAGATGGGATGTATTGTGGTCAACACTATACTTAATTTATATTGTGGTGAGCTTCAATAGGTTGGGGAGGTTAAGCGTCTTGAAGTTGCATTAGCGTCAAATGAGATTGTGTATCATGGAAGTGTTAGGGATGTTGGTCCATCCACAAGTGTTGCATGCCCGTCCACGAGCAATTCAAGTCCATTCATGAGTTAAGATAATATTAGTTCTCCTCACACCTATATGGATATTATAGATCCGTTCTCGAGTTGGATGATTTGGGGTGATGTTTTAAACCCATACACGAGTGTTCCAAGCATTTCTACGAGCTGGAGCGATTATTAGATATAGTTACATGTTATTATTTGTTATGAAAATTATAAATAAATGTATAGTTAGTTTAATTTTAATAAAATATTATGTTATGTTAGAGGAGTCATAAATCTTATCTACGACATATGAGTTGCAATTGACATCTGTGATATGCATGTTGTAGATCCCAATTACAAGTCTCTCAACTATGCTAGATTCTTAAATAATTTTTCACTTATGTCATTTTATTAAAAAAAAAAAATTAACCGTGTTAAGTTACCAAAACACTCTAATAAATAATCTTTTTGAGAGCTAATTTGCTTGCTTGAAAAGACAAAGGAAATTTCCATCCTTTTTAAGTTTAGTAATCATGTGAGTTATCTTACCTGCTAAAAAAAACAAGGAAACATACACACTCAATAACAAACCCCAAAGGATAGTTTTGATAGTGAGATTTTCTTTCTTCATTAATTTTCTAATCTCAAAACTTGAAATCGGTATTCAAGAAAAGTTCTTAACCTATATTGATACCCAACTTTATAATACATAATTTTTTATGAAATTCTTTTTTTTAATTGGTTGAAATTTCAGCCCAAAACTCCAACCCATAAGCATTGTTAACTCGACCTGTCCAATCTTGTCTGCTATGTTCTTTTATGTATTTTTCAAGTTTTCAAGAGCCGCACACATAAATTTTTCAAGCATAATTTTTCTGTTCACACAACTTTTTCTATATACAACATGTATCATTTTCTATGCTAATAGCGCACATTACACAACAACTATAACATGACACATCAACCAACAAGCAATTATGACTAGCCAATGGTGTTTTTTTATACAAAAAACATGGATGACACTTCCAAAGCACCCAATTTCTCTTCTAATAATATGATATCCTTCTTCATTAAGAAATATAAGGCACATATGTATAAATAAATTTAGCCACTAGGTTTATAAGCCAAAGTGATTCTAGCCATACAAGGCATTCATAGTTATAAAAAGCTACCCTCAACACATTGAAATCCAGACCAAACTAGGCTAGGTTATATGATTCTTAAGACAACACACGTAAATACACATTTTCTAATCTTTATTTTTTTTCTCTTCCAATACATATTTTTTCCTTTTCATACTTTTATTTATTTAAGCATCAAAGAGTTCCATGTTCCTCAAAGGACTTAATTTTTTTAAACGAATCGTACTTCCATTAGTCAAGTCTATCAACTAGTAATCAACTCAGTCACACCGTCAATCAACCTGATCATATAAAGCCCAATTTTTGTATGAAGTTTTTCACGACTTCATCAAAACTTAATTCAAGGATGCTTCCAGAATTTGAGCATATAAAACACAATAAACAATAGCATAGTTATTAACTTGACATAACCTAGCTTAAACTTAGCGAGTTGATATGGTAAACAAACGATCTAGAACCTAACCCGAATTGAGTTTCAATTTGAATAAAAAAAGACATTGACCCAACATAATCTAGTTGACCTGACTGGTTGATTTATGACCCGATTAACCTAACCAAACCTAATCTAAAGCTAGCCAGGTAAACAACAAATAACTTCTTTTAAAATAAAAATAACTTGATAACAAATGATTGACTGCGGTTGACTGAATAATCCAATGATCGGGCTAAGATCGACAACTATATACCATAAAGATGTTCTATATTAAAAAAAAAAGATTTAGTGAGAAAAATGGAAATATATGAAACAAGTAGATTATTTCATATTTCTTAGACAAAATATTACATCCTCCTCACACCACTTTATTTATATATATATATATATATATATATATTTAGAAGGCTACCACTGCATTTGTATTAAAAATAAAAACTTTGAGCTTTTTAAAGATAATTATAATCATATGTGAGGAGATACATATAATACCAATTACAGGCCACTGCATTTGTATTAAGAATGAAACTTATGAGCTTTTTGAAGATAATTATAATCATATGTGAGGACATACATATAATACTAATTACAGGCTACGATAGATAGCTAAGATTTAAACTTATAATCTAATTGAGTGTTATATGACAAGTTATTTTTTGTTAACTATAAATGGTTTATATTATATATAGTTAAGGGTAAAATATGGCCAATAATGTTAAGAATATCATGAAAAAAGGATCAAGACAATATTTAACACCCCATCTCTTTATAATTTAAATTCTTCTTTTAAGATAATCATATATATTATAAATGAGATCATTTCCTTATAGATAGATAGATAGATAGATAGATAGAGTCTCCCCTATACGAAGGATGTCCTAATTGACATATCAAACATACGTTTTACTCTACGCAAAAACATAAGGCATTCTAAAAGTTTTCCATTTAAATTATGGATTTATATATTTTAGTAAAATTTTGGCAAAATCTCTCTTATATAGAGCTCTATCTAAAATCTTGTCACGCAATTTATACCTACATAAAAACATAATTGCAATCAATTTGCATTTAGTCTCAAAACCAATGCTTGTAGGTAGCCTTAGACTTGCCACCAACATAGCAACTCATCAATTACAATCATTCACCACTTTGATATACTAATAGAGTTTATTTTATTTTATGGAATAAATACAACTTACAAACATATGCATGTGAAATGAAACCAAAAGGACTAATAGCCCATCATGTTACTTGTTTACAATTTTAAAATAAAGGATTTACATACACATTAGTTTATATACATATTATAAAATAATAAGTTACATGCATAACTACAATAATCCACTTCATATGAATTACTTTTCTTTTACTTCTCTTCACTATACTCTTTGAATTTGACCAATTCCACATTACATAGTTATTTTTCTACCATCACAACTGGCTTAATTCCTACAACCATTAGTTTCCACTATTACAACCAAACTTAGAAACATATTTATACCAGACATTCATCTATGTGATCAACTTTTATATATATATATATATATATATATATATATATATATATATAATTATTATTTGTCCAAATAGCCAAATTTTATATATCTATAGTTATTGTCCATCCAAATGGTTGACTTTAATATACAAAATTTAATCTTTGTCCAAACAACCGACTTTAACATTTAATAAATAGTCTTTGTCCAAACAACTAACTTTAACACCCCATAAATAGTCTTATCAAATTCTTTTTTTTTTTTTATAATCCTATCCAAACACATTTCACAAGTATATATAATCCTAACAAAGGTATATTTTTTTAATTAAATAGGTGAGGTGTTAGGCATCTATTTGACATTCCAATTGCGCATACTATGTCGACTATGAGTCCAATCTCGAATGCCCCTTTTAATTTTAAGGAAAACATCACAAATAGTACCCTGAACTATATTAAATCATTGTTCAAACTTAATCAAATATACCATTATTTTTTTCTTCAAACCATTTATTGTATCTCAGTTACAATTTCACTTTGTTTCATATGTCAACCTTGTTTTTTTTTTTTTAAGCATAACCCAATAATCTAAACCTTATGTTTTCATATGAATCACATCCATGTAGACACCATTATATCATCTCACCAATTAATTTTAAACATAAGAATATCATTTATAACATGACACTTACTCAATTCTTTTACTACTTTTATATTTCTATTTTTCTCAATTCAATTTATACAACAAAAAATCAATCAAATTATTTCACATTGTAGCATTCCAATACATCTCAAACATTTACAATATCACTAAACATTAACATTAAACACAATTCAATACAATTTCCCCAATTGTTTTTATTTCCATACATAACAACAACAATCACTCATTAGCAATTCACATTAAGGTGTTCACAACAAATCTCAAACCTTCTCAAATATCAATAAAAAATCATCAATTAAGCAATTTAAATCAAATTCCCAAAAGAAAATTCTCAATCATGGCCGGTTGTAAAGTCCCATTTTCCCTTAATATGGTTTTTGATTTCTTTAAATAATTCTTTAATGTCATTTAACCCAACATAACTAATAATTGACATAATTTCACAATCACATTCCCATAATGTATAAACCCTAATTTTCATAATTTGATGAAGAAAAACCTCTTACCACAACTAGCTAATCCAACTAGAAAGCCTTTCGAAATCAAGTCCAAAGATTCCTTCATTTTTTTTTCAATTTGATCAACTTCTCTCTTTAATCACTCAACTCCCAAATCTCTCTCTTTCACTCTCTAATTCTTTACTTGTTTGAGTTTTCTTACAAGATTTCATGTAACTACAAATTATGAAGGTGACATATATATTGGATTAACCCGAGTTAACCAATCAAATTTGTTATCTGGATTATGAGACTTTGATAACCCTGCAGAAATCAAATCAAAATAAATTATGAAGGTATTTTCCTAATCAACTCAACATTGAAAGATGAAATTGAACAAAAATACTAAATTAAAAAAAGACAAAAAAAACTAATCGAATAAAATTAGGGTAGTCTAACAAAATCGCAACCTAGGTTATAAGATCATGAAAACCTAATAGAAAGAAAATAAAAAAAATTATAAAGTTCAATTTCCAGCCAACTCAATATTGAATGATGAAATAGAAAAAAAAAAACAAAACAAAAAAACAACTTAAGTCAACTCATGTTAACCTGTTAAACTCGTGGCCTAGGTCATAAGACCATGATGATTTTATAAAAAGAAAATAAAAAAATTACAAGGCTTCATTTCCAACATATCTGATGTTGAAAGTTGAAATAGAAAAATGAAAAAAAAATCCATGAGACTGGAATAATTCCATATAAAGCAAATTGAAAAAGTTATGAACCTTAACTCCCAAACAACCTAATATTAAAAGATGAAATTAAAATTTAAAAACTAAATAAAAAAATAAGAAAATTGAGTTAATAGAGAGTGAACTTAAGATAAAATTTTCAAGTAATAAAGAACTAAAAAAATTAATCAAGTCAACTCAGGTCAACCTACCAAACCCTCGTCTTAGGTCATAAAATTAGGATAACCTCATAGAAACCAAATTATAAAAAATCACAAAGAACAATTAAAAAATTCAATAAAAAATGGACAAAAAAATAAACAGAGTCAACATGAGTCAAACTATCAAACATGCAACCCAAGTTATGAGATAAAAAAAAATAACATTATAGAAATCAAATTAAAGGAATTTATAAAGCTCAAATTCTAAAAATCAATTAGAAAGGTGGTTAAAAAAAATTAACTGATCAACTCGGGTTACCTTGTTAAACTCACGACATGAGTAATGAGATCATGAGAAATTTATAAAAAGCAAATGGAAAAAAATTATGAATCCCCATGTTCTTTATAGAAAGCAAATCGAAAAAAATTATGAAGCCCCATGTTCTAATAGATCTAATGTTGATAGTTCAAAATGAGGGAAAAAAAAAAATAAATTCATGAGACTAGTATATAACTCAACATGAATAAAATTGAAAAAAATTACGGAACATAATTCTTGAAATAATATAATATTAAAGGATGAATTTGAAAAAAAAATTAATTAAAAAAATAAGGTTGTTTTATTGGTGAAATTGAAAAAAAAACTAAACAAAAAGGCAAAAAGAAAAGGAAAAAAAGTAAAACTATTCAATGAATAATATTATATGAGTATAGCTACAATGATGTAGGCACACCATTTATTGCTTTGTTTATTAATTTGTAAATGTTTTCAATTTAAAAAAAAAAATCAAATTAAATCATCAGAGGGGGATATAGCGGCACAACCTCACCACTCTTTTTCCTACTTAAATGACTAAAATATTATTTTTGTTAATTTCTTAGAATCCCAATCAAGGAACCCGATACATACTATCCCCCCCTCCATACTCTTTATACATAGAGACCGTTTGGTATTGCGTTTGTAACTGCATTTTTAAATTTTTTTTTGCTAAAGTTGAGTGCGGTTTATATTTTTTGGATCGTCTTAATGTGCTGATGTCAAAAATAATTTTTTTAAAAAAAAAAACATCATTGACATATATTTCAACACGAAAAGTTATTTGAAAAGCACCTACTACCACACTGTCAAACACACTCTTAATTTCCACGAATACCTAACCCCAACCTAAATCACACGCACACGCATGCCCATATATATATATATATATATATATATATATATATATATATATATAAAATGATGAACCGGTTTGAAAATTCAAACCTAATAGAACGATTGATGTAATGGACAACTCGAAAAGATGTGATGAATTGAAGAAAGCTTGTTAGGAAACATTTAGACAGGTGGGGAAAAGATGAGATGACAACTTTAAATTCTCACCACGCAAATATTACTTTA
>Ga0325411_1002628_pt1 | contig 20360 bp, 5 predicted proteins | sample PopdelMetagenome_13_FD_206181 | JGI IMG/M metagenome (GOLD analysis project Ga0325411, IMG submission 206181) | Populus deltoides microbial communities from Bellville, Georgia, United States - Xylem-PdIQD-R4 | ecosystem: Host-associated > Plants > Phyllosphere > Stem > Wood/Secondary xylem...
AGTAAATGAATAATAAAATGATCAATAAGACAAAGAATTTTCAGCAAGTAAATGGATAATTAGCAACACTAAAGGTTGTTAGTAATAAAAAGGAATAATAAATAATCATCTTAAAATGATCAATAAGACATAGAATTTTCAACAAGTAAATGGATTGTGTTAGGCATCAGGAACGTTGAGCTAAGTAAAATTACAAACATTCTTGAAAAAAAAACCTATATAAGCCAACTCGAATAGGCTAGAAATCAAAAGATCAAAAATAACAGACCTCACCAATCAAGCAACAAAGAGATTGAAGAGAAGAGAAGATCTATATTTCAAATCAGGTAAAGATACATACATATCATCTAACACAAAATCATTGAACAATGTGTTCTTGCATATTATTCATAAAAAAAATCTCGATGGGATCCATCAAAAGAAATGTCACCTCGAAATGGCCAACATTGAAAATACTTCTAAAAACTTTTTACTTTTGAAAAATATTTGTATTTTTCATAATTGGATAGGTCACCAATTACAATGAGATCAATGTCAAAAAACTTTCAAGTTTTTCACCAATGGGCAGGTCGCCTATAAGAATTAGACTAACTAAAAAATCTTTGTTTTTTTATAATTGTGTAGGTCATTCATTACAATGAAATCAATGTTGAAAAACTTTCAAGTTTTTTTCACGAATGGGCAAGTCACTCATGAGAATTAGACCAACTGTAAAATTTTTATATTTTTTCGCTTGGATAGGCCACCCATGAAAATTAGGCTAGCTAAAAAATCTTTGTATTTTTCAACTGAGTAGGCTACCCATTACAATGAGACCAATGTTGAAAAACTTTCAAGATTTTTTCACAAGCGGGTAGGTCGCCCATGCGAATTAGATTAACCGAAATTGTTTTGTATTTTTTCACGTAGAAAGGTCGCCCATGAGAATTAGGTCAGCTAAAAATTCTTTGTACTTTTCAATTGAGTAGGTCATTCATTACAATAAGACCAATGTTGAAAAACTTTCAAGTTTTTCACTAACGAACAGGTCGCCTATAAGAATTAGATCACTTTTGAAAAACCTTTGAATTTTTCACATCAAATAGGCAGGTCGTCTGGAACAATTAGATCATTTTTTAGACATTCTTGTATTTTTCACCAATAGACAAGTCGCCTGGAATAATTAGACTATTTTTAAAAATGTTTGGATTTTTCATTAACAAGGTAGACCGTCTTTCAAATGACTAATTTTTAGATTTTACTATTTCTCAATGAAAGTCATCTGTCAATTTACTACTTTCAAAGTTTTCAAGATTTTTTGAAAGAAATAAAAGTTCTTTTCCATGTCTACTTTTCTTTACAAATTTATAACGCAAAGCTAAAAGAAAATGAAATTTTCAAATGTCTTCGCATAGTAAATATTATAAAAGATGGACAGCTGTCATAACCTAATTTTGAATTTTCAAAAAATAATAATATAAAAAATAAAAAAAATAATTTGAAAATTGGATCAAGCAACACAAATTGAAAGTTTAGGGAACTAATAAGAATGAAATTATAAAATTGGAAGTCAATTTGGCAAAAAATAGAAAGAATTGATAAGTTTAAGGACTTAATTAAACATTGAATTAGTTTAATTAATGCAATCAGGGGTTTAATTGAAAAAATATCAAAGCTCAAGGTCAATTTGGGTAAAAATTACAAGAAATTAAATTTTAGGGACCAAAGTGAATAGGCGCTGATACTATAGGGGGTTTATTGATTTTACTAGGGGTAATTTTGAAATAATTAAAAGTTTGAAAGGTCAATTAAGGACTGAATTAATTAAATTTGAAACTAAAGACTATTTTGTAAATGAGGCAGAAATCTAGGGGTCCAATTCTATTTAATCCAGGGGTGAAATTAAAAAAAAGAAGAGATTTTCAAAAATAAAGGCTTGATTGCAAGGCATTAGAACTTCAGGGGGCAAATTGTAGAATGAGCCTTTCCAGCCTAAAACGGCGTCATTCCAAAACCTCTTCATCGTCTCCTTCCTCTGAAGCAGGGGAGATTGTCCGAAGAAGCCATCCTGATGGTCTTTGTTACACCCAATCTTCTCATCAAACCCAACCCAAATCATAAGCCTAAATCGCCACCTTCAAATCTCTCAGTTTGTTTTCGTCTCCTTCGCCTTCACGACTCTCCTCTAACACGAAGGACTCGGCTCCAACAATCCAATAATGGCAGGACTATTGGTGTTGTTATTTCACCAAAATTGTACCATACCCAAGCAGTAGTTATCCTCATACAAGATCACCATCCCCAGGAAGATAATGATGGGATTTTGTATTTTGGCCCTATAAAAGCTAGCAAAGGGCCAGCACAAAAAAAAGAAAAAAACAGAACCGAGAAGAGACAAAAAAGGAGGGAACCCAGAAAGCAGAGGAAGAGAACGCAAAAACCAGAGAGGGGAAAAATAGAAAACAACAAAAACCAAACAGACAAAAAAAAGAAAACTGAGGAAGAAACCAGAGAACAGGGAGGAAGCCAGAGAGGAGAAAGATGAAAAAAAACCAACAACAGAAGAAAGAGAGAGAAGCAGAGAAGGATCGTTGTAAAGGGGCCACCCAATCGACCAGACGCACCATCGCCATCAGCTTCGCCTCCAGCAACAACTATACCAGGTAAGTTCTTCTCCCCTGTTTGCATTTTATTAACTTGTCACTGTGCAAGCATACATGAATTATAACGCACGCATGCTTGCCTGGTTGTTGTTGCCAGCTTGGTCACAACCAAGCTGGGTAGGCTGGATTAAGCCCATTAATGGCTGGACTGGATCCAACCCAAGAAAAAAAAAAGAGAACTGTTGAAACCAGGTTGGGCCTGGCCCCGAGCCCTGTCAAAAAATCATCTCAACCCAATAACTTAAACTCTTAGGTGAGGTTCCAGAATATGATTTAGTCAAATAACCATCCAACCTAATAACTTAAGCTAATAGGTGAGGTCCCAAGATATAATTTATATTATTATCTAACATACCCCTTAAGTGAAACCTATTTGGTCTTGAAACTTGCACAGGTTTACATTACCATATGTTTGATTTTTTATCAAATAAATAAGGGTGGTGAGATTCAAACTTGTGACCAATTGATCATCAAGGCTCTGATACCATGTCAAAGAATCATCCCAACCTAAAAGTTTAAGCTGAGGTAGAGCTTCAGTTATCTAGGTTTCCAACCCAATCCGCATCTAAATAGCATGTAAGAGGTGGGCTAATATTTTTATGGATTGAGATGCCATGAAAAATTATGTTTTTAAGGTAACGTAACAACCGTTTTGTGGCAGTCCAGTGATTTGTAGAAGGGTAGTGCATGACTTGTGATAGCTTGTTGACTGCGAAGCTGATATCGGGTCGAGTGAGTGAAAGATATTGCAATGCACCAATTACCTAACGATATCCAATGGGATCAACAACTATTGATTCATCATTTAACTGCAAAGAGACCGAAGTTGACAGTAGAGTGGTGACATCCTTGGATTTATCCATGCAAGTTTTGGCCAGAAGATCTCTAATGTATTAATGTTGAGTGAGAAACAACCCATTTTTGTTAGGAATCACCTCAATTACAAGAAAGAAACGCAAGGATCCCAGGTCTTTGAGAGAGAATTTCTTCCCAAGTTTTTGTACAATGCTTACAACCAAATGAGAGTCATTGCCAGTGATAATTAAGTCATCAACATTACCCGGTGATATTCAGTGGCAATGCACCAATTACCCGGCGATATTCGGTGGGATCGACAACTGTTGATCCATCATTTAACTGCAAAAAGACTGAAGTTGACAGTAGAGTGGTGACATCCTTGGATCTATCCATGCATGTTTTGGCCAGAAGATCTCTAATATATTTATATTGAGTGATAAACAATCCATTTTTTGGTAAGAATCACCTCAATTCCAAGAAAGAAAAGTAAAGGTCCCAAGTCTTTGAGAGATAATTTCTTCCCAAGTTTTTGTACGATGCTTACAACCAAATAAGAGTCATTGCCAGTGACAATTAAGTCATCAACATTACCAGAAAATATGCAGTAGTTGACTCAATAACATACACAAATAATGAAGAATCAGGCTTAGTATTAAAAAAACCAAATTCCAGTAGGGCTTGTTTGAGGGCAAAGTACCAAGCACGTGGTGCTTGTTTAAGACCATAAATTGCTTTTCTAAGGCAGTAAACATAAACAGGTTTTGATTGATCTCAAAAACTAGGAGGTTGTGTCATGTATACTTCTTTTGTAAGATGACCATGAAGAAAAACATTATTAACATCTAATTGTCGTAGAGGCTAACCATGCATCACGACAACAAATAAGACTATTTGAATGGTCACCGGTTTGACTACAAGATTGAAAGTCTGAGTGTAGTCTAATCCAGGTTTTTGATTAAAGCCCTTTACCACTAATCTGGCTTTAAATCTATTAATTGATCCATCAGCAAGTAGTTTTATTGGGTTCATGGTATCAGAGCCTTGATAACCAAGTGATCACGAGTTCGAATCTCACCATCCCCACCTATTTGATAAAAATTAAGCAAAAGGTAGTGTGAGTCTGTGTAAGTTTCAAGCTCAAAGGGCTTTCACTTGAGGGGGTGTGTTAGAGAATAATATAAATCATATCTTTGGACCTCATCTAAAAGCTTAAGCTATTAGGTTGAGATGGTTCTTTGACAGGCCCATCCAGCCTGCTCTTTGGGCTAAGGGTGTGTTTGACAAACACACCCTTATGCCTTTTCCCTTTTTTTACTCTTCTCTATTTTAATATTGAGCCAAATTAAAGATATTAGAAAATTTTGAAAAAATTCAGGGACCCTCTTGAATTTATTTATGAGTCCCTCACACGTTTTTTTTATGACTTTACTTAGTATTGGGTTGCAAATTTATACTGTAAAAATATAAATATGGTATAAATATACCTATCTTTTCTTTTCTTTTTTCTTGGAAGTAAAAAAAAAAAATGCTCCCTCATTACAAAAATACAAAAAAAAATATTTTTCTTTCAATTCAAATTTTACTTGTTTATGTACTGACGCCAGTGTCTGGGACATTCGTATTCACTAATGCCAAAATTAGAAATACTCTCGGTATTCACTAACATCAATGTTAGGAATATTGACAATAGAATTGAGAATTATTTTGAATCATCAATATTCATAGACGTCAAAGTCAATGATACATTACCTTTTTTTATGTAATATTTATCAACGTTAGAGTTGAAAATATTTGTAGTTGAATATTCATTGGCACCAGAGTCAGGAATATTATAGGCAGACTATCAAAAGCATAATACAACAAATTATTAGCAATTTAAGACAAAATCAGCAATGCAATCTACCTCAGGTAGGACGTTTAAAGAGTGATAATATCTTTCCTTTTGCGTTATTAGTCTCATACCATAGAATCTCTGTTGACCAATATGGGCTTCTAGTAACCATAATATTAGGTAACGACTCCTCAAATAAGACGTTTCCTCTCTAAATAACAAGATGTTAGATATCTGTTTTTCCTCCTTAAAACATAAAGGTCACCGTGATGTTGGGTGCGACAAGATCGACCCAGAATTTGCAGCTTAACTTTTTAAACTTATGATCTAAATCATGAACTTCACTAGGTTTAATAACTCTATTTTTTGAAAATATTTTTTCTATGATGTGACACGGTTGACTTAACGAGTCCAAAGTCTACCTGGATGACGTGGAAAAACATGGATTAACTTTGAAAAAGTTTCAAGATGATATATCTGCTTTAATATTGAGACGACCACATAGTATATCAACTTAGGCTTCATAGTTTAACTCAATTCCGTGACCTAGGTCATAGATTCCACTAGATTTAATAACTTTATTTTTAAAAACCTATTTTTTCCCCGATGTGACTCAGTCGACTTGAAGGGACCAAAATTTACCCGGATGACATGTGAAAACATGAATTGACTTTTTTAAAAAATTCAAGATAATATATATTTTTTTTTAATATTGAGACGATAACATATTGGATCGACTCGAGATTTGCGGTCTAACTCTTCAAACTCATAATCCGGGTCATGGACTACACTAGGTTTAATAACATTTTTTAAAAAATATATTTTTCACATAATTACTTGATAACAAAAATAGATGCTCACAAAATTAAGTTTAACTAAATTTCATGATGTTTATTTGAGACTATAATAATCTTATAAAAAAAACAATTCAAAACAAATTATCAAGATAAATTCAAAATCAATCTGGAAAATATATATTTTTTTTAAAAAAATCAATAAAGAAAAACAATCCTGCTTTCACTGTTTATATCAACATTGAAAGTAGGTGATTTGCCTTCAAATATTTTGAAGTTGTTAGTCATTCAAACCCATATATTTGTAGTGTTGCAAGTAATAGTAATAAGCAGCAAGTAGATCAAACCCATATATTTTTATTGAGTTAAAGTTGATATATCGATACTACATTAAAATCTATAAGGTTATTTCTGTCGAAAAATTGGATTGCTACTTTACTCTGCTGCTGTTTAGTTTATTTTGGGCCCTCAGCTTTTCTTAATTCCGTTCCTTGTACTACTGTATCTGTTGATCTCCCCAATAAAATATGGATTGGGTAGAAAACTGTCAAAAGGAGTTCTGCACTATAACATATGTATTTAATTTAATATTTCATTTTAATAGTTATATATTGTTGACTGTAATTTTTGTTTATGATCACATACGTGTTTCTTCATTGTAATTGAAAAACCTAGCAACTTGATTTTTCTAGCATTTTGGATTGTTTTCTTAATTTTGTATTAATTAGGTGGGGATAAATTAATCAAGTTATCCAAAATTAACTGAATCAAATGATTTTTTAATTTTTTTTTGATAATTTCAGTTAAAACATTAAATAAAATTGATTCAATTTAGCTTCTTCTTCTTTTTTTTTTAAAGAAAAAACTAACTAAACAAAACTAAATTAAAAAAAACTCATTAATTATAAAAGAATAAAAGTCCAGCTAATTAAATTGGACTTATTCGGTTTAAAAAATATATAAAATCGATACGAAACAAGTTAACAAGTTTGGTTTAGTTATTCAATTCAATTAAATTTGGTTGAATTTTTCTAGTCCAAGCTAAATTGTTTGAACCAACACTCACCATGTCAAGAATGCCTGCCTGCTGGTAAATTAAAAATTATAAAGCTTGCATTCATTGGGGATTGGGCCTTAACAAAGTTAATAGACTAGCAACACTAAATCCTAGGACCTAAGAAGCTTTGTCCAGCATAAGCCTCACATTAATACACAAAGTCCCCTCCTACTCAAGAATGTTGTCAAATATATACCAAGCAAATCATAATTTTCAAGTTTTTGGTCGTGGAGTGATCATAGGATAAATTCAAGTTATTTATTTTTATTAAAATGATAATGTTTCATTTCTTTCTTAGCTTTGCCCTGATCAAGTTTATACTAGATTTGGCTAGTTCTTTAACTACCAACAAGTGCTCAAGATTTGGATCCTAAACTCCATATTATAACTATCCACCATTTATGTCATCTTTCTATGACCAAGACCTTCAATTATTCCATCACTTTAACCAAGGGATCCAAAACCAAACCAATAAAAGCTCCTCTACTTGTGAAATCTCATATCTACTTGTTAATTACACCATTCTATAACCTAATAAAATCTTAGAAAAAAGTAACATTTTATATATGAATAGTTGAACGCTAATAGTACCCACTAACCAAGACCCGTTCTAAAATCTTGAATCCAATCAAAACCTAATAATTCTTTGCAAGGGTTCTCTAAGCAATACCACAAAGTGGTTTATGTCTTTAAGAACTCAAACAAAAGGAAGCAACTTGATCTTTTGAAAAAATGAAGAAAAGAAGCAACTTTGTCTTTATATATGTCTGCCCTTTATAAATTAAATTTGATGTATTTTTTTTAGCTACGACCCATGAATTAGACAAATGGCATATCTCTTTTCAACTATGTAAATTTGTTTAAAAAAAACCAACATTTTGCTTCTCCCTTTCTATGGACTCGTGTTATGCATCTTTAAATTTCAATGAGCCAAGCCTCTATGAACTTGAAAAATGCACAATGTCAATCTTCTATGCTCAAGTCTTTTCATTGTTTCGACAATAAAGATAATAAAGACTTAGGGGAAGGGACAACTAAAGGACCTAAAATAAACAACCCTAGGCTCAAGGGTCCAATCTTCATAATGAATCCTTTATGCTTATATAGAGACTCTAAATCACTATTTTCACCAAATATGTTCAGGGATCACTCTTTTACCAATTCCATGAAAAATGATCCACAAAACCACTTTTTAAGGAGTTCATTTGGCCTAAGTATGTGTCATCCCAGCTGGGCCTGGAACTTTCATGCTCGAGCCTATGAATCATGTAACCTAGAAGTTCTAGCCTAGTACATGTCTACCACTTAACAACATTTATCTAAGAACCCCACCAAGTAAGGAACATTTCAATACCATCAAAGGATGTTTTGCCTAGACCAATCCCCTAAGCATGCACTTTCGTACATTGTGAAATAACCTAACGTCAATCATCTTACAAGATTATCTCTAATGAATGATAAAGGTTTTATCCCCATTTTACCCCCTTTCCATGCAAGAATTAGAGAAAGAAACTAGTATATAAATCCTATAACTGTCGAAGAACCATTTCAACCCAATAAATTAAGTTGTTAGGTAAGGTCTCAGGATATAATTTATATTATTTTCTAACACACCCTCTCAAGTGAAAGCTATTTGGGTTTGAAACTTGTACATGCTTGATTTTTATCAAATAAATGAGGGTGGTGAGATTTGAACTCTTGACCACTTAGTCATTAAATCTCTGATACCATGTCAAAGAACCATCTTAACCCAATACCTTAAGTTGTCAGGTGAGGTCTCAGGATATGATATATATTATTCTCTAACAATAACAATGAAGAAGAAAGAGGATGAAAAAAGGAAAAAGAAAAACATTCTTCTTTGCTACTTTTATTTCCTATATCTTTACCAGGTTAATTCCTCTTTTGCATACAACACATAACATTTATGCCCACTTTACTTCCCTTTACCTTGATAATTTAAGCATTTGAGGGTTTCCTGGACCTTAGAAAGAGTTTATTTTGCTAGAGAATATAGACCTAAAAACCCAATCACACTTAAAGCTCATCACTCTACCGCGAAAAAACTCATGATTCTATGGAGCAAATTTCAAGTTTTGTTACAATTACTAACATCTTCATTCCTTAATTGTTAATGGCTTTAGCTTTGAAGGCCCCCTTGCTTTAGCAAGAGAGTTATTTTGCAAGTCTATCAAGAGAATTCAGTTTCACCGATATTCATTCCTAGTTTGCCCAACCTTTCTACTTATTTCAAAAAATAGCCAACATCATCCAAAGAATAATCCTAATATATATCTCTAGACTAGCCCAAGCTCCTAATCACTAGGGCCTAAGCCTCACCATTTATTTATGAAACTCGTCAATTTTTTTAATGACCTAAGACCCCGACTCTACATGTATAGTTTAATGGCTGTGTATGTTGTATGGTGTTTTCTTTCTTTCTTTTCAAAACTTCCGAATAAAAATCATAACTAGAAGTGCATCTTCTTTTATAGTTAAATATTATGGAATATTATTATTGGAGACTTTAAGTACTATATTGGAGGAATGAGACATTAACATTAGTTAATTCTTCTTTTTTTTTCCATTTAAATGAATGTTGAATCATGTTTGATATTGTTTAATGAATTAAATTCTTACCAACTTCCTTAAATTTATCCATATTTTTCATAACTTTTAAACCTTTTCTTTGTAAAAAAAAAAGTTATTGTTTTTTAATAAATATAAAAAAGAACCACTTTTTGAAATAATTTAGTGATCTGCCAAAGCCAAGATGATTTATGTCATTTAATTTTCAGTAGGGCTTTATTAGCTGGATATGAGAGCAAAATGCATATGCTAATAACTAGTTCATTAATTAATTACAAAATCAATATAAATATAAATATAAGAATTAAACATATTAATATGCTTACAAAGATAATTCACACCCCCACTTAATTTCTGCGCTAAATTCATATAAATATTAATATGTCATAAAATCAGTTGTACTAGACAGATAATGCAGATTCTTAAACACTAAAAAACACCTAAACAACTATCACTAACGTTTAACAAATACCCAGGCTAGATAGACACTGCCTTTATCATTCATTCATTCTTTCCCCCTGTTACCTCTCCTCGTAATTGTAAAACTGATTAACAAGTTATTTGATCAAACTACAAGTCACATGATAAATTTAAATAAATTATTTTTATTAAAACAAAAAATAATATATACTTTTTTTAGCGTTGATCTGATCAAGCTTAAATTAGGTTTGACTGAGCCTACTAAATTACTAAAAACCTGATTACTAAGTTAATATCTTGTTTGATTTAATTAAAAATTTAACCTAGTTAAGTTTAAAATGTTGAATTTTCTTTTTTAACCTTTTAGGGGATCAAGCCCATTTTAACAACTATGCTCTTCTCATATACATAATATATAAAAAGAGAATCAAAGAATATATATACAGAGAGAATCAAGGAATAAACCCAACAAAGAAATGTTGTATGAACAAGAAAACCTCAATAACTCGTCAATAACTCACTTTCAGGCAGAGGACAATAATAATTAATGGTTAATATAGTATCACTTGAAGACTCAGAAACATGCAAGTATATTAATGACTAGGGCCTCGGCCAAATCACCTGTCAACGATAGGCTCAGTAATTTTTCTAGATGCCCGAGACCCGTAGTCTCATCAATAAATATATATAGTTTACTAGTTGTGTATTTGATAATCAAAACTATATATATATAGTATTTTCTTTCTTCTTCTTTTATTTTCAAAACTCCCCAATAAAATCATAAGTAGAAGTGCATCTTCTTATATATATAAAAAAACACTCTAAAAGGAATAATTCTTTTATTGTAGCATGTGAGTTAATTTACAAGTAATACAATTACTTCATTGTCCTCAAAGTAAAAATATATATATATAAAAAATTAAAGAATGAATCAAAGGTTATTTTAGTTTTTTTTTTTCCTTATGCTTTATTTGAATTAAGGGCAAATTAGTAAATCTAATTATATAATTAAAATTAGCATTAATAGTATCAAAGAACCAAAGAATGAAACCATCAATTTTGTAATGTTTAATGGATCTCTTAGAAAAAGATGGATTTACCTAAAAAAAAGTCATTTCTGTGTATTAAAAAATTGCACCAAACAATTTGTCCCAATAAATTTTGCAATGTCAAATAGATCTTCTAGAAAAAGACGGATTTACCCTCAATTGCAAGCTTGTTTAGTTTTTTTATAAAAACATAAATATTATTTTACTCTTTTAATAAACAATTAAATATGTCTTGGGTCACGGTGTTTTACTAATTTTTTTAGTTTTTTTTTTTTTATAATAAGCAAGAGAGAAACAGATATAAAACTACTCTAATTTTCTTACATCGTTTACTTATTTTCTGGTAAATACACTTCAGGCAGTCTGGTCCTTGTATTTGGCACAATAGTGGTATACCAGTTACAAGTATTCAAGCTCCTACAAATTTCTTCCTTTTAAAGAGTATCTCTCTTTCATTCAAGTAATTGGGGTAAAGTATGAAAGTATGGCTCAATTGATCTCAATTGAAGTTTAAAGTTTTGGTCTGGTCTTGAAGGAGAGAATCAAGATGACTGACAGTAGTGAATATAGGCAAGCATACAGCCTTTGGTATTTGTTGGGATTTTTTTTCCCCTTTCTAAGAGGGTGCGCTTGAAAGGGCAGCCTCACACTTGCTTCCAGTCCATAACTCAAATGAATTTGTTGATTCTGTCCAAAAGAAGGCCCGCACACTCAAATTTGTTAGTGATAACAGTACCTCCTGGTTTTGTTATCATAAAAAATCCAAGGAGAGCTCGGCAAGGCAGTGTACTGGACTTGAGACTTGAGTTGCTAGGAGAGAGCTGGAAGTCCAAGGTAAGACTGCGAAGGTAAACTGCCTTTGGCATTCCTCTTGATAAGAAATGTAACCATGGAAGTAAGCCGTAATTATGATGCTAGTTAATTTGCTAACAAAATGGCAGGTTCTGATTCAAACTTGCATCCAACAACCCAAAATCGAAGAAAACAAAGGAGCTGTTATAAGTGATATGACTGCTTTATTAGGTATAGACAGGTAATAACCATTCAACGCTTTCAGTAGGATTCTCCCCCTCCATGATTCCTAGCAGGTTACTTTCCCTATCTTACCTAACTTGTCAAGAAATCATGTTACCACGATTCCAAAAATTCTTGAACAAACCAAGAAGCCAGAGGAATCGAGTCAAGAAATTTTTGGAACAAACAGAAGCAAAGATCAATTTAACATGCACTGGATTGACGTTGACATCATGTCCATGAATCTTGAATAATAAGTCACCCTAGTCGGCTACCAGTCTCGATGTCATCATCAAGGAATTCTATTCTTGGTCAGACACATGGTTTGATTTCAGGTCTACCCAAATCATTAATACAGAGGATTAGATCAGAAAATCAGGACAAAGCTCAAAAATAGAAGGGAGAGGAAACTGTACTGATTGTATAACATTCGGTACAATAGTAACTATACAAGCCAAGTTTCTTTGATTTTGAAACTACAAAACTATATTTTTCAACGTCATACAGCTTCCAGATTATTGACACTCACCAGTCACCTGATACCTAGACAACGGCCTGGACTGGCATTCTTCACTATACTTTTTCCCCCTCTTTTCTACGAGGAAAACTTGTCTCACGAACCCCACAAGTAAAGAAGTAAAAAACTGTTGGCCAAAACAATCATTTTGAAGATACTTCAGAAGTGCAACTACTGATAGGAAGGTCATTTGGCGTAGGTGTACATACCAAAGCCCTTTGTTGTAGATGTCTCAAGCTCTGTTCCATGCTAACTTGCACCATCTCAGCAAGCATCTTCTTTGCTTTACCAGATTGTTCATCTCCATCTATCTGGGAGATGATGTTGCACACAATGTTCTCTAATGTGTCTGGTTGAAGTTCAGATCTAGGGTATGGAGTGTCTCTCAGCAAGCGTAACAGTGTTTGAGCTTTTGACTGAGACTTGGGTGTTCCTTGAACAGTAAGCTCAAGTAGTCCAGGGATCACACCTTCTCTGAGAATTGGTTCTCTATATGTACAACGATCACTCTGACACAAGGTTAGCAATGCCCCAACTGCATGCTCTCGACTTTGGAGAGACCCATTTTCAAGCACTTCAATAACAGCTAGGATTCCACCTTCTTCAGATGTTAATGCAATTCTACCTTCGTCAAAACCAACTAAAGATTCTATGAGAGCACAGCATTTTTCTGCTGTTTTTGAAGATTTTTTACAGGTTTTTAGTAAACTAACTATGGAAGGGATTGGATTTGTTTTGAGAATTATGTCAAGATTATCGGAGCGTGTTGAAAGATTCGAAAGTGCCATTACAGCATCCACTTTGGCTTGTGTGATGCCATTTCTGAGGATTTCAACAAGGAGAGGAATGGCACCACAAGCACTTATAACTGGCTTGTTAATGGTAGAGGCAGATAGAGTGAGAAGAGATGCAGTTGCATACTCCTGCAAGATTGAATTTTGTGACTGAAGGAAGCTAATTATGGATTCTAAAGCTCCAGCTTCCACAATGCTGATTTTGTTCCTGCAAGATAAGGCAGAGAAATATAGAAAGTAAACAATCAATCACCGAATTAATAACGAATCTGTTACCAAAATAAAAATCATACATTACAAATAGCTTCAACCTTGAAGACATTGTCACAAAGTACGTCATACAAAACACGAAGCAAAACCATGAAAACATTCATGTGGAGAAAAAGAATACAACAGGAAAAGGTTAAAATTGTAATTGTAAACTAGTGTACCTTAACCAAATGAATTTGAGTTTGTTTCAAGCATAATCAAGGTGTAAACAACCTTACTCCTATACCATCACTTGCATGTATCTCATTTGCAAAGACTCCAAATGAATTTGAGTTTGTTTCAAGCATAATCAAGGTGTAGCAGAATAAGAGCCCTATGAACACAGAGCCAACCAAAACAGACCTTTTAGATCCCAAGACAAGATGGGGAACATGTTAAATGGTAGCCATAATGTATGAGTTTCCTTGTTCAAACTCAAAAGGCAGCAGCATAAGTCCAATTGCTAATGATATCTACCAATCCAAGTGCTAAACAACCAGTGAAATGACGAAGCATGCATAAGAACCAAATGGTATCAATATCCTATCGCAGAAAATCTTGCAGAATACAGGCTCATTAAGAAGGCTGACTACACTAGAAAAGTACAAGGACAAAGCATGCATAAGAACCAAGCTCTCTCTCCTGGAGAAATTTATCCTTTTTTCTCCTTTTTTCTCACATCAACTCCCAAGAGGTAATTAAGTCCACAATTAAATTCATTCAGATAGTTTATTCACCTTTCCCTCCTCATATTACACCAAAGCCAATATATTCAACATATCCTCAAAGTAAGAAGATAAATCTCAATTAGGATTATAAAAGAGTAACACCAGCAGTCTTTACTAATAAAGATTGGCACATGCAGAAAGGGAAACACTTCGAAAAAAGAAAGAAAGAAAGAGAACATAAGTTTCCCTCTCCAAGAAGTTATGCAACCTCCCCCTCACCCACCACCAAACCAAGAACCCATAATTATCATATGATAACTTCATAAAGAAGATAAGAGAAAAAGTGAAAAGGCAAAAAAGATAAAGATCAACATGTGAATCAAAAACCACCACCCCCTCCAATCAAATAGCTTTTAATTTCCAACCATAAAAGTATCAAATTCTTTCTAAAGCCTTCATTCATTAATAATTCCACCAACAAATTCTAAACCCGCCAACAAATAAATATCTAAGCACTATTACAAACATATTATATCATTCAACAATCAGAAAATAATATATTTTTTAAAAATATATTATTGTACAAAAATTACCATTTTTTAATTTGGCCCTTTTCTTTCCACATGTTATAGTCCTCCTTCTACAATATCCCGTAAAGCAAAATAAACTAACTTCCTCGAATTGGATAAACTAATATCCCAAATGTCAAAGTAGTCCCAGTAATCCAAAGTAACCAATCAAATGCAAAAGAGAGAAGAAAGGCAACCAAAGAAAAAGAATAGATTCTTTATGCTTACAGTACCTACATAGATTTTTGGACATCAAAAATTGAGGAATCCAAGGAAAATCTTATCTTAAAAGTTAAAGAAAGTGAAACAGGGTCACCATCCCATCTTCAACTTCAAGCAAAGAACCAATCTTTATCAAAATCCCCACAAACAGCAATCAATTTTTTTGATAATTCTACAACAATACCCTAAACAAAAAATTATTTCACCTAAGCCCTCATCGATTTGTAAGCTTCAAATTTCACAACAAAATCCTCATAATTCCAAATTAAAGACAAAACAGAATCTAGATGCTAAACCCTCATCAGACTTAATAATTGAATTAATTCTAGAAAAAAGCATCAATTTTTCACAATTCAAAGAAAAATTCATAAAATTTTAAACAAGTTTCACCTTGACTCTTGTAAAATGTAAATTTAACCACTGCAAGGTATAAAAAAAATCCCTATTTCTACAAATTGCAACAAACCCCCGTAAATCCAATTAATTAGTAAACAGACCCACAAAAAATAGAAAAACAACGAGAAACTTATTTTGATAAAAATAAAATTAAAAATAACAAAAAAAATCAGAAATTTCAAAAAAAAACCTAAACCTTAAAAGTAATTGAAAAAACACACACAATCCAATCAAAAAAAAAATTCCAGAAACCACATGACAGAGGAAATTTACAGAAAAATCACTAAGAGCCCACTTAATTACAAAACTGCCCAAAAAATCACACACAAAGATAGAGAAAGATAAGGATCACATACTTCTCATCTTTTACAGCAAGATTAAGCAAAGCCAAGAGAGCCGACTCCTTCTCAACGGAGTCATCATCACCAACTCGTAACATACAAACCAGTGGCTTAACAGCATCAGCTAACTGCCTCCTGCACCTCTGAGAAGTTTTGGTTAACCTTCTTATCTCCTTCGCCGCTTCTATTTTCAAACTCAAATCATCAGATTGGATTAATAGTAGCGCACGGCAGACTGCGGCGGAGGGGGAGGGTGGCGTGTCGGTGTTGGAAGAAGAGGTGGAGTGAGTGAGTGCGGAGGAGCAGGAGGAGGGGGGGGAGTTCATTGTGAGATAAAGAGGAGTTAGTTTTTGTCTGTTGGGAGGTTTAGCTGCGTGGGAGTTTGGGTAGGAGAGAGAAAGAGAAAAAATCGGAAAGTGAGGGGTTCGTTAGAGAGAGAAAAACAGAGATAGTTGTATGGAGTACTTATGGTGGTGGGAGGTTTGTTTCGTCGTTGGTTGCGTGGGAGAGTTTGGGGGTCTTGCCTTGGGGTGGCGTTAAGCAACCTCTTTTTTTTTTTTTTTTTTTCCCGTGCTCGCCAATTGACAAAGGAAAATAAATATTTTACTATGCATATATTTAGCTAGTTTTTTATACAGTTATTAAACGTTTCTTGGATTGATTAATATTTTTAATTAAATTAAATTAAATATTAATTTAATATAACTGTTTAACTTGACTGGGTTTTTAATTATTTTTTTAATTTAATATAATCTTGGTTAGGTTAACTTAACTGAGTTTTTAATGATTTTTTTTTAATTTAATACAATCTTGGCTAGGTCAATAACTTGTTAAAAAATGGTTGTTTTGATAAAAATAATTAATTAGATTAAATTTTTAAATTTTTACATACAATCGGTTTTTTTAATTTTTTAATTTATAAGATTAAATTGAGAAAATCTAAATTCAAAATCCATTCTAATCATATTTTGATTCCACAAATTACGATACAAAATATAAAGTTTTTCATACTTTTTTAAGAAGAAATAGGAATTTAATTATAATAGGATAAGTTTAAAATAAAAATAAATCGTTATTTGTGACATAAATATTTCTGATTATAGTTTATTAAAAAGATAGGGAAAAGAAGGAGAGTTAAAAGTCGTCGTATTTTTGTATAATTGTGCTGTTATTTATTTATTTATTTATTTATTTATACCATGGATACGTGATCTAAAACATTTTTGCTTCACGTTTTGCAATTGTACTTCACGTTCAGTAATGAATTCGCGACTATCACGTGGCTTTATCTCATTGTAGCGAAGTTTATCTAGATTAGCAGTAGGTGGCGGGTGGTGGGTGGCGACTAGGGCGCAAGGCAGGTGAGGAAAGCTGACTTGGTGAACTTTAGCGAGTAAATGAAGAGCACGTGTGTGGGTTACGGAAAAGGTGTGATAGCAAATGAAGCGCTGCCATGGGTTGCTTTGGAATTGTTTAGGCTTATTAATAAATGAAAGAAGTGATTAGGAAAAAACAAATTATTATATGATGGATAATTAATCAAATAATATATAGTTAAGAATTCTGATTGGTTTATTACAGAATTTAGATTATTATTTTACTCATTTATAGAAGCTTTAATTTTATTTTTTTTTTGGAAGTTCAAATTTAAAGTTAAGATGTTGGTAAATTGGTAAATTGAAAATCAAATTAAAATTATATTATCAATTTTTCACATTTCCCATTTTAAGTGAACAAAATACTGAATGATAAAATGATCAATATTATTGAGATTATTTTTAGATTATTGATACTTCTTTCATTCTCAAGCAAAATTTATAATATTATAAAAAGTAATTAGCAAAATTATTTCATATTTAAAAAAAAAATTGAGAGAGAAGGAGATAATTTTATCATATTATTATCCTTGCTTCCCAAAATACTAGCCTAACTTATTAATGATATGTTTACTATTACGGTTCTATTTTTTATTTGAAATTTTTTTAACTTCAAAATAATGTTTTTATATTTTAAAATTATTTTAATATGCAAATTTTAAAAAATAAAAATTATATATATTATTTTAATATATTTTTAAATAAAAATAATTAAAAAAAAACAATCTTTAGCATGTGAATATTTCAAAGTCCAGTGGATGTCAGATCAATAACTTACATTTTATTAGAGGTCGACCGTTCATGAAATTTCCTTAAAGTCCCTTTCCTGTGTACGTGTCAAGTAGGGTCTTCGAAGCAATAATGAACATGGAAGTATTAATTAATTATTATTTTTTATTATTATTTTTTATCTCAACTAATTTTATAAATTTTAAAATTAACGGACCATATAAATCTTTAATGATTATCAATTATAAAGATAAGACCTAAGATTATAAAAAAGTAAATCATTTGATGTTAAGCTGTTACTATGAGAGCATTTTGGTTATTATTTATTTATTTATTACATACTAGGACCCGCGTTACAAGATTCCAATCAAGTTCCATACCATAGATTTTGTTTAATTATTATTTAAAAAATTATAGAAACGATAATAAGGAATTGATGATCTATTCTCAGATTTTGTTAATTGATACGTTGATTATTTTAATTCTAAATGGCTGAGTAGAATTATACGTAACATCAGTACTTCTCTCCTGCGTAATTGAAAAAAACAAGTAAAGAAAAACTCCATCGAATCGTTGTATTATTCAATGCGGATAAATCTCAATATTTAGAATAGAAAAATTGATACATATGAAACATGTTTATATTCGGTAATATATATTTGTTTTTGTTTTTTTTTTTCCGCTCAAAACAAAAAATTTGGCCGGTTGCATATTTGGTCAAATTAATTGAAATTTCCTTCTCCTTTGAATAACAAAGGGGCATACATTCATTGAATTTCCAAGAACCAATTGCTTAAGTGCAAGAAAATAGGGGGCATCAATCTGTTAAATATGTAGGGGACAATTCCAATATAAAAATGGGTTTTATTATATGTTAATTTACCTTCTAAAAAGCTAAATAGTGTGGTTTTAGTGAAGAAAAAAAAAACCAAACCAGATGAAAAAACCGGACCGATGAGTTCAATTCTATATTCATTAAAATTAAATAAATATAATTTAAATAAATAAGTCTTTATCTGGTTTTTTTTATCAATTTTGATTTATCTGACCTTTTAATTTATAATAGGTTGTTTCAATTTGATTTGGGTTTTCAATTTCTAAAATCTAAAATTAAAACAAAATTGAATCAATTTTTTTTAATATTCAAATAACCAAAACTATCAAAAACAATTCAATTCGACTAATTTCTAGTGGTTGTTTTCAACTATTTTCAGTTAATTTTCTCACTTCCGCTTCTTTGTTATCCTTTTACCGTCTATATTTCTCATTCTATCAATATTTACATTAAATTCCATAGTTAAGTGTAAAATTAACAGTATATAGAATCATATACTACACTTTAAGGGAGAAATCGCTTATTGTCATTAAAATTTTTAAGAGATGTTTGAAAGTATGATTGCATTTATTTATTAAAATATTTTTTACTTAAAAATATATTAAAATAATATTATTTTAATTTTTTAAAATTATTTTTAATATTAATATATCAAAATGACCTGAAAATATCAAAAAATATTAATTTGATGGAAAACATAAAAAATATATTTTTAAAACAAAAAGATAAACAGAGCAAAAAAAACTACGTGCCAAATCAGCCATGAGATGTAATCATGGAGCTCCATGAATGTAGCTAGAAAGTCTCCACAGTGATGCTGTTCTTAAATTCTCTCTTTGAACGGAGCCATGCATGATCCTCCAACTACTCCCTTAGTTTCTCCGCGTGAATCATAATTGGCAACTCAGACAAAATATTGAATAGCCACAACGCCTTTTCTTCTGAGTGGAGGTTAATTATTTCTAGCTACAATACTACTTTGTTTTTGCTTGAATAGCTGTGTTCATCATGCTTAAACAACGGCCGGCGTGCATGCATCTATAGGGGAGTGCCCATCATTACCTCAAATTAGACAAACGTTCTGTGATTTGAACATGAAAACCACCTGATTGGTGAAAGTCATGATCTGTTCGAGGTCCTTCTCACTGCACTTTTGCCCTCCTCTGAGTTCTTGAGTGTACCTTTTACATAAAAAAAATATATATATATATTCCTATCAGGACGTTCTACAGTGTCATTTTATTTATGAGGGTGTAATTTTATTTATGAGTGTGAGGATAAATTAAAGAATAATTAATACCAATAATCTGACAAAAAAATAAATAGTTTGTGCTATTTATCATCCTAATTAATTTGAATAAATTTTATTTTTAGTGAAAATTAACATCTGAAATTAATAAAAAATAGAATAAATATCAGACATGACAACAAAATATATTTTTTATACACATTAACAAATAACATTATAAT
>Ga0325411_1002629_pt1 | contig 20351 bp, 7 predicted proteins | sample PopdelMetagenome_13_FD_206181 | JGI IMG/M metagenome (GOLD analysis project Ga0325411, IMG submission 206181) | Populus deltoides microbial communities from Bellville, Georgia, United States - Xylem-PdIQD-R4 | ecosystem: Host-associated > Plants > Phyllosphere > Stem > Wood/Secondary xylem...
CTCTCTCTCTCTTCTTTTGCTCTTGAAAAACAACAAATGCCTTTGGTCGTTAATCTAAAGAGAGAACCAATGAGGAGATTCCAGACCAGCTGGCTACTTGCCTGTCATTTGCATTTGTTCTTCTGTTATTTTCCCACGTGACCCTTATTATTATTATTATTATTATAGCCCCCAAGTTTTCTACGAATGTTGATTGATCTCTCCTTTTCCTAATTTCTTTGGATTATAGGCAATTATAATTTATTTTTTTACCGAATAATCTTCTTCAAGTAAGTTGTTATTAATTAGTTGAAAGATCTCATAGAGCACCGAGTGAATCCATTCAGATTATTGTTGAAATTCTTGGATATATAAATATTTGAAAAAATAAATTTATTAAACTTACTCACCCTCAACTTGATTTTTCTTCTGAAATAATTAAAATATAGTAATTGTTAGTGAAAATTATTGGGAGAAATAATTTTATTTTCAATAAAATTAGCGTTGTTTAGAAACAATTCAATCTTTGAGAAAGATATTTATGCAATTATTGTATAGTTGAAAATACTAAATCTTTTTTGTGTGTGAAAAGTACCCGACAAAATGTATTTTTATGAAAATTACTTGACATTTGAAAAAAATTAAAAATATTTTATTTCCACGTGATAATTAAATTTCAAAGGCATGTAAAAAACCTGAGAGGATAATGAAATTAAATTACTTTAATTAAAACTCAAAGTATCAAAATAAAATCATTGTCTTTCTTTCTTTCTTTTAATCAATGAATAAGAGGTTTTACAAGTGTTGACAATACTAATACAAATAGTTTTTTCATATTTATTATCACAAATAATTTTTAATTTATTTAGTTATATGTATAATATAAAATTTTTAATTTATATTTTGAATTTTTTTATAAATAAAAAATATATCAAAAATTTTTTACATATATAAATGTTTTATAAAAAAAAAATATATTTAACCCGTGAGCGCCGCTCACGTGCCATCTAATTGTTTTTTCAATTGGAGCACATAATATAATATAACAAAAAAATAATAAGGGCTTAATCAGGCTGGTTTGCCGAGGCAGGCCCGCACATGGCCCTAACAATGAGCCAGGGAACAGCCCAAATCACCAGCATTCAATGAGCCGATTATCACATTAAGAACACCCTTCTGGGCCTAGGTGAAGTAGGCCATAGCAAACATGTCCAGATTCTTAACGATGGAACATGTATACTGTTTATGCATTGCTTAAGAGTTAAAATTACGTCTCCTGGAGGATGGTGGGGGCGATCATTAGGGTTTAAACAAACAAGTTTAGGGTTCCAAGGACAGTAACATATAAAAAAACTTCAGAGCTCCAACATGATTTCATGATTAGATCTAACCTATGCAACTTCTCATCAGACTTGTATTTCTCATGCATGATATCAGGGGTCCATCAAACACTAGCTCGCATCATGCCCCTGAAAGGCACTGCACAAATTGTTTTAAAACCTTGAGTCAATTTTACGCCGGCTTGCTGAAACTAGTGCTTTCCATGTCATGGCTGATGTAGTTCCATGGAGTATGGACTCCCTTCCTGCCAGTCTGCGTTGGTGTGCTGCTTACGCATCTTCTCGGCCTGTCGACAAGAAATGTGCAGTCAGCTTGGCTAAATTCCTGAGCTCAAGAAACACGAGTCGAACATCAGAGCTTGGTAAAATCAAGTACCATTGATCAGGAAAACTGAGGGTGCACTGAACTCAGGTTTTGAATTCTTTCCAAGAGATAACGTTGTTGAATTCTTCGGAACGCATTAAGGAATAGAAATGACAAGAGTATGCCGGTCATTTCAGCGGTCTTCATCTCACGTTTTGTGGTACAAATTCGATGTTTCGGGAGGCTTTGTTACTGCTCAAACTAGCTTCAATCCATGTCACCCTTTTCAGTTTAGCAACACAATTGTTTATTACGTGTTTAGTATAACGGTGGTTTTTGAAATATTTTTTAATTGAAAAATACATTAAAATTATATTTTTTTAAAAAAAAAATTTATTTTAAATATCAACATATCAAAATTTAATGTTTTCTCAAATAAAAAACACTTTATACAACAGTTTATAACACAAAAACAAACACTTTCTGATATTTCCTATGCACATTCCAACCCAAAGAAATCAAAGACGGTGACCGGTGAGAACACCAATAGATGCCTAACCCAAGGGCTCTTTGGTGGAAATCCACCAAACTGTCCCCTTCATTTTTCCAATCTCTCACGCCAAATTGTTTTGAAGTATCCAATATTTGAATTCAATATTCAGCCCAATTACAACCAACCCTCCGAGAGAGAGAGAGGTCATCATGGCCGAGCAGCCTGTATGTGTGAATCAGCTAACGTATATTTCCAATAATGCATTATCTCTAACATGATTTTGACAGGACAACGGTAAAAAGCTGCTAGATTTTCTATGGTGAAAGCAGAATGAATCGCGATTAGAAATTCTTGCTAGAGAATTAATTATAATCCGGATACTTTTTGCTAATTCCGAAGACTTCATCAAGTCGAATTTTCAAATGAGAGATTGCAGTTCTCTATATTTTACCAAAACAAGTAATTCCAAGTCTAAGAAGGTACCTAGGAAACACCCGTAACAGATTTCCACGCGTTGAAAATATTGTTTATCTGAATGTCAAACTTGGCAAAGTTTACCAAACTGAAGAATATGGGAGGCTGTTTTTGCTATAAATACTACAAGCCTTGTTCATTGCATGCATTACCACCTTATCTTCTTTGCTTTTATTGTCTTTTCTCTTTGTATCCAATAATGGCTCCTTCTCTGCGGTTCCTTTTGTTCCTTTCAGCAACCTTGTTCTTTATGCAGACTCTGGCAGAGGCTGCAACATGTAGCGACTGTTTCATTCATTCTCGAGCAGCTTACTATCCAAATTCTGATGAAAATGGAACAGATAGTAAGAGACCTCTACTAAAATATTAGAAGAATAAAAACAATTAAATTAACTGTGCACTTATTACCAATTGAGCATGCATTCTTATGAGTCTCTTTTCATGAATTGCAGCTGGCAGATGTGGATATGGTTCATTTGGAGCAACACTGAATGGTGGGGATGTAGCAGCCGCATCTGACCTCTACCGTGATGGTGTCGGTTGTGGTGCTTGCTATCAGGTACCAATTAAAAGCATCATGATTGCAAACCAGCTTGTAACCCAAAAAAAAAAAAGAATTGCAAACATACATTTTTTTTTCCTGCTATAGCATTACATGGCATGATTCTGTTATTGGTTCTCTTTAAGCGTCGAAATACTCACCATAATGGTTTTCTGAACCAGGTAAGGTGCACCAACAGTTACTATTGCACTAACAACGGAGTGACCATTGTTATAACTGACCAAGGATCAAGTGATAATACCGACTTTATTCTCAGCAGACGAGCCTTTGGTCGGATGGCTCAAACCACAGATGCAGCTGCATCTTTATTAGCCCTTGGAGTAGTTGATATTGAATATAGACGGTAAGTTATACATAATAAGACTTGAAGCAAGAACCTCTTATTTTTTCATTTACAAGAGACAGGTGAAAGCAAGTTTAAGAATGACTAAAAAAAAAGACTACTTTTAATAGGGTGAGCAAAAAGAAGTATATTCGTGGTTTTGATCATCAGCAGAGCAAGCATTTCAAATAATCTCCCCAAAGATGAACTCTTAGAAATAGCAACTTGAGCATAGAAGGGTTATCAAGCATCCTTATTCCTTCGTTTTCATGATGAAAACTTCCCCTGCTCTTTATTTCATGAAGGTTTGTCATGTACAGTGGACTATTGAACTCTTTCTCCATGCAGTGTTTCATGCAGCTATCCATACAAAAATATAACCATCAAACTCGACGAGAACAGCAACTATCCTTATTATCTGGGTTTTGTCATTTGGTATCAACAAGGAAGAAGCGATATTACTGCTGTTCAGCTATGCGAGGTAATATGCACATCTTGTAATAATATCAAATGCAACTTTTATTAAATATGCCTAGTCAAAGATGACGGAAAAGGGAATATTAGCTGATATAACACAGGAAAGGAAACTGGATATAAAGAAAGTAAAATCAGCAACTAGTCTCTAGCTCATTGAATGAAAACAACCAAATTTAAATCATCCAAATTTTACATGTTCTTTGAGTCACAGAAACTGTTACTAACAAAAGTTCTATTATGTGCAGACGCAAAATTTTGTATGCAAGCTCTTGGACAGAAGCTACGGATCTGTATGGACAACTACCTCTCCCCCCAGTGGACCCTTGTCACTAAGAATGTTATTCAGTGATGAAAATGGAGATGAGACATGGGTAGTTCCAGTCAACAACATACCTAATGACTGGAAAGCTGGACAAACATATGATACAGGAGTACAAGTAAACTTATAAAGTCCTGGGAAGCAGATAATCTATCCAAATAAGCCCGTTGCACTTCGTTTATTTATTATTTTATCCTTTATTTTTGTACACGGGTATAGGGTCTAAGAAACTCACGAAAGTAATCATTTTAATGTTGACTACAAAAATTCCTGGTATACTAATAAAATTTGATTTCTTATAACTTTACTTTCCTCAACTTTAGCCAGAATGTCTGCTACTAGTCAACATCACTAATCCCAGTAATGGAAAAGACTGCACCTGTCCCTTTAGATATTCTTATAAATTAATATACTTTGGTGCATAGCAGAGTTACTAACGAATAAAGTTTTCAACTTCTATAAATTGATCACTGCTGGCACTTGAAGGGGAGAATGGGCAAAAATTCATACAAAAGTGAAGTTCAACATCTGACGGTTAACGCTTATTCCATCTAACAATTTCTACATAGCTGTACATATATAAAGAGAAAATCAGCTGATGTCAGCATCCTAACCTGATTGTACTAAATAGCTTGTCATTCTTTCATAATCAGAGAAAAACAGCATCAAGCAGCATCTTTGTATAAAATTCCACAGATAATGCAATCACACTGGAATCCTTGCAACAATGACATGGTGTCATGTTAGTATCGGAGACTTCATTTTGGTTATAGGATAAAAACAAAGTTGTAGATAAATATGACAAGAATTATGGTTCTCCTTTCATGATATCTCTTTACCTAATAATTTCAAAGTTCTGTAGCATGCACTTAAAATCTGTAAATCTCTATGCCACCTTCAGAATGCTCCCATATGTATCCTAGAAATTTGCAGGAGGGATAACCTTTTAAGTGGAGAGTTTACTCTCATGCAATCCATCTCTAACTGTTAGCAAAAGCAATTAAGTTCAGCTTATCTAAAACCAAACGTGTGTTCATTTGAGCTCAAAACAAACATAATTTCAAACTAGAGATTCTGTTAGTGAGAGAACTAGCTTACAGCCTCCATTGCTATAGCTAATATTATGTGTTCTTGCAGAAAGGAAGTCAGATTTGGCTAGAGTAACTCAATAAATTACTGGTTTGCAGGAAGTTTTGTGTTCCATTAACATGTAAAACAACCTTGTCATAATCCTGAATATTTCTGCTTCAAGTTTGGAAAGGTACAAATAAAAATTTTCCACAGTTTCCTTTTGTTTACATATGAACTGACAGAAGCATGTAATAAAATTCATGCCCACTTTCTAAAACTTGGGGGGGAGATTCCAAGACAATCTCATGATTGTTTTACGTGCTACCCAAATGTTCATGCATAACTTGAAGGGGTGGACAACTTGAACCAAATCTAACTTCAACTGTGCTACAGTCACTTAATAATAACAACAGCAACAAAGGCCTTTAAGTATAGGATAGTTTTCTCACTCATATAACTCCTCGAGTAGAAGTTGCATTCAGAATCAAATGAGGATACAACTTTAAAGCTGAATTAACCACTTCCCCTGACAGATATAGATAATGAGTTGCATGGGAGATCAAGACTCCACTTATCTGTTAATTTGAAACTTCAGTTGACAGATACTATTGCCCCACTTTATGATATTGTTGATACTATCATTTCTAATTCAAGTAATCTAAACCAAGTTAGATCTAAGCAGTTCTGGATCAAACTCAAATGTCTAACACCTCATATTGAACTAGACACAAGAATTGATACCAATTCGGTTTAAGGGCACCGATCACCAAACATTGTACAAATGTTTCACATTACAAAAGACTACTATTCACAAGAACAAAAATTTAACTTTAGCAAAATTTTATCTTACTCTCACAAAGTTGCTATGCAGAAGTTAAATACGTATTCTGATAAGGGAAAAATATAAAAAACATAAAACACCCTTATAATGCTCCCACGATGTATAGGTCAACTACAAAAGTACACATTGACATAAATGGAGTAGAATAGCAGGACTATAAGATAATTTAACAACAAAGTATATTCAATGCTGAGTTTGTAACCCAAACCATAGATAAAGGCCAATGGCATAATACATTTCATGCAAAACAAATGTGCTATCAGCTTATCATGGATTTAGAGTTCAGACTGGAAAACAAAAGAAATCAGTTTTAACACACCTCTTCAGCTACTAATCAGTGTGACCTTATCTTTACAAGTTGCAGCTGGATATGGTATCCTTAAACAGTTACAAGGTTCTTTCTCAGGGAAAATCAGCGGTTTGAACGAGTTAGCCCATCGCCTGGAGTCCATGTGCATCCTGGGATTCACACTTGACATCCAAAAGACTTCCGTATTTCCCATTGCAACAATTGTCATTTTGGCCATCTCCAATTGAAAAGGTGTATTTTTAAAACTTGCCAAACAGTATGGCTGAGTTTCAAGTCCTAATAGAATCTATATTAGACAATTTGATCTGAGCAGCCGCCTCACTCAACATTGAGTGCCTCCTTGAAGTGAAAACCATTTTTGAATTAAGAGTCTTATTCTTCAGAGTCATTCTCAAATTTTCTACATCATCCCACCTCCCTTCAGCGGCATATGTGTTTGATAATAACAAATATGGAACAACATGATTTGGAAATAACTTAATCAGTTGCTTGGCCAGGATCTCTCCAGGTTCTGAAATACAGTGGGCCCTACAAGCGGAAAGAAGATCTCCCCATAAAGTAGGCTCTACCTCTGTATGCATCTTCCTTGTGAGATCTTCTGATGGTTCTTTCAAACCTGCCTGGCCAAGGAGATCAACCAGACAACCATAGTGCTCAGGCTTTGGTTGAATCTTATATTTTCTATGCATTAGGTCAAAGTACCACCAACCATTCCAAACCATCCCTGAATGTGAGCATGCAGACAAAACACTCATAAAAGTAGCATCATTTGGCATAGGACCTCCCTTCTCCATCTCCCAGAACATTTCTAGCGCTTTGTCTCCATGTCCATGCATACCGTATCCAATGATCATAGAATTCCATGACACCACACTTTTTTCAGGCATCTTATCAAACACTTCTCTAGCCAAATCCATTGCCCCACATTTTGCATACATGGTTAATAGAGCAGTTGAGAGTAACATATCAGGCTTAATCCCATTATCCTTCATATAAGAATGAACCCATTTTCCTTGATCAAGCATTTTCAGTTCCGCACATGCAGTCAAGACACTTACAAGAGATGCTTCATCAGGCACAAAGTCCCCTCCAACCATCATGTCAAAAAATCTCAAGCAATCACTATACTTCTTGCACCTTAGATAAAGAGCCAACATAACATTCCAAGAAACCACATTCCTCAAAGGCATCTCATCAAAAAACTTAGCTGCCATTGAAACATCTTTTATCCTTGCAAACCCATCAATCATGCAATTCCAAGACACAACATCTCTCGATGGCATTTTTTCAAACAATCCTCTAGCCGCCTCCATGTCTCCCACTCCCGCATACCCAGAAATCATTGAATTCCAAGTGAAAATATCTCTCTCATACATTTCATCAAAGATCTCACGTGCAAGACCCAACTCTCCATTCTTCACATAACCATCAATCATCGAATTCCAACTCACCAAATCCAACACAAACCCATTATCAAACACCATCCTCGCATCCGAAGTCCTCCCACAAACAGAGTAAAAACGTATAAAAGAATTCCTCACAAACAAATCCAACTCAAACCCAAATTTCACTACTAAAGCATGAACCTTTTGACCTTCTCTCAAAGACCCAATATCAGCACAAACCTTAGCAACAAGAGGAAATGTGTAATGATTAGGCAAAACCCACTTAGCAATCATTTTTTCATAATAAAATCTCAAAGCACCAAAAGGGTCATTCACATTCACAAAACTTCTCATTATAGTATTACACATAAAAGCATCAGGTTCTTCAATGTGATTATACAGAGAAACGCAATGAGAAACTGAATTTAAACAAGCACAGAGCTTCTTAATGTAACGACTCGCGGCGAAAGGGTTTTGGAAAAGGCCCAAGACTGTAAGTTGGGTGTGGATTTGATTGAATTGTTTGATGTTAGTACATGATTGTTCCAGTTTTTGCAAGATGGGGTGATTAAGATCTAATGTGGGTGCATTTGAGCTGTTGCTAATCGTTTGTATGATTTGTTGGGGTGTTGGGTCATTAGGAAAGAGTTTTGGAGGGGTTTTAGAGAGGTTTTTCTTGGATTTGAGGAATTTGTTCAAAGAAAGGGAGTGTTTGTAGTATTTGTGGTTTATAGTCATTTTCTTTGTATTATGGCGGGAAGGGAAAGGGCTCCGAGGTATGGGTCGGGTGGGGAGTCCCAAGTCTCGACTGCATATTAGCGTCTATGTTTGGGGTGTGGCCGTGTAGGTCTAGATGTGCAGTAGCAATAAAGAGATTCTCCTCTTACAATTTGTGGTAGTAAAGAAAATCATGAGAAATTTAAGTTTTTACAATTTGGTTTGAGATGAAAAATCGTAATGAATCAATGGTCAAGGAGTGAAAACTCCTCTTAGCCGTTATTAAGACTACACTTTTTTTCAATGAACTTTGACTTTATTAGCATTACTATTCCCTTATTTCAAGAGAGAGCTATGATCTTACTTCGCCTTTATAATAAATTAGACTTGGTGCTCATGTTTTATCGAGGGGTTGGATTATATTTTTATATAAAAAAATATTTAAATATTGAAATAGGGTTAAAAAAAATGATAGTGATAAATATATTACAATGATAATTAAAGCTAAGATAATATTGTTTATTTTTAAATAACACGTGTCTTTCATAGTAGAAAAAAAGATAACGAAGAATAAAATTATACAACGAAAATCTATTTTTAACTATTAAGAGTCGCAACATCCATCGTTCAAACTTCAACGTGCATGGTGACCCCAACACGCAAAAAGGTTTTTTAGATTTAAGAATATTATTTAAATGTTAAATTATATTATCTTCATCAATCAAACCTATAATTAACAAAAAAACAAAATTAAGGCTAGAAGACTCTAATACCTCTTACCCCAATTACTTATGTTTCTTGTTTTCAAATGTGCATGTGTAATTTGATTATTTATTAAAAAATATGAAAAATATTAAAATACCCCTACCCCCGTTGTGTTGTGTTGCTTCTTTTATCCTTGGAAGTATTTTTATTATTTTATTATAATTAAAAATATTAAATAGATGAAAATATCCTCAATCAAATCTATAATGACTAATAAGCTGTGTGAAAATACAAAAAAATCTTTGACTCTAAGGCAAGTTCTTTTTTTGGAAGGTCTTAGACGTCACTTGACTATTGTAGTGAATAAATGATTGTCTTTATAGCTATAAGAAAAAACTTCTTCCTTTTTAATTTTTTTTTTATCAGTTTCATTATTATTATCACTATTATTACTAGTATTTGTATCATTACTGCTATTGGTACTAATACTATTATTAGTATTGTTATTATTATTGTTATTGTTATCATTATCATTATTATTAGCATTATTACAACCATTATTGTTATTATAATCAACACTACTACTATTACTATTATTGCGTCTTCTCCTTGACAAAGAGAAATTTACTATTCGACTATATGCATATTTGTTTATCTTGGTATTGACGCATACTATCTGAATCTTATTCATAAATAGCTACGCCAGTCACCATATATTATTTTGAGGATCATTCCTATTATATTCATACTACATATCTTATATATTCCTATTATATTCAATTAATAGACTACATCAAATACATATAATTTATATAATATTTTTATATGTTTGATTTTTTTATTCTATTTTATTTGAACAAAATCTAAATTTATATTCATTTAGAATTTATTAAAAATGTATTTTAGAATTTCTTAGAATTTATTATTCTAAATTATAATTTAGAATGATTTGTTGTTGTTGTTGTTGAGATAAAAAAAAATAAACTTGATTTGAAAGATAAAATTAAAGATCATAAAAACTCTGAAAAAAGAACAAAGGAAAAAAATAAGAAATCAAAAGAAAAGTACCAAATTGAAATTAGTATTATTTTTATTGAAAAAACAAAAAATAAAAAACCTGATACGAGGGATACAATTGAAAACCATAAAAACTTTGACAAAAAAATAAAGAAAAAAAAGAATCAAAAGTAGAAGAATCAAATTGAAAAACATTACATATACAAATTAGAATTAAATAATTAAATTGAAAACAAACAAAACTTTAACAAAAAGAAAAAAAACAAAGATCAAAAATCAAAACTAAAAAAACTGAATCCGAAACATCAACAATAATAAGGACTGGAGTTGATTTTATAGGGTAGAAAAGAGAAATTAAGAGTAAAAAAAGGAAAGGTCACCGACTATCTTTAGACACCATATTCCACCAATAAAAGAAGAGGATATGAAGAAGAACCAATATATTCCACCATCGGGAGATGCCGCACACGTCACCTAAAGTGCGTGGCATCTCCTACAAGCTAACACTTGTAAGGCACGCGCGAGCAACTTTTATCATTTAAAAATTATAAATTAAATGGTAAATTACGTTACTACCTCAACCAAACCAACAATTACAAAAAATAATAAAGATAAAATGATGTCAATACCCCATTTCAATGGCTTAATTTTTTTGTCCCTAAAGTTATATACGTAGTCTATATTCTAAAAAAAGACAGCAACACCTCTGTCTTACAGTGTTAGTTTTTTATTATTATTATTTTAAGGGTATTTTAGTTCTTTTACTATTCATAAATATATTGAATAGACAAAAACACTCCAAACAAATTCATAATGACGAAGGAACCATATAAAAAGATAAAAATACTCCTAGTTTAAAGGCAAGCAATTTTTTCTTGTGAAGGACAAAAAAAATCATTATACTGTAGTGGTTAATAGAAAAATATGAGAGGGGCTACAATGTTCTTGCCTTCTGTTTTAATTTTTTTGTTATTTATTTTTCAATATTATACTTGTTGTTGTTATATACTACAAGGTCTTGGCATTTTCTTGTAGTAATGAATAGTAAAATATCAAGGTTTTTTTCACTTTGGCCCTTAAAATTTTTTAGGACCTTTATTTTTATTTCAAGCTTAGTTTTTTTTTTTCAATTTCACCACCCAACAATGGATTTGTTGGTTATTGAACTTTATAAGTTTTGTTTATCTGTTTTATATGGAGCTATCTTATTCTCCTAATCAAAGTTTGGCAGATTAACCCAAGTTGACTCAAGTCATTTTTTTTTCAATTTAATCATTCAATATTGGATTGACTGAAAATTGAGCTTCATATTTTTTTTATTTTCTTTCTATATGGTTATCATAGTTTTATGACCCGTGTCGTAGGTCAAGTTGGTTGAATTAATTTTTTTTCTTTTTATTAATTGAATTTTTTTTCAATTTCATCCTTCAATATTGGGTTGATTAAAAATCTAGTTTCATAATTTAGTTTGTTTGTGTTTTTTTAAGGTTATCCCGCTCTTATAACCTGAGTTAAAGGTTTGATCGATTGACTTGGGTGGTTTTTTGTGTCCTTTTTTTATTGATTTTTTTTAAAAAAATTATTATGCAAGATTGGATTAATTAAGAACTGAGCTTTATAATTTTTTTATGAAGTTATCCTGATCTCATGACTCAGGTTTGACGGGTTAACCTGGGTATTGAATTGATTGAAAATTGAGTTTAATATTATTTTTTTTTATTTACTTTCAATAGAATTATTAAGATCTCATGACTTGGCTGATTTGATTTTCTTAATTTTATTTGAAACTTTCTTAAATTATGATAAGTTTTTGTTTTAAAAAACATGCTATTAAAAGAAATGTTTTAGTATAAAAAGATAAATTAATACAAGATAGAAGTTCTGCTTGAGAAATATTTTTTTCACGGCTTACATTAACATCTTATAGCCTCTTTTTTTTCCTTTTAATCTTACTATTTTTTGTATACTTGATTTTACAAGCATTTATTTTTTTTATTATATAATTCAATAAAAAATAGTTTTTTTTTAAAAAAAAACATTAATCTCAATAAAATCCATGGTCAGAATCATTTATGACAACTCTCATAGTTTAAATTAAAACTCAAACTAAACAAAAAAAATCATGTCTTCGAAGGTTTCAATATTAACTTATTGAACAATACAAAAGAGTTCTTGGCAGCCTGGATGTTTTTTACATTAATTTTTTTTAGACCCCGCATTGTGGAGCGGCTAGTAAACTATTCTCATTATATAAAAATTTAAGGGGCTATTTTAAAATTTTATGGGATATAATTGAATAATTTACATAATTATGGGGATCAGAATAAACTTCGGGAGGACGGGTCGTGGGCTCCTCCCGCCCTTATGCAGCGCCCCTACAGCAAAGCCACAGTTGATCACTGAACGCTGAGCACTGCTGAAGGTCTGACGACCCAATTCAACTACAACTCAGTTCATGACCACCAAACACAACGTGCTTTTACTTTCCGAGTGTGGACAGAGATGGAAAGCACCCTCGCGCTTTCAAACTCTTGAGGTTAGAGAACACGAACCTTCACATAGATACTGCAAAAAGATGGTGGTTGGTTGATCTCCTTGCATCATTTGTTGAAAATCGAATACACTGCAAATATCAGACATAATTTCTCCGCAGGATTTAACCAGAAAGATCCATTACATTTTGAACTCGGAGAAGATATTAGAGAAAGGCACAGGCAACATAATAGTTAAACTCGTAACATATAGTTGGTTTCCAGTTGTAAGGTATTGTTTAATTAGTGTCATAAAAAAAACAGACCATACAGAAGAACAAGAGAAACAAAATTGTATTTAGAAATGATGTATAAGATAAAATAACTCTTTATATAATGTTTGGTAAACAAGACGATAAATTATAAGAAAATCTATTTTACTCTTGTATTATTGTCGAACTTCAAACAATAACTAGAGATTATTAAAAAAATATACAAGGAATTTCATCAGTTTACACTGGATGGGCGATTAAATCCGGAACAGGTTTTGATTTTTGAAAGATTCTTTGTTTTGACAAATCTAATCAATCGGAGCTACAAATGTACTCCAAGAGAGCACCATATGCTCACACAAAAAACAAAAAACAGGCTAATAGCGGGACTGGAGAGAAGAAACAGAAGTTAATTTGTAAAATTCATGCTTAATTTGTGACAGTGGCCGCCAAGGTCTAAAGGAATAAATTACCATCTCACTCCAGTTCACACACTTGCAGTTACATATCAGACACAGACCAAAGATAGGCTTCCCTCTCTGTAGCTTGTTTCTCATTCACCCGTTTGACAAGTTGTTTCTCATATCCTACAACACAGACATCAAAATTATCAGTTTCTACATACACACTCTGAATTCTCTTCAGGACTAGCTAAACACATTATAACCCAAAATGATACCTACTGCTAGGTGGGCCAGGAGCCTCACATTTTTTTGGCAGAAGAAAATTGTATTATCTTAAGCACGTAGAAAGCCAGCTTCGTGACAGGAAGAATAAATCCTCCACATAGGACTTAGACGGAATGTACACAAAAGGAAAAACAGATAAATAAAAACTGGAAGTGATTGAAAAGATGGGCTCTCAGTCCCATTGAGTGTTGGATATGAAACTCTAGCAAACACATGTTATGGAACATGTTACCACCTAATTACTCCCCACACTGGTAACTTACCATAGTTTAGCATGGATGATGGATCTAAAAACAATTGAAAGAAGCAGAGAAGGAGGACTGGCTCGTTAAAGATTTTTCTTTCTGGTTAGCAGAAAGAGAAAGCAATCAGTTCAAACATAACTTACCATTACTTCGATCCACCCCATCCCAATGTCTTCCTGGTCTTATACCATATCGATTTGGAGCAGCATCTAATCCTCGTTTTATCCAGCTGTGACTAGGTATGTCCTGGGGAATTATAAATCCTGATTCCTTCATCTTCTCGCTATCCCCTAGGTCTGCAAGATCCAGTTCAGAATGCTTTTTCTGCAACATGTCAAAATAATGTCCAACTCAGTATTTAAGTATCAACGTCAAACAACATATCATTTGTATTTTCAGATGCATAAAAAACTAAGCATCAAACTATGTAAAATCTAAGCCAACTTAATCAGTCAACTAATCACCTTGACCAAATGTGCCATAGGATCACCCCATCTTACTCTTTCCATCAGCATTTTGTCAAGTTCCGGATCATCCCTGTGAACATAACAACATGCATCAACAAATTTCTATAATACAAGGTGGGTGAAAAACAAATATATTTTCAGGAATTTATTGATCATGGGATTTCATTTATTTTCCCATCTTTCTGTGGATCTAAAAGAAGATTTGACAAATAACCCAAAATCTTTTCTCATAAAAAGACAACAATATTATAAAGTTAAAAAAGAGCCTAAAAAATGATGTAATCCTTCAACAAGCGGGAGAAGGGTAAAATAGTCCACAATGCTGTTAAATAAAAGTTATAAATAGGAAGCATTCATCAAGCATCTTATTCATCAATACGCTAATATAGTTTTAAGAAAAATTCAATCCAAAATTTCAGTTTCAGAACAATTACATTGCTTATTTTTGCATACAAACATTGTTCATCACTAAACTAGCATATTAACCAGGTAGCCTTGGATGAAAATTAGAAAAAATGGATATTGAAAATGGGGTAGCTTCTCCAGCTTCCTATTCGCATCCAGTTTCTATTGTCATACCAAACTACCATTCTTTGTTGCGCAGGATGATGGGTTTAGCAAATTCAGTAGAAGGTTTTTTTTTTTTGTTATTTTTTACAGGAAGCTGAAATTCAATACACACCACCAACAATGATGACAGTAGCAAAAGTGTCCAATAGTTAATCTATGACTACTTTAGTTTGCAACAAGCAAAATTATCATCTGGACTTTAGCTAAGGAATAGTATGACATGGTGAGAAATTTGACATGCAGAGTCCAAAAAAGAACTGAAAAATAAAAAAAAGAGAGAAGGAGATATTCCACTGGTCTGACAGAAACATGCAATTATGACACTTTCAATGCAAAGACTAGCACTAAGGCATTGTTCAGTATGTTTAGTCTTACCTAGTCCGTGCAAATGGCTTGTCCTTCTCAAGCTCTAACTCCTCCAGCCTAGTTTCAACTTCCCGCTTTTGAGCCAAGCCCTTTCCCCACTCTATCTTCTTTTCCTGATTAAATAATGCAGCAAAGAAGTGAAACTCATGCTCCGTGCATGGCAAAGGATAAAATAAAACGACACACAAAAAGAACAAAATTGATACACAATGGTCCAAAAATAGTTCCAAGGAACATTCACATTGCGGTGCAGGGGCAAACACTGGGACAAATCTGTGGAATCTCTCTGTACTTTGTGTTGGTAAATTAGTTTGGATTGTTGTGTGCTTATAACACCTATTTGGTTTGTGTTCGGCAAGAATATTATGATGTCAAAGTGAAGCAAATCTATTGGAAAATTCATGATATGACTGCCTCGAGGACAAATATTAGGTTTGTTTATGGCATCATAATATTATTCATCTAAACAACCAAATATGTGTCCAAACCAAAGTAGGTTTCAAATTAACTTGCCAACTAAGCCTGCCATCTATGTAATCCACAAACCAAAAGTTGGATGTTTCTGGTAATTATGTGCATGCAAACCCACACACGAGGAGAGATAAAGAGCCATTAAACAACTGTCAAACCGTGAAACCTCAATCCTTGCAAAATAAAAATCCTTCCATGTGTATAAAGAACTTTGAAAACAACTTTAACTAATGTCAACAAGGCAGGCTCTTTTAACACAAAACATCATATAGCTTCCAAGATAATACCAATCAGATTCAAGTCATAGTGAATCCACAACCACGGAAACAACTATAGTAACAATTTCATCAAATTATGACATATAAGACCATTAAAAAATGAAGGTTCATAAATACAAGTTAAAATAGTACCTTGGGTTTTTCCTCTACTTTTTGTTTTGATTTCAAGTAATCATCCTTTGATATGCGCTCTCCTGCAGTATTAATTAGTAAAGCATGGTTAAAAGCATGTTCAAGTAGGACTGGTTTTGGCAGATGGCTCTGCCTTCATGAGCTTTTTGGTGGGATAAAGTTTAATCAGAGTTAAATTTACAATTTTAAGGACAGGGATTGGGGTTCGTATATAATAGTATGATTATTATTTGTTATAAGTTAGAAACTAAAGTTGCTAAAGTTCCAAGGCAGATTTTCATGAATTAATTGGCTGGGAAAGGCTAGGAGAATATGTATCACAAAGAAAAAACATAAAAAAATGCCGCAATTTAGTTTAGCTAGTTCCCAACTGGAATGTAACAGATGCTTGTTCAACAAGGGCCCCCCCCCCCCCCCCCCAAAAAAAAAAAAAAAAAAAAAAAACACAAAAAAAAAAAAAAAATAATTTAATAAAAGAAAAAATAAAAAAAATAAAAAAATTTCCTTTTTTTTTTTTTGTTTTTCCAATTTTTTTTTTAAAAATTTTTTTTTAAAACCCCCCCCCCCCCCCCCCAAAAAAAAAAAAAAAAAAAAAAAACCCACCCAAAATAAATAATATCGACTTGATAAAGCATGAAAACGTAAATAAACTAGATCAGCAACAAATTAAGGACTATTACAAGCACAAAGGACTTAGGACACTTTTCCTTAGACTAAAATGTCATCTTTGTTAGCATATGATCATAAACTTTAATCTTAGGTTTACAACTAAAAGATTAGTTGTCAAACATGAAACATATATGGCATCAACATCTCATAGGGTTCACTAGCCTGTTTTCTTATCACGGTATACAGGTTCAACACCCCGTCCACTTATAGAAGGATCCATCTTGTCAAACCTGCAAAAGGGAATGAATAAATTGCATCAAGAAAGTCGGATTCATTAAACCACCAAAACATTGCATAACACCAGTTCCTTCACTTCTCCATGTTATTGTAAGTAAAAATGTCAAATTATAGAAAGTAATTCAATCTGAAAGGATTGGGCATTGGCTATATGAAATCAGAGCATAGAATGCAGCTTTCCTGCACCATGATATTCATCAAGGACCACTATAATTTCCTAGGTTAAATTAAAATCAATAAATAGAAGACAAAAATTGTAATAAGAAATTCATGGGTACAATTTAATGGTGAAATAAGGGAGAATTATAGAAGGAAAGGAGCACTATTCCTTTTCCAAGACAAAGGAGCATTCGAGTGTTCCAGCCATTACTGTTGATTTTTTTTTATTGCTGCTTCAATGTATTTGTGAGCTGAATGCTGGAAATATCACTCATATCTCAAAGTTAGTTAAATAACTATTGACTCTATCACAAAAACTCAGAGACTTCATGAAACAACAGTACGCAGACATATTGAACTCTCAGCAAATGATACAGAGAAGTCTATAACTGGTGTTTAATTATCTGACCATGGGCATTAGCAGTCCCCTATAGCAACTTACACCACAAGTCCCTTCCTAACATTTTCGAAGTTGCAAGCACAAAAATAAAGGGGCGATTACTTCACCATAAAACGAGGTTCACCAAACTTCAAATGTGTTTTGACTTGTGTTTGGATAGAGTGTAAAATATTGCAAGACTTGATTGGTTTTACACCAAACAATTTTTTACACATTTGGAGTGAAAAAAACTCGCTACCACAACCAACCACCTCTAACATGATATATGAAATTTCTACTACACTAATCCCACATACTAGAAAACCACAAAGAAAATGTTTCTTAACAAGTACAATCTTTCCCATTTTAGAACATCTTTACCCCATAGTTCATTCTATGATGTAACAAACAATAGCTGCCACAATCGTGTGAAAAAAATCCATATGGTTAGTTTGTGCCAGGGAGCTAACACTAAGCAATGGAGGTTTGCATTTAAAATAACTCACAGTTGAAACGAATATGTGAGCATACATTGTACAGACAGAAAGCAAAAAACTACTTAATTAACCAGAAAATAGACAAAGTCAGCGCATGAAATGAGCAAAGAGGTCAGAGCACTTTAAATAAACATTAGAACTTACAACAATGATTCTTCCTTCTTAGTTTTAATTTCTTCCCGCATATCACGACCAGTGATCAGACCAGTTTTTGGCGGTTCCTTTGAAGAAACTGGATCAGATGATTCTTTCCTGTTTTTCCTTGGTGGAGAAATGTCTTGAGCCATGGATGCACGTGAATTACCACTCTGAGTTGAAAGCTGTAGTGATAAATGAGAATTATCAGGCAATCCTGATCTCCCAGCATCCTTCTTTCTTTTCCTTGGGGGTGAAAGATCTGGCTCGGGTTTTGGTGATGGAGTATAGTGTCGTTGCCGCTGTTGTCTTGGAGGAGACAAATCAGTATCTTCTTTCAACGGCTTCAATTTAGGTGATTCAGTATCAGTCCTCCGTCTTCGTGGTGGTGACAAATCAGAATTCAGAACACTGGAGTGTTTAGACTTTGTATAGGGCTTGGGTGATGGCGAATGATGGTGTTTTCGCTGCCTTCGTGGTGGTGACAAATCACTAGCTTCTCTTGAAGGCTTCAATTGCGGCTCAGGAGATGGTGTATCATTTCGATACCTTCTCTTACGGGGTGGCGACAAATCTGAATTCAAATTTGTATCAGGAGCAGGTGATGGACTACGGTGCTGTCTCTGCCGTGGAGGAGACAAATCTGCATCATCTCCACCATTATGCAAAGGCTTCCCTTCATGCTCAGGTGAGGGTGTGTCGTTTCGAACCTTCCTTTTATGAAGAGGGGACATATCGGGGTAAGGATCAGCAGAATTGGCATGGTTAGGAGATAATATAACCCAACCACTTCCATCCTCAGCAATTGCATTGTAAGCGCGTCGAGCTCTAATTACCTCCAACCTCTTCATTCGTTTAACTTCTATGTCTTCATCAACTTGAGGATTCTCTTCATCTACACAATCATAACACACAAAACATTATCAAAGCAAACTTCAAATCTCAAATAAAATAATGTTTAGTAATATATGATTCTTTTTTTACCAGCTGAATCATTTTCTTCCTCTTCAAGCTTCACTGGCTTTTGCCAAATAGGGTCTTCATCCACAACTAAAACACCACAGGCATTCGGTTTAACTTTCTTCTTCTTCTTTTTCACTTTCTTCTCTTCTTCTTGATTGTCACTTCCATATTTTTTCAAATATTCTTTCAATGACTTGGATCCCATTGTCGAAGACGCCATAATGTAATATAATTATCTTTCCTAGTATGACATTTAAAACATCTTACTACATACCACAAATAAGTAAACAATAATCGACTAGAGAAAACAATTAATACAAAAAAAAACAAGTAATCTTTATTTTTAAAATAGATAATCATAAATCTTTATTTTTAAAATAGATAATCATAAACTTAGAGATAAGATATTCAAACTTCAATAATTAATAGAATCAAAGATAGAGAGTAAAATTGGACCGGTGAAGGAGTATTTCCAGCACCCAGAGGAGAAGTCTGGTGGAGGCATCAATCAGTCACCAATGGCAAGTATAATAAATTAAATAGGTTGGGAGTGTGTTGTGGTTGAAATTGAAATTCGATAGTTTTTATTTTAGCAAGGAGATTAAAGAGGAAGAGAAACTTTGAAGAACAATAAATGAGAAACCAAGAGATGGAGAGAGAGAGAGAGAGAGAGAGAGAGATTAGGGATAGAAAATAAAAGGCAATGGAATATTCAGGGTTTGATGAATTGTGAGGAGAGTTGAAAGAATTTCTCTGATCAAGTTTCGTAGGAGCCAAACACCAGCAAGGACTTTGAATTTTAATTTGGGAAGGGGATGGTTTTGATTCTAACTGGTTGTTTTAGAGCCTACAGATTTTTGGGTTGTGGTGGGTGTAGATTATAGCCATGAAGATTATGGCACCGGCAAGGTACAGAATGAAGAAACACCAACTAAAGTAAGTTCCTTGCCCTTTTGGCTTATCCAACTGATCTTCCTTACATAGGTTGAATTATGAAGCTTGTGCCTCCAAATCCTAATGAAGCTAATGCTAATG
>Ga0325411_1002631_pt1 | contig 20349 bp, 14 predicted proteins | sample PopdelMetagenome_13_FD_206181 | JGI IMG/M metagenome (GOLD analysis project Ga0325411, IMG submission 206181) | Populus deltoides microbial communities from Bellville, Georgia, United States - Xylem-PdIQD-R4 | ecosystem: Host-associated > Plants > Phyllosphere > Stem > Wood/Secondary xylem...
TTTTTTTTAAATTAAAAAAACCCTGGCTACATTTTCTAACCACCTCTCCCCTATAACATGCGTCATATTTTTCCTTTGCAATTAATTATTTTTCCAGCTAAAAAACAGAGTTTTTTTTTTTTTTTTTAGGCTTAAAAAAATATAATCGAGAAATTTTAATCAAACCTGACTAGTGTGGAAGTCAGAAACTTAATTTCTCACATTTAGTCCTTGGGTTATTACTAAACAATAATACATAACCAGCAGTGTCCTAAATCACATGCTCAACCTCTGAGGCTGCTTCTCTATCCCTACTGTTACAGCACTACATTGAACCAACCAATAGTGACATCCATCTGACCAAGAGCTATACCCCCACATTATTTCAGCTGTACAGAGAACTCATGCTACAACCATTCTGTATCTGCGACATCTGTCAAAAGGGAAAGTCTCCATGTCCCTTCAACACCTCATGGATGGTGGTGCACCTTCAGCAGTGCTTGATGGAACATGTCGATGAATTGATCATCCTGGCATCAGAACAAATCAGCAAATCAGTAATCTTGTTGGAGATGCTCTCCTCTATTTTCTTTTCTTTTTTCTCAAAAGGAGAGTCAATGATTTCAAAATCGCTGAGCATACAAGCAAAGTAGCACCTTTTTTATCTTATCTTATCTTATCTATTTATTTATCCAAGGCTGTAGTTCTACCCTGTACAGATATTAAAAATACAATCTAGCATTCAATACGCAAGCAAATGACATGAAGGGAGATGCAAGGATAAGAACAAAAATCAAGTACCTGAGCAAGCATTAGAAGTGCATCACGGACTTCGTCTCTGCTAATAAGAGGTGGCGTAGCAGTAGAGCTAGGAGTAAGAGATGGTGGTGGTGCAGGAGGTGGGAAGGGTTGAAGCATTGGGGTGCCATATGGTCGTTGCAGATTTAGGGGAGGTTGAAGTGAAGGAGGAGCACTAGGCAGTGGCGAGGAGAGATGGGGTGCCATCAATGCAGATGAGGAAGAAGGGGGCGTGAAGAATGATGACGGCTTCACAAGATTAGTGACATGACTGCCACTGCTGATTGGATCGGGAGTGCCATGGACGCTTTTTGAGGTGGTTAAAGATGAAAGAGGAAGAGATGGTATTTGTGGAACTGGTGCAGAAGGCATAACCACATTAGGTGTATGGGAGGATAACAGAATGGTGGGAGAAGGCTGATATTGCTGTCTTGAATTTGTTACAGTAGAAGCAGTACTTCCAATATTCATGCCAGTCTGGAAGAATAATGTTCAAAAACTTATTAGGCATGTAAAAAATAAAGGGTAGGGTAGAGAAAATTTTACCAAATCAGAAAATAAAAGCATAAAAGCAAGCAAGTGGGTTTGTCGGCTTAATTACATAAGACTGGAAGCTTCCAAAATATATTTGTTCCAGAAATATCATTTCGGCAAAATCATAAACTTCCGGTTTTTCATGGCTTAGTCAGCTATCTCAATTTTTTGCCCTAGTCTGAGTTAGGGTGACCAAAATTCTTATAACTCCTACATAATTATCTTTCTTTTTCTAGACAAGGCTGTACCCAAAGATCAATATTTATTAAGCAGCAGCATCACTTCTGCAAGAGGTTGCTGCAGTGCCTAGTATCATTACTTTGCACCATATCCAATCCCGGAATCCATGGAACCAATGATGGGACGCAACAATTAACATGCTTCCTATTTTCTGAGAAAACCAAAACAAGCCCTTAAAATTACATCTAGAAGCATCAGATGCAGCATTCATTCCTGACTAGGGGACATGTTTTGAGGAAAACAGATAAAGATATGTATGTTTATATGAAGAAACATGAACATTGGTTCTAAATTAGTGCTAAATAATAATAATAATAATAACAATAACAATAATACTATGATTCTGACAGCAACAGAAACTCCATCAACAAAATGGGATCAAAATTAGGCAATAGACAATAATGCAGGTGTATTTTCAGGCATTGGATCGATAGTTTTCAGTAGGAAAACATACAATTTTGAAATAAGACAACCATGTACAGTATCTAGCTTATAAATGTCATCCTAAATGACACAAATGGCAGAACTTACAAATATATAATTGGAGAACAAGTATAAAATCTGAATAGCAGCTTTCTTGTACATGAAAATTGACTCTTCAAGTATAAGCAATGGAATAAGGCACTTACACTAAAAAAGTTCTCAAATGAAGAATCTTCAGCACTATCATTGGCAGCAGAGGCAGTTGATGAAGGTTCCAAGGGACCTTCAAACACTGACATATTTGGGACTGCTTCAAGATCCTCAAATTCACTAAGTAATACACAGTTTGTGCAAGCAGTAAGTTAGGTGCAGTACTAAAAAACTCAATTTTATCAATCAACGAAAGTAAACATCAAATTGATGATGCAACATCTGCAATTACAAAAATGTAGTTATATTGAGATTTTTAAATTCTAGAGGATAATATGAAAATGTACCCATGAGGACAAAACAAACTGAGAAGATATCAGGTAAGTGATCAAGGAGATACACTGCTGTTTATATTCATAGAAGAAAATTTTCTATACACAAGCTTGAGGTGTAGAGTTAAAGTAAATGAAAATATCATTTCCTTATTTTACCAACACAAAATATTTCTTCATTATTAAAAAAAATGAAAAGATATCAAGGAAGTGATCATGTCTTCTTTTTTTTTTTTTCATAATCAACTATGTTAAGATTGCAATTGCCAATTCCAATCAATTCAGGGTTGATTCTTAGTTGAGCTGAATTAAAGGCATAATTATTCCCATAGAAACGAACGTTCTAACAGCAGTCAGCAGGTCATGCATGTAATTCAAATGAATCAATCATACAAGATATCCAATGACTAATTCTAGATAACTCAATTATAAGAGAACAAAATACCTTTTGCCTGAAGCTACTTTTGGCATTGCAGGAACCTTAGAGTAAGCATTAAGTATCCTGTAAAAAATAATCAAACTCTAATTATTAGATCCAACAAGCTACTAATAATGCAAACACCCAATCATGCACTCACAACCCAAGCTCTAAAGCTTGTCAAGGAATTCATAATATTTAAATCTCAAGTTAAACATAAAACAAAATCTACCTAAATAGTTTTTTCAAGTAAAATTAAATATTCTATACCTAGTAAAGAGGTTGGCAACATCCTCACATTCTCGAGGATTGTAAAACCAAATACCATTAACTTCTTGAGATGCATTCCGATACAACAAATAAGGTGCTTGAACTTCATACTCGAAATCCCCTAACAAATTCTCCACCAAGTTTTCTGTTCACAAAAATGAAAACCAAAAAGATTCAAAAAACCCACTCCACTAACTCATCAACAACATCCAAAATGCTCATCAAAATAAACAAACTGAAACCTGTGTTTCGCCGGTTCATTACAATAAACTGAAACCGCGGTTGAGTATTCCTAAATAATAATAATAAAAAGAATTAATATAGTAATCACAAAACTTGTAACAAAAAGGAATTATTAAAAAAAGAATACCGTACCTCTTGACTACAAAGAGAGATCCTTCAACATCCTTGCGGCTCTGAAATCAGAAATAATTAAATGAAAAAAGAAAACAAAAAATCAAGCATTTGAAACTAGTAAGAAGTAAGCAAGTACATACCCACTGATTGGTTTCGATATTGAAAGCGTAGAAAGTGACATGCGCTGCTGTGATTAGAATCTCTTCGATGAAAGTATCCATTCGCTGGAGCACAGTGAGATTGAGAATCTTGGTGCTCTGCTGATCCAGATGTGGCATCAATTTCCCTGTCTGTGACATTTCCTTCAAAACCCTAATTGAAACGATCAGATTTTCCTTTCGATTTTCCCGGGAAAAGTTGCTCTAGTTTTCTAACAGTGAGAGAGAGGAGGAGATGCGTGTGTAGCCGGGCTGTGACTTTTGACAGCGAAGAAAAGGGAGACGAAGAGACACTCTACTGTCTAGTTTGTTTTTGCTGTTAATCTCTTGTCTTGAGGGACGCTGTATATATATTTTTTGCAGGGTTGAATTACAAAACTAGCCTTAAGGGATTGGGCTGTTTGCTTCATCCCTGGCTGGGTTACTAGGAAATATGTGGGGTAGTAGGGTGAATTACCAATCATAAAGATTTTAATAAAATCTAATGTTTTTAATCCTTTTCAATGTGAAATTTTAACTTTAAATAAAATTTAATTTTTAAAAATACTATAAATTCTCAAAGTACTTATATTATATTTTTAAAAAATATTTTGAAAGAAATAAAATGAAAATAACAAAGGTAATACTGGAAATAAAATAAAATAAATTTTATTTTTTCTAAACATATAAATTTAATTTATTTATTAATTGAATTCAAATTCAACTTGTAGTCAAGAATTGATTCCAAGCACTTTAATCAACTTATAAGTTAAGGCCTCATTAAAAAATAAAAAAAAATAAAATAAAAAAAACCTTACTTGTAAGTTAAGGCATACTGAAAGGAGGTTTCTATTTGAATCCTAGTAGTGGTAGAAAGGTTGTACATGAACATGTTATGGTTTATGAAGGGTACTTGGTGTGTGTTTCAAGAAATTTACAGGTATTTAATTGATATTATTTAAAAATATAGTAGTGATTATTTTTAAAAATATTTTTTATTTGAAAATATATAAAAATAATAATTTTTTAGCTTTAAAAAATTGTTTTTAATATTAATATATTAAAACGATTTGAAAACATAAAAAAATAATTTAAAAAAAATCATTATTTTTTTAATATTTTTAAAACATAAAAATAAAAAATCTACTAGAGATCTCAAAAACATGGCTGCATGCTTGTGTGAATTGCTGCAAATCATGGCTCAAAGATCATGATTGGGATTTCTACCGGTGGTGGAGAGATCCCTCAATGAGTGAGTATGGATTTAGCTTAATGAATATGCTAGTTCAATAAAACTCTAGTAGTTGGATATTGCTTGGGAAACAAGATGACATGCTTCCTTAATTCGTAATTGAGTTTGATCTCCATTGAAATCTTGTGTTTTTGTTCCATGTTTTTCGGTGCTTTCGACATTACGTAACATTTTAATGAAATTGTCAAATGATGATGTTGTCTCATGACACGGAACAGAATGATCTTTTTTCATTTCAGATTGTCCCAATACAATAAAAAGTTCATACAATTTCATCAAATATCCAGAAAATAAAAATAAAGAGAAAAAAAAACGTTCATCAGTCGATCATCATCGTGATCATAACAAGCCAGAAGCAAAATCAAGAAAACAGGATCAGTAGCTCTTGATCTGTCAACGCTTTCGGAGAGCTAAAGCAGAAATCACAATTAAAAACAAGAGCACACCAGCTGCAATGAAGGATGCCACCACAGCCCCGCTGGCTTTCTGGCAAAAATCATCAAATTGTTGGCAGATACCAAGCCAATTTGCACTTGAGTTGCCATTTTGAGCTAAGTCGACTATGGCGACAGCAGCCGCTGCGGCAGCCGTGTTTAGAGTTAGGGCGACCTGTAAGCACAGAGAAATATAGTTTTTCATGTCAACATCTGAAAGGAAAACAAAAAACGATAACATTTTATTTGACAGGTGTAAGAAATTACAGTGTCCAAAATAATGAGGAGGAGCCTTGGTCCAGTAGCGTGTGGACGAACAATGGCGACAATGGAGAACGGAAGGGAAAGGACTAGATAGCCAGAAACTATTGCCATTGCAATCACAAAGAACCTGCAGTAATTAGCAGTTGGTTTCAATGATTTGAGCTCAATGCTCCTATATACCGCGTAACAACAAATTCATGGCAAAAAACTGTGATGTGGTATCTAACAATGGTAAGCAGATGTTAATCTTGGCACGAGTTAAGGATAAACAAAAGATTGACGTACTGAAAGGTGGGAAGATCATCATAGCTTGCTTGAAATTGGAAGAACTGAGTGAAGAAGGGAAGGGTCTGGTCAGAAGTTCCCATGGTGGCAGCGGCAGCTAGAGCAGTCACCACAGCACCTAACCTCAGAACGAAGTCGAAGATAGCAAGCCCCTTCTTGAATCCTCCCTTTACATGGGTGGAAGCTGCTATTAGAGGTGCTGTTCCTTTAGCAGCAGCGCTTGTATCAGCAGGAATATCAACTCTAGCTGACATTTTAGCTTGAAGGACAGAGAGAAGAGAGATTTCAAGCCTGTGATGAGAATGGCTAAACTGGATACAGACTCAAAAGCTAGCTTGTGATGGAATAGGCTGTGTAGTGTAGGGCCTTATATATGGAGAACTAGAGGAGTTGGTTTGTACCATGGAAAATTATCTTAAACAGTAATTTATTTGCAGGAATAAGGAGTTGTTGCTAACCATTTCCATTTTATTTAAAGCTTGCTTTTTTTATCACCTTTGATTTAAAATCAACAGGGAGCAGAGGAACGTAAACTGGTTGGTCTCCAGCTCAAGGCAGCAAGTTGACCAAATAATTTCAACTGCTCAATTAGTACTTAGTAAAGACTTTCTCCATATAATTTTCTTATTAAACACTTTCTGTACCTTTGACCACGTTAAGTATTGCGTATCTTATATTAAGTTAATTATATATTAAATATTAAGTATAAAGTATAAAGCTAAAAAGCGTGGTGGAAAACATTGATTCCCACCTTTTTAGTAATACAATTTTTATTTTTATTTTTATTTTTGCATTTTAACCTTTTTTTGTTATTGATTTTTTTTTAATTTAGTTATTATATGGTATGTTTATGAAAATTTAAAGTTGATAATTTATTTTAATTTGTTTTTTATATGATTATCACAGTATTAAAAAAAATATCTCAATATCAAATTGTTATTAAAAAGATATCTCAATATCACGATATTGTTTGTTTTTTAAAAAGTTTAGTTAAATAAAAAATAATTTTTAAAAATAAATTAAGTTATTAAATTTTATAAAGTCAATGATTCAATTTTCAAATATGATGAGATAATTCTAATTGTCACAGTTTCTAGGTTTAGAGGAATTTTTTTCTAATAATTATTATTAATAATATAAAATTTAAAGGGTATGGGGGAAACTATTATTCACTCATACTTATTATATTGTAAATTATAATAGTAATTAATAGTTTATGGATTTAGTAGGATGTTTTTTTTATTAAATTTGATTTTGTTATTATTTATATATGTATATAGTTAAAAAGATTATTTCAAAAAAAATTATATTATTAAAGTTTATAAAATTCATAAATCTATTCACTGATGTAGTTTTTTATATATAAAAAAAAAAAATTTGGGCTCGCTTGCCTAATATTTTTTTTTTTGACAAGTCATTCGCTAAAGGTTTTTTAAATAGTGTAGACGAGATGATTTGCCCGCGCGCTGCCGTGGGCTTATAAAATAAATGCACTTGATAGTGTTATAATTGTGAACTAACGCTAGATAAGTAATAAAAATTAAAGGTATGATGGAGCAAATATTTCATGACGGAAAAAAAAGTTGTGTTGGTGATCAAAAACTTAGAGATTGAACAAAATGATTTGTAACAATCTACAGTGTTTTGTGAGGAAAGATACAGTGCTTTCGCCATATGATTTAACTTTTCAGTTAATAAAAAACAAAAAAAAAATACAAAGCTAAATTCTCTACCAACTTAATATTAAAAAAAAACCAACAAAGATAATTTTGGAAGGAAAAAAACCCATGAGAAAAGATGTTGCAGTAATTGACAATGTTTTGTGAGGAAAATTATAGCGTTTTTCCCAATAAAATAAACTAAAAAACTATTTAGAGAAATATTATAGCAATCCACAGTGTTTTGTGAGAAAAACTACAACGCTTTCTTCATATGATTTAGCTTTATTGTAATTATAATTCTTAACCAACTCAATATTAAAAAAAAAATCGACAAAGATAATTTTGGAAAAAATCATAAAAAAATCACATGGAAAAACACTACAACAATTCACAGTGTTTTAAAAAAAAAATAACAAAGCTAAATTCTTAATCGGCTCAATATTAAAAAAAAAATCAACATAGATAATTTTAGAAAAAAAAACAAACACCAAAAAAAGAGAAAAAAATCATATTGGAAACACTATAGCAATTCACAGTGTTTTGTGATGAAAGCTACAGTGCTTTCCCATATGATTTAGCCTTATTTGTAATGACTTGTAATTGTAATTCACAAACAACTCAATATCAAAAAAATAAAATTGAAAAAAATAATTTGAAAATAATTATAACAAAAAAAACTATGCGGAGAAACACTGTAGCAATCCACAATGTTTTATGAGCAAAGCTACAATACTTTCCCCACATGATTAAGCTTTATTACAAAATTAAATTTTAACCAACTCAATATTTAAAAAAATAAAATGGACGAAAATGATTTTGGAAAAAAATATTACAAAAAAAGAAAACACAAAAGAAACTGGAAAAAAACTATGTGAGGAAAAACTGTATCAATCCATAGTGTTTTTTGAGGAAAAACTTGTATTTACTTGTAATTACAATTCTTAACCAGCTTAATATTTAAAAAATAAAATTGACAAAGATAATTTTAGGGAAAAACATAACGAAAACAGAAAAAAACCATGTGGGAAAAAACATTGTAGCAACCAACAGTAATTTTCGAGGAAAGTTAAAGTGCTTTCCTCACATATTGTAACTGTAATTTTTAACCACCTCAATATTAAAAAATAAAATAAAATAAGATAATTTCGGAGAAAATCATAAAAAAAACCATGCGAAGAAACACTGTAGCAATAAACAACGTTTTAAAGAAAAAAAATTACAAAACTAAATTCTCAATCAGCTTCATATTAAAAAAAATAAAAAAATATAATTTTAAAAAATAAAGAAATAAAATAGAAAAACTATATGGAAAAACACCGCAGCAATCCACAGAATTTTAAAGAAAAAAATTACAAAGCAAAAATTTTAACCAGGTCAATATTTAAAAAGTAAAATCAACAAAAATAATTTTGAAAAAAACAAAAGAAAAAATAAATGAAAAAAAGAAAAATTAGGAAAGTTGAAAAAAAAAAGTAATTTTGAAAAAAAAATTTGAAAAAAAAAAGAAGTGGGGAAGAATCACTGTGGATTACTGTTGTAATCCACAGTGAAATGTGTGTGGGGGAACAGTTAAAAAAATCAAAAAATATAATTTAAAAAAATAAAGAAATAAAATAGAAAAACTATGTGGAAAAACATCGCAGCAATCCATAATATTTTCAAGAAAAAAATTACAAAGCAAAAATTTTAACCAGGTCAATATTTAAAAAGTAAAATCAATAAAAATAATTTTGGAAAAAACAAAAGAAAAAAAGAAAAATTAGAAAAGTTCAAAAAAAAATAATTTAAAAAAAATTGAAAAAAAACAAAAAAAAAAGGAAAAAGTAAAAGTAAAAGTAAAAAAAAAAAAAGAAGGGAAGAATCACTGTAGATTACTGTTGTAATCCACAGTGAAATGTGTGTGGGGGAACAGTAATTCCCCCCCACACCGTTTAGTATATTAGTTAATGAAGCATAATCCATTGAAACAATTCTGGTCAACACTAGTGACTAGAAAATGAGATTCAGGTTTTGAACTTTCAAATTTTATTTTTTATATATATTTTTGTCTAAATATATCAAGGAAAAAAAATTATAAAAATTTTAGTCTTCAAATACTTTCTAGTCAGTTTAAAAACTTAAAATCAAACTGAATAAAAAAAATATTTTAAAATCTAATCTATTTTTTTCTTAAAAGTTAATAACTCTATTTTCAATTTTACAATATTTTATAGTCTGTCTAAAAACTCAAGATTAAACTTAATAAAAAAATATTTTGAATTTTGATCTTTTTTTTTTTTTTTTGCATGTTTAAAGGTTAATAACTTTATTTCCAATCCTAAAACTAAAACATCTTCTAGTCAGCCTAAAACCCCAAAATTAAAATAAATAAATAAATATTTTGAATTCTAATCTATTTTTTTTTTTGCATGTTTAAAGGTTAAAACCTTTATTTTCAATTCTAAAACATTTTCTAATTAGTTTAAAAAATCAAACTGAATAAAAAAAATATTTTGAATTTTAATTTATTTTTTTTTACATTTTTAAAGATTAATAACCTTATTTCAAATCCTAAAACACTTTGTAGTTAGCTTAAAAATTCAAAATCAAACTGAATAAAAAAATGTTTTGAGTTGATAACCCTATTTTTAATTTTAAAGTGCCTTCTAATTAATTTAAAAATTTAAAAATAAACTTGATAAAAAAGATATTTTGAATTCTTATCTATCTTTTTCTTGCATGTTTGAAGGTCAATACCACCTGCATCAAACTTTCATTTCAAAGACAAAACTATTTATATAAAAATTGGTTTTTTAATGGCTGGAAAGTCGTCCAAGCAAGACTTTCTCTCTTTTTTTTTTTTTCTTGTAAATTTATTACTTCTTTCTCAACTCACATGGATTGAATCGTCAGAAAAATAAAATTTAAAGCCAAAACACAAATACGTAAAGCTATAGGGATAAAATATAAACATTTTTTTTTAAAAAATGAGAGAATAAAATGTAATTATCAGCATAAAAAAACATTATTCCTTATACAGTACGCTGAGAGAAATACTATAGTATGGAATTGAGAAACGCGATGTTGTCATAATTTATTAGTGTAATCCTCACGTAATTAATTTTTTATATGTAAGAGATTCATAAATTTATCTAAAAAGGCCATTTTAATCTTTCATGATACTCGAGACAAACGTTGTGTTGGTGTTTTAACTAAGATTATAATTATGAGGGTGAAATATTACTTGGATTATGATTTTCTCACCTCTGTCACGTCACGGATGTTCAATATCTCACTAAGTTGTTTTAATAAGACAATTATATTTTAATACCTGAATTAATTAAAAGAATCATATTTAAGATATGTTAAGGAATTGGAGGTGAGCTCAGAGCTGGACAGGAGTTACTCATCTCGCTATGCTGAGCATGGTTATATATATATTTAGCAATTCTGTTTATGCCTGCAGATGGACAGGTCGGCGATGATCCAAGTTCTTGGTTAGATATTGAAGTCATTTTATTTATTTGCTTTCTTTGATCTTGTGCCTTCAACTCTTCAAGTGTTATGTAATTTGTATAATTTTTATAAGAAGCAATGATGTTTGAGCTGTAGCCATGAAGATAACACCAATCTGGTAGAGGTAGGAGCCGTACAGTCTGATTTAAGCCAAGATTCAACCAAGTGACACTACCCAAATGATTAATCTCATGATTACACAATAACAACGTGGACAATGATAATAAATTAACAACATGAACACCAAACAAGCTCTGCTCTTTCTTCTCTTAATGCCTTCGCAGAGCGAAAGCTGACAGCACAAGCAAAAACACGAAGATGACAACGGTGATGAACGATGCCACCACAGCTCCACTATTTTTCTGGCAGAAATCACCAAACTGTTGGCAGATAGCAAGCCAATTTGTGCTCGAGTTGCCATTGTGGGCCAAGTAGACTATGGCAGCGGCTGCAGCACCAGCAGCAGTGTTTAGAGTCAGTGCCACCTGCGAGAAAAGGGTAGAGATTTTGTTTTTGTTAAAATGAGTTGACGATTTGAGATTTCACTGTGAGATGTTGATTTCACAGCATTAAGAGAGCTTACAGTGTCCAAAATAATCAGCAGGAGCCTTGGTCCAGCAGCATGCGGGCGGACAATGGCTACAATGGAGAATGGAAGTGAAAGGACAAGGTAGCCAGCAACTATTGCCATTGCAATGACGAAAAACCTGCAACCATAGATGCCTTAGAATTCCTTTAGAGATCTCCATACCTTCTAAATGTGTTACCATGTTGATTTCATGCTACGTTTTGTAACTAGCTTTATGCCAAAAGGAGACGGTGTTATGTGTAAGAATTCTAAGCGAATTACACTAAAATTATACTATCCCCTAGCTACTATTTAAAGTATGAGGTGAAAGCACATACTGAAAAGTGGGAAGATCATCATAGCTAGCTTGGAACTGGAAGAATTGAGTGAAGAATGGAAGAGTTTCATCACTAGTCCCCATGGAAGCGGCAGCTGCTAGAGCAGTCGCTATAGCAGCCAGCCTTAGAATGAAGTCGAATATGGCGATTCCCTTCTTGTATCCTCCCTTTTCCTTCATAGGAGCAGCTATGAGAGGTGCTTCTCCTTTAGAGACAGAGCTTGACTCTGGCATATCAATTTCTGTTGACCCCCTCATCATTTTTTTTTAATCTCTTTAGAGAGTGGAGGACTGGTCAAGGTTGTGATATGAGAAATTAGTGGGTGAGAGACTCGAAGCTGTTGTGATGGAAATGGCTGGATGAAAGAACCTTATATAGAGAACTACACAAGAGTTAACCAGAAAAGGTCTATACCTAAAACTAAGAGTAGTTGTTGCTAACTATATTCCACTTGATCAGGCTCTATAAGAAAGCAAGTAGAAAGGTGATGCATGAGCATGGACATCAAGATTAGGTAGTTCTTCTTCGAAAAATGAAAGTCAAACGAACAAATAACACTGACAGCTGATCAATTAACACTTCTTGATTAAAAATGATGGGATCTCCAAGTCATTTGAGTTTGTCAAAGATCTTGATAAGCAGCGGTAGCCATAGTGATACTAGAGTCTTTTTTAATTTGGCACTTGTTGTGATATCCTGAGCTATGCCCTGGTTTATTTACATTGAAAAGATGAGAAGAAGTGGGGATCTATAAAATACCATAGCATAAATTTTAATTAAATACTTAATCTGCCATGACTAATATATATGTAATTTCTTTAAATCACCCAACCAAACCACACATGCAGCAACCTTTTCATTTGAAGGTACAGATCTTTGCCACCCGCTTCAGATCATTACTCTTTTTGCTATACCAGATTTTGCAAAAAGTAGGGTAAGATTAACGTTGTGGTGGTAGGTCAAATTATGAGCCATTTTTGCTGTAAATTAGGTCATCGTTTTGCCAATAATGCCGTGAGCCATGCAGGCCAATACCCGTGCATGGTTTGGTGACGTGAATCTGAAACTTTGCACATACAGAATAATGAAAAATTGTCTAATTGCTTAGAGTTTTCCCCTCTCCTTGTTAAACTGATATAATAAAATCTCTGTTGTGCTCCATAATTTCACTGCATAAACGCGATACTAAATTCACCTTCTGCTCTATTAAGTGATAGATATTGTTTTAAGTTTAGCAATGAACTATAATGGGATAGTAAAATCAGGTTCGCTATCAACCATCCAGAGTGGTACGATTGATTTTATAGCAGTGAAAAACTTTATACTCTTCTGTCTTCTTCTTTAATTACAATGTGGTACAATTGATTTGTGACTGTTTTTGTATTCCATGCAGCACTTCTGTACTGCGATCACATAGCGACTTGTAAGGCTCTTCTGAAAACTAAAACCTATCAGACAAAGAAGGTAGAGTACAATCAACCGAAAGAATTAGTTTTACTTTTACAATGAGTGCAATTTGGCAATTCTCTGTGAATGCAGCCTGTTGTATCTAAACAAGCAGTTCAAACATTGAGCAAGTGTGGACTATGCAGGCAATTTTATGCACTGTGTGAACTTCATTATGCTCATGCCTGAGACTAGAAAACCCATCAAGCATGTGTGATCCATCCACGCTTGGAAACTGCCTCAATCACCCGACTTGCAGCCTCTGCAGAGTCATTCAGTGGAGGGTAGCTCCAGGTCTCGGATATCTGTAAAACGATAAATCAGTAAAATTAATGTCAACTTTGTTCAACACTGATGTGGTGTGATTTACAATTGTTTGTGCAGCAGCCCTGATGGCTCACTCCACTAACAAAAATGATACATGATTTTGCATTCATTACTAATGGTGTGTATATGCAATTTAGTTTTGTGAACAGAAAATGTAAGGAAGCATGGATAACAAGTTGGCAAAATTCAAAGAAAAAACACAATTTTCTTTGAGTGATATGTTTGCTTTTTTCACCAAGTAAAACAGCAGCAGAGAACATGGTCATTATGAGACAGCTGGCTACATACATCTTCTTTGGCAGTGAATGGTCTAACCACTCCCCTTTCATGTAAACTCTTCTGGAATTCAGCAAACTTCCATGTACACCGTTCAGCTCCTACAACATAGACGGGTTTCCTGCAGCACAAACCAAATTTATACGAGCACATGAACTTCATTATAAAACAGCACTATAAGCAATGCCTAGAGATTCATCCACATGCATTACCCAGTGCTGCAAGCCTCGCTCAACATGCTTACTGAATCAGCCGTGATAACAAAAGCATCGGCCCAAGCTAGATGCCCCATATGAGGATTTGGACCTAAGCAGTTATCATTGGATGAGTAATTCTTGCCTGCTATAAAAACTGCACCAAGTGGGAGAAGACTGAAGATATCCACTCAGTTTACAGCCACGCCTTACCTCTACCATCCCAAATGTAAACCTTAGGGTTTGCACTAAATTCTTTCAATAGAATCTTGGACACCTGCCAAGACATAGCAACTCAGTTAGCACTAATCAAAAGAATCAGCACAAGAAATTGCTTAAAGAATTTAAACCTTCTCAGGGGTTCTTCTAGAAAAAGATATTCTAACGCTCCCACAACTCCAAAGAACATTTCGCAGCATTTCTGTCAATTGCTTTGCAAGATCTTCACCATACTGACAGTTTCCTGTTAGTAAAACAAGAAACTGAGATAAAGAACTTTTATATAATCAGGTAAAAACTTGAATCAACCAATACATGGTGAAGAAAATATAGTTCAGTCAAACAAATAAGTGACTCTTTCAGGTATTATATATCAGCAGATGAAATTCTAGATATCAAAGCTGACATGATATCAAAAATTTAGTTTTAAGGGCCACATGATGTCACAGTAATTTAGTGGCAACAGAATATACACTCCTAACAAATTCCATGACTTAAGGTATGAGAAAAAAATTGAGCAACAATGCACCAACACAAAATTCTGCAGCAGACTAGCATTCCCAAACAAATATTCATGTGCTCGCAAAACTCTCTTTCTACACAACCAAACCCCTCTTTCTATGCAGTATATCACCCATCTATCCAAACAAGCTCCACTCAAATTCTAACTACTGTGAGTTACATCAGATGTAATGATATGAATTGGGTTGCTCACATCCAGGTTTGCATGTGTAATAGTTAACCAGAGTAGAGCTGAACAAAGAATCATCATCCCTAGCTGTACTTATTCCAATTATTTCAACGTTCTTGATATACTGAAGAAACACCTAAAGTAGTTGTTTACAGAAAGTAGTAAGACATCAGGATTTGCATAGAAAGTGGAAAAAAGAAATAATCTCATAGCGGAAATCGTTCTTCTATCATGTACAAAAGACGTTTTGGGTCAGAACAGCAACAAGAAAACTGCAGTTTTGACCACAACGTCATTTTTCTGATTACTGTTGCAGTTGAATGGTATCTTCCTCCCTTTTTATGTCTTTATTGGTTCCACAAGAACAACAACAACAACAACAACATCTAACAAGAGGTGGTCAGGATGCCACAACAACACAAAATCTAACAAGAGGTGGTCAGGAATGCCAAATCAAGAATATTCTCAAAATAATGCACCTACAGATAACTTTTCTAAGGTGAAAATTAGTCTTCCACATATAAAGAAGTCAACCAATCTCTTGATCGATGTCATGTCATGTCATTCCTGGATATATTAACATACACTAAACAAAATTTATCTGAAGAGATTGACAAAAAATGAGGAATTCCAAAAAGAATGTTCCAAAAAAGAGAGCATGCAAATAATAAACACATATGCACAGCATTTTACTAGTAGGCCCTCCAATGTTGACAACAAGCATGGGCTTCCGAAGCAGTGCCAATTCATCATGCCAGAGTGAAGCAGCAATCCTCAGTGCAGCTGAATCAGCCTGATGAAGAGCTCCAACAGTGAGAACCTGAGAGATCCAAAATTCCAAATCCATAAGTTTCGTATAGCATTTTAACAACTAACTACAAAAGTAACTTAACAGTCCAAAGCTATCCAATTTTATTTTCATTTGCTGAACCCATCTAAACAAGCATTTCAGTAACCAGAACAAGTACCACATTGCTGTCTGGTGGTTCACGTGGAGTTATCCAACTGCGAAGAAACCAGGGGATTTGCTCCTGAGCTTCAGGAGTCAACGGATAATAATCATGACAAGGGGTAATCACCAAATCGAACCTATTCAGATTCAACCTTGGATGTTGTATCTGTTGCATTTCAGTGAAAATTTAAATGAAACATCACAGCAAATAAATAGAAAAGAGAACCCTTTGTCTAATTTAACAAATAGAAGAAACAAAAGGAAAAGGGATCCATGAAATCAATTCCTCTAACACCAAACTGTATGACTCTATTTCAAGACAAATATCATCGCATGCAAAATATAATACAAATAATAAGACCCGTGATGGATAAATTAAGCTACAACCTGAACCACAAAAACATTCTCTGGAGCTAACTGTCTTATAGAGCTTGCAACAGAAATGGTGTCCCTTCCAGACGCAACCACCAATAATGGACCATCCCTGAATTAAAAGAAAACAATAAGCAATCATTAAATGATGAACTACCATTTCTAGAACCTATTATCACTAAAAACACCAACATTGCTTACAAATTAATTACATAAATTCATATTATGAGCAAACAAAATCCATTCCCTTCACGGGTTTCCTTAAAAAGATCAAATATACTGATTTCAAGTGCATTACTCTACTTAACAATCTAAAATAAATGAAGGATTCCAAGAAAATTATACACATACATACCTATCAAATGTATCACGAGCCATTTTGGCAATCTGATTTGCATCAGCTTCCAATACATCTAACAACCCTGCATTCTTCCCACCATTTTGAACCAAAACAGGCATCACCTTTTTCCCTAGAAAACACCTCGAATCATCATAGATTCTTCTTATAACATTGTCCACTTTCTTGTGCACAGAAACCGGCAGCCAATGCAACCACTCATTAACTGTCCCTCTTGGCCTCATAACTCGCTGCACAAATTATAGGTGTTAATTATTTACCATGAGGAGTCGTACGAGAAGGGATCAAAGGAGTGAGGGGATTGGAGTTTTACGTATAGAGAATAGCGAGAGGAAAGTCCAAGAGCGCGAAGAAGGCCGATGCATTGGTTCTCGGCGCCTGCGAATCCATTTCCAATTACAACTGCGCGTTTTATGACGCCGTGGAACCCAGTTTCAAACATTGCAGGCTTACCTGAATAAACCACTTAAGCTTGGCGGGTTTTATGGTAGCCTGACTATTCCTCTCCTCATCGACAAATCAGACCACCACCTTCGAGCTTCTTCCGCTGCCCATATCGAAAACGGCAACAATCACAATTTGTTGGAAAGTTTATTTTAGTCCCTCAAGGTCAGAGAAACGTTGATATAGATCCTTTGTTATGTTGCTTCCATTTGTAATTTTTAGAAGTGGGAGTGTTTTCAAACCGGGAATATGTTTTTGGAGCAGGGTTGACAATTTCATCCGAGTCCCCGTATATAAGGACTTGAACCAACTCAAATAAATATTTTTTTTTAAATAGCATTACTCAGACTAAACTTTAATAATAAATATTCAGATATTAAAATAAAATATAATTATTTAATTTATTTACTTGTTAGATAATGAATATTATATAGATGTAAAGAAACATAATATGTAAATACCCACTATTATTATTCGGAGATTTAGCTTTGTTGTTGTGTCTGGAGAGCTTATATTTTTTATATTATTGTTTAAAAATTATATTCTACATTAAATAAATATATTTTTTTAAAGAATGTCTCATTTTTATTATAGATGTTTTCTTAAAATTAATTTTTAGTTTTAAATGATTGGCAAAAAAAATAATTTTTATTTTCAAATTACAAATCAAAATGTATATTTGATGAAAACATTACGATAAAAATAAGTTAAATTAAGAGCATGTTGATAAAGAATGCCTCAAAAATAAGTTAGAATCAATAATAAAGTTAAAAGATGTTAACTTTTGCAAAAAAAAAAATGAATATTTTTTATAACAATTTTTTATTTAAATCAAATTATTATTATTTTTTTGATTGATTGATTGATAAATAAAATTATTTTTTATTTTTTATAGGGAATAAGTTTTTAAGAAACCATTTAAATAAATTTATAATAAATATACCAGGCAAATCTTAGTAAAGCTATAGAAAACAATTATCCTCGTGAAAAAAGAAAAAATAAATGGCAAGACCAGCCTTTCTTGGGCCGACAATTCATGCTTTCTCTTAACAAATCTGAGAGCTGGTCCCCTTATGGCTTAGCCCATTAATTAATTTATAGCCCGAATCCGAACAGTGATGCCCAGTTTAAAAGCTGGATAACCGAGTGAGAACTGAAAAACTCCATTATCTCAATCTCTCTGAGAATTTTGTGCGGAAAGATGACGGCGGATGCAGAAGGTGGAGCTCCAGAGGTTACTCTGGAGACATCAATGGGTCCTTTCACTGTTGAGGTGCTTCTCTCTCTCTCTCTCTCTCTCTCTACCCATTTTATTTTCTTATTATTTCGTACCACTTTTTAATTTTATTCTTTTTGGTGATGGACAGTTATACTACAAGCACGCACCAAGAACTTGCAGGAACTTTCTTGAATTATCTCGTCGAGGTTATTATGACAACGTTAAATTTCACCGCATTATTAAGGTACTATAAATATAAAAACTGACTCATGTTTTGTTTTATCGGAATTAAGAGGCCTTTGTGTCTTTTTTGTGTTTTTAATTCTTGGTGGGTTTTTGGAGTAGGATTTTATAGTGCAAGGTGGGGATCCAACAGGAACTGGAAGAGGTGGAAAATCCATTTATGGGTTAGTTTGATTGTCTAGGGCTTTGTTTGGTTCTAATGTGCTTGCTTGCTTCGTCTTTTTTTCTTTTTCTTTTTACAATTGCTTAAAAAGAATGGATTATGATGTTGTGAATTATAGTGATAAGTTTGAGGATGAGATAAACCCCGAGTTAAAGCATACTGGAGCTGGGATCTTATCTATGGCAAATGCTGGTCCAAATACTAATGGAAGCCAATTTTTCATCACTTTGTCGCCGACTCCATCTCTAGATGGTAATTTTATTCCTCTGTTTGTTCGAATGGTTTAAATATTGTTTTTTTTTTAGAAAATTGTTAGCACATGTGGACTTTGTTAGATTGGCTTGTGACCTACACAATAATATGATAAATGAATAGTTTTGAGAATAGTGAAACTTGGATCCCAGATCCAGCAGTTATGGACTTGGATTGTAGTTAATCAACACCCGTCACCCCTTTAATGTCATGGTCAAATTCCAAGGATGCTAATCGGAGAATGCTAATCTTATTTGGAATTCGAAACATGTTCATATACCAATTTTGGATCACTTTTATATCCTTCATTGATTTTAATCTTGTCACCGCATCTACGATGCAGTAGAGTTTCTAAGCTTGTGTAGGAAAGCAAAGATCCCAGAAACTAAACAATGGCATCATTCTTGTTTTAAAAGTGTTTTGAAGCTCCAATTATTGTCACCAAGAAGTCTGATTGATCCAAAGTTCAAGTTAGCAACAATGAGTCCTGTGGTTTGGCTGAAATCAGATTTCAATTGAAGTATTTTGGACATTGAAGTTATTGAATTGTTTACTTTTCCATTGTTTATTTCCGATTTGTCCAGGCCCATATATCCCACTGTTGTTATAATGCTTCGTCTGCTTTATATCATCCAGGAAAACACACCATTTTTGGAAGAGTATGCAGGGGAATGGAAATAATCAAGAGACTCGGTAGTGTCCAAACTGACAATAATGATAGGTAAAAACTTTCTTTGTTATTATTTTTGAATATTTTCCTAGTAATTCCATTTTCATTGGTGTAATTGTTACACTCCACTTGATGTTTGAATCACTCCATGTATGACACTCTTTCCTAACACAGGCCTATCCATGATGTGAAGATATTGCGGGCATCTGTCAAAGATTAGTACTGCATGGCAATTATCAAGGCAGATGATCTGTTTCCAGTATCAGAAGCCTGCAGCAACTGGTTCTTTTCAGTACTTTTTGTATCGATAAAAAATATGATGAAACGTAGCGATTGGATTGCTTACATTAGCAGAAGAAGAACAATGATGGAAGAAAGCTGGCAATCAGAATGTGATGAAATGTAGGTCCTGGAGTACCTTTTATTTTCCTTCTGTTTACTTGCCCCTTCTAACACTATCTGCTGCCATTTTTCTGCAAAACTAATGATGTTAAGCTTACAACGATGTACCATTTTATAAGCTTTAGCAAAGTGTGTTATTTTTTAAAGTAATCATAAAGTATGTTTTTTCAGGCACCATAATATTGT